>ERZ773208.2563-NODE-2563-length-12168-cov-2.875258_pt1 | contig 12168 bp, 6 predicted proteins | sample MGYA00581006_ERZ773208 | MGnify/ENA primary metagenome ERZ773208 (study PRJEB29015, sample SAMEA2737793) | human gut metagenome | biome: human gut; feature: human-associated habitat; material: faeces | place: China | collected 2012 ... | reverse complement strand
CCTTCTTCGACTCGGCCGAAAGCGTGATGAGCCACCTGCTCTACTCCGTCCCGGCAGTCAAGGCAGTGGAGTTCGGACTCGGTTTCGGATCGGCCAAACTGCACGGCAGCGAAAACAACGACCCGATCATGTCGCCCGACGGCGCGACAGCTACGAACCATTCGGGAGGTATCGTCGGCGGTATCACCAACGGCAACCCGGTGGTGGTGCGCGTGGCCGTAAAGCCCACTTCGAGCATATCGTCGCCGCAGCTCACGCTGAATACCGAAACAGGCACCCCTGAACGGCTGGTCATCAAAGGCCGCCATGACGCGTGCATCGCAATGCGGGCCGTGGTGGTGATCGAATCGGCCGTAGCAGCGGCCCTGTGCGATCTGGCGCTGGCCGCCAAGTCGCAAGGTTTGTAAAGATATGCGCAAAGGTTTTGCATATCCGGTAAAAATATATACATTTGTGCTCTATTTTTCAGTAGCTGAGTGGATATTTTGAAGCGATACGCGATCCCGTACAAAGGGTTGAGCATTGGAAACCACCATTTTGAATTTGAGGTGGACGACCGTTTTTTCGACGCTTTCGAGGGTTCGGAGATTCACAGGGGGCATGCATCGGTCAGTGTCGAATTGGTCAAAACGGAACGCCTGCTGACGTTGGACTTCACAATCGACGGTGAAGCGGAGGTGACCTGCGACCGCTGCCTGGACGAATTCATGATGCCCGTACACTATGCAGGAACGCTGCAGATCCGGTTTTCGGAGACTGAAAAAGAGAGCGACGGCGAAGTGATGTGGCTGAGTCCCAATGAGACGGAACTCCCGTTGGGGCAATATATTTATGAAAGCATATCACTGAGCCTGCCCTACCGGAAGATTCACCCGGAGGATGCCGAAGGCCACAGCCTGTGCAATCCCGAAATGCTCTCGCGTTTTCGGATTGTCAGTGAAGAGGAGTTCGAGCAGTTCGTGCAGCAAACCGCAGCCGAGGCCGCAGCGGAAAATGCCCCGGCGCAAGACGGCGACTCACCTTGGAGCGAACTGGAAACGCTGAAAAAGAAATTGGAACAAGAACAACAAAAGAAGTAGATTAAGAGTTATATCATAAAAACATTCTCAACATGGCACATCCTAAACATAAAGTCTCCAGTACGAGAAGAGACAAGAGAAGAACCCATTACAAAGCCGCCGTTCCCACGTTGGCGACCTGCTCGAACTGCGGCGCGACCGTCCTTTACCACCGGGTTTGCCCCGAGTGCGGCTATTATAGGGGCCGTGTAGCGATCGAGAAAAAAGCGGAATAGGCATGCCGGCCCCCATTAAGCTCCAATGACTATGACCAGAATAGGAATTGATGCAATGGGCGGAGACTTTGCCCCGCGGACGGTCGTACTAGGCGCCATCAGCGCTTCGCGCAAACTGGCGCGGGACAGCCGGATCGTCCTTTTCGGCGACAAGAGCCGCATCGAGGAGATTCTAGCCGAGGAAAACTGCCCGGCCGGCACTTTCGACATCGTGCATACGAGTGAAGTGATCGAAATGGGCGACAATCCGACGCAGGCTTTCTCGAAAAAAACCGACTCAAGCATCGTGGTCGGTTTTAACCACCTGCTCGAAGGCAAGATCGACGGCTTTGCAAGCGCCGGAAGCACCGGCGCAATGATGGTGGGTTGCATGTATACCGTCAAGCAGATCGAAGGTGTAATCCGTCCGACCATTTCGGCCCTGTTCCCCACTATTGACGGCAGCGAAGCGCTGCTGTTGGACGTAGGCCTGAATGTAGACTGCAAACCCGACGTTCTTTACCAATACGGTATCATCGGCAGCACTTACGCAAAAAGCGTGATGGGCAAGGCTAACCCGCGGGTGGCCCTGCTGAACATCGGCGAAGAGAAAGAGAAAGGCAACCAACAAACGAAGGCTACCTACGAACTGATGGATAACAGCACCGACTTCAATTTCGTCGGCAACATCGAAGCGAAACACTTATTCGACAGCAGCGTGGCGGATGTGATCGTTTGCGACGGTTTCGTAGGCAACACGATTCTCAAGATGTCGGAAGGTATTTTTGAGATGACGCGCCAACAGGGTTTGAAAAATACCTATTTCGAAAATCTCAATTACGAAAAAGTGGGTGGGACGCCCGTGTTAGGCATCAATTCCACCGTAATCATCGGCCACGGCTGCTCCAGTGCAACCGCCATCGAAAACATGGTTCTCCAGACTGAAAAGACGATCAAGGCGGGAGTGGCAGCCAAACTCCGAGAATTTGAGAAAGAGGTAAAAGCTATGGAGGAGCATATCCGCAGCGATTACCTTAACAGGACATATTAATTAATGGAAATCGAGGTTATGGATTATGAGTACATTATGGGTTATAGGAGATTCAACAGTAAGCAGTTTTGAGGATAAATACTACTATCCAAGATATGGTTATGGAACAATGCTTGATAAGTACCTTAATGATAATGTCAAGGTTGTCAACATTGCATTATCTGGCAGAAGCAGTAAGAGTTATCTTTCAGAGCCTGAATATAATACGCTTATTAATGGAATGAAGCAGGGTGATTATCTTTTAATAGGTTTTGGACACAATGATGAAAAGACAGAGAAGGAAAGATATACAAGTCCTGTTGGTGACTATATGACAGAAGGAACATTTGCTAATACTTTATATGTTAATTATATCAGGAAAGCAAGGAATGCAGGCTGTTATCCTATACTTTGTACTCCTATTGTAAGAAGAAGTGCATCTGGCGAATGGAAAGCCACAGAACTTCATATTACACAGGACGTTGCACAGTATAAAGGCGGAGATTATGCACTTGCAGTAAGAGAATTAGGAAAAGCCGTTGGCGTTCCGGTTATAGATATGACACAGCTTACCAGGGATGAATATGAAAAGTTAGGATCTGATAATACAATATATCTTCATGCGTGGCCATCTAATAATAAGCTGAGCGTTGATAATACACATACTAACATATGGGGAGCAAGGGTTAATGCTTATATGATAATGTCAGCAGTGAAAGAACTTAATATAAGTGGTCTGTCGGAAAATGTTGTGAACATTGATAACAACCCATTAGATTATAAAGAAAAGTTTCTTGTATCTAATAAAGATTATGTTCCAGTTGTATTCAGCGATGAGCTTCCAGACAGCAGATTGTTTAAGGATTATGGAGAGTACAAGGCGGCTGTATTTGGTGATGTATTAGGAGAAGTTGATGATACAGACTTTACTCTTGGAACAGATGCTAATGGAGATATGAACATAGCTGTCAGAAATAACAGAGGCAAGATATCTGCTGTAACAGACGGCATTGCTATGTATTATAAAAAAGTTGATATAACAGAGCATTTTACTCTTACAGCAACAGTTAAGGTTAATAAAATATTTGCTAATGACCAGGTATCTTTTGGGCTTATGGTAAGAGATGACTGCTATATTGATAAGAATATGCCTGACATATTAGGAGATTATGTTGCCGCCGCACCATTATTTATAACAAAGGGTGAGAAGGCGACAGCTACATTTGCAAGACGAAGCGGACAGCTTGTGCTTGGAAAAGATACGAATGAGGTTATAAAAGAAGGTGGGGAGTATGAGCTTATGCTTTCATCTTCTTCTGACGGATATGCGGCTAAGTTTGGAAAGGGTGATGTTATTACAGGCGGATATGATTTTAAGCTTACTGCAATTGACCCGGCTCACGTATATGTAGGAATGTTTGTATCAAGAAATGCAGATGTTATATTTTCTAATATTAAATATACAAAGAATGAATAAAATGTTATAATAAATCTAACAAAATATAGAACATAGAAGAAGGCTGTGTTTCATATATTAAACAGGATTGTGTTAATTGAATATTGGACTGGGGGTATGCTTATGAGAATAACATTTTTAGGAGCAGATCACGAGGTGACAGGAAGCTGCCATTATCTACAGGTGGCAGACAAGAACATTTTAATTGATTGCGGAATGGAGCAAGGCAATGATGTGTATGAGAATCAGGAGCTTCCAATTCCAGCGTGTGATGTTGATTATGTGCTTCTTACCCACGCACATATTGACCATTCAGGACTTATTCCACTTCTTTATGTGAATGGTTTCAGGGGAAAGATATACTGTACAGAGGCGACAGTACAGCTATGTGACATAATGTTAAGAGATAGTGCACATATACAGATGTTTGAAGCTGAGTGGCGTAACAGAAAGGCTAAGCGTTCTAATGGCACTTTAAAGGAATTTATTCCATTATATGATGCAAAAGCAGTATATGAGGTTATGAAGCAGTTCGTTGGTCTTGAATATGAGAAGATTGTAAAGATTGATGATAATGTGAGCATAAGATTAAGAGATGTAGGACATCTGCTTGGTTCTGCCAGTATTGAAGTATGGGCATCAGAAGATACACCAGAGGGCAGGGTTGAAAGAAAGCTTGTATTCTCTGGAGATATAGGCAATGTTCATAAGCCGATAACCAAGGACCCTGCAACAGTTGCAGATGCAGATTATGTTGTTATGGAGTCAACTTATGGCAACAGAAGCCATAATGGAACACCTGATTATGTGGCTGAGCTTGTCAAAGTATTCAAGCGTACATTTGACAGAGGCGGTAATGTTGTTATACCATCATTTGCGGTTGGAAGAACACAGGAGCTTTTATATCATATAAGAAAGATAAAAGCGGATGGACTTATGGACAGGGATTTTGATGTGTATGTCGACAGCCCTCTTGCAATTGAAGCTACAGAGGTGTTTAGTAAGAATGTAGAGCAGTGCTTTGATGAAGATGCGATTGAACTTGTAAGACAGGGGATTAATCCTTTATCTTTTCCGGGGCTTAAATATGCCATATCAAGTGAAGAGTCCAAGATGATTAATTTTGATACTAATCCTAAGGTAATCATATCAGCATCTGGTATGTGTGAGGCCGGACGAATAAGACATCATTTAAAGCACAATCTGTGGAGACCAGAGTGTACGATACTTTTTGTAGGTTATCAGGCCAATGGTACAACGGGACGAATTATTGTTGACGGAATTGACGAGATTAAGTTATTTGGTGAACCAATTCAGGTAAAAGCAGAGATTGCACAGCTTCCGGGTTCAAGCGGACACGCTGATAAAGACGGTCTGATTCATTGGGTGAATGCATTTACCAATAAGCCAAGAAAGGTATTCGTTGTACACGGTGAGGACAGTGTGTGTGAAGAATTTACACAATGTCTTAAAGAAGAATATGGTTTTGATGCGTATGCTCCATATACCGGCACTTCATTTGACCTGATTACAGGACAGATGATTGCTGAGGGCAATAAGGAGAAGAAGAGCAGAAGAACAACAGTTAATAAGCGTAATAAGAGCGTATTTGACAGGCTTGTTGCGGCTGGTAAGAGACTTATGAGTGTTATTGCACACAATGAGGGCGGTGCGAATAAGGATCTTGCGAAGTTTACAGACCAGATTAATTCACTTTGCGATAAATGGGACAGATAAGAGAATAATTTAAGATGAAATAATTATAAATATAATAATAGTAAATTATTATTAATAATATAATTATATATAATTTAAGCGGTTAGATAAGAATGGAGATTATTATGAAAAAAATGCTTTTTGTATTCAATCCTAATTCTGGTAAGGCTCAGATTAAGAATTCTTTGTTAAAGATTATTCAGATATTCTCCAATGCGGACTATGAGGTTACTGTGTATCCTACGAAAGCAGCACTGGACGGATTTGAGAGAGTTAAAGCTGATGAAGGACGATATGATGTTATTGTATGCAGTGGCGGCGATGGTACTCTTAATGAGATTGTCAGTGCTGTAGCAGGATATAGTACAGTTAAACCACCGATAGGTTATATTCCAAGCGGTTCTACTAATGATTTTGCCAGGAGTCTTGGAATACCGTCAGATAAGATCAGGGCTGCATGCAATATAATCAATGGTGAAAGCTTTCCATGCGATATAGGAATTGCCAATGACAATAAATATTTTAATTATGTGGCAGCTTTTGGTGCATTTACAGATGTTGCCTACGAAACACCACAGGATCTTAAGAATATGTTAGGTCATCAGGCGTATGTTATTGAGGGTGTTAAGAGATTATCTAATCTTAAGGCTTGCAGAATGAAGATTAAGAGCGATGAACTTAATGTGGAAGATTCATTTATATATGGAATGGTTAGCAACGCAAGCTCAATAGGCGGAATGAAAGGCCTTATAGCAGAAGGAGTTGATTATCAGGACGGAATGTTTGAAGTTACCCTTATAAGGGAGATTAAGAATCCTATGGATTTACAGGCAATAGTTAATGCTTTTATAACACAGAAGATAGATGACTGCGATATGGTATATACATTTAAGACCAAGGATATAACATTTGAGTCAAAGGAAGAAGTTAAGTGGACACTTGACGGAGAATTTGGAGGCATACATAATAATGTCAACTTAAAAGTCTGCCAGAAAGCGGTGGATTTCATAGTTAAGAAAAGAAGGAAAAAAGAAGAAAAAGATTTATTAAATTAATAAGCGGATTGATAAAGTTAATTAAATTAATAATTGTTTGTAAAAAATATGTCGAAATATTAAATAATTAAAGTGATAAAAGCTATCAGCAAGGGTATATGGCTTTTATCACTTTATTTTTTTACAACTTTAGTTTTAAGGGCAGAAAATGGAACTTAAAAGATAAACAATTTAGACACAATTTTAAATTTTATGATAAAGTGATGTTGGAATATGGGCTGATAGAAAGATGACTTGATATATAAAATGTATTAATATGTTTGCGTATAATATATTTTAAGTGCTGATTTAATGAAATAGTCAGATAATAATGTATTAAATTACAAATAATTGAATAATCTGATAATTTAACCAAATAAAAAGTTTACAAGATAAAAAAATAGGAGTATATTAAGCACAAGAAAAACAAGTCTACCACATTTGTGGGTTAAATCAGACGATTGTTAATTATACAAATCATACGATAAGACTTGCATTACAGATTATATATGAAAGGATGAGCAGACTATGGAAAATCAAAATAATCAGCCTGGACTTTACAGCCCACAGTTTGAACACGATAACTGTGGCATCGGTGCAGTTGTAAGCATCAAGGGAGTAAAGACACATCAGACAGTATCAGACGCATTAAGCATCGTTGAGAACCTCGAACACAGAGCAGGTAAAGATGCAGAGGGAAAGACTGGTGATGGTGTAGGTATCCTTCTTCAAATATCACATAAATTCTTTAAGAAAGCAGTTAAACCTCTTGGAATTAAGATTGGTGAGGAAAGAGAGTATGGTGTAGGTATGTTCTTCTTCCCACAGGACGAACTTGCAAGAAACCGTGCTAAGAAGATGTTTGAAATCATCGTTGAAAAAGAAGGCCTTGAGTTTTTAGGCTGGAGAGAAGTTCCAACATTTCCTAATGTACTTGGTAAAAAGGCAGTTGACTGTATGCCATACATTATGCAGGGCTTTGTAAAGAAACCTAAGGATGTTAATAAGGGAATTGACTTTGATAGAAAGCTTTATGTTGCAAGACGTGTATTCGAGCAGACAGCAGAAGATACATATGTCTGTTCGCTTTCAAGCAGAACTATTGTATACAAGGGTATGTTCCTTGTTGGACAGTTAAGAACATTCTTTAAGGATCTTGTAGATGAAGATTATGAGTCAGCTATTGCACTTGTTCATTCAAGATTTTCAACTAACACTAACCCAAGCTGGGAACGTGCTCATCCTAATAGATTTATTGTTCATAATGGTGAGATTAATACAATCAAAGGTAACGCAGATAGAATGTTATCAAGAGAAGAAACTATGGTTTCTCCATATCTTGAAGATGAAATGTCTAAGATAACACCAGTTGTTAATACTAACGGTTCAGATTCAGCTATGTTAGATAATACTCTTGAATTCTTTGTAATGAATGGTATGCCACTTCCACTTGCTGTTATGATTACAATTCCAGAGCCTTGGAGCAATAATAAAGCTATGGAGCAGGAGAAGAAAGACTTCTACCAGTATTATGCAACAATGATGGAGCCTTGGGACGGACCTGCTTCAATCCTCTTCTCAGATGGAGATATTATGGGAGCAGTTCTTGATAGAAATGGTCTTCGTCCTTCAAGATACTATATTACTAATGATGGTTATCTTATTCTTTCATCAGAAGTAGGTGCACTTCCAATAGATGAGAGTAGAATTAAAGTTAAGGACAGACTTCATCCAGGAAAAATGCTTCTTGTAGATACAGTTAAGGGAGAGCTTATTGATGATGACAAGCTTAAAGAGCAGTATGCAACTAAGCAGCCTTATGGTGAATGGCTTGATAACAATCTTATAAATCTTTGTGATTTAAAGATTCCTAACAAGAAAGTTCCAACACATACTAAGGAAGAAAGAGCAAGATTACAGAAAGCTTTCGGTTATACATATGAAGATTTCAGAACATCAATACTTCCAATGGCACTTAATGGAGCAGAGTCAATTGGAGCTATGGGTATAGATACACCACTTGCGGTGCTTTCTAACAGACACCAGCCTTTATTTAACTATTTTAAGCAGTTATTTGCACAGGTTACTAATCCACCTATTGATTCGATAAGAGAAAAGATTGTAACTTCAACTACTGTATATCTTGGTAAAGATGGAAATGTGCTTGAGGAAAAGCCAGAGAACTGTAAGAACTTAAAGATTAACAATCCTATTCTTACTAATACAGATCTTTTAAAGATTAAGAATATGAAAGTTGAAGGCTTTAAGGTAGAGACAATTCCTATTACATATTATAAGAATACATCAATTGAAAAGGCTATTGACCATATATTCGTAGAGGTTGACAGGGCACACAGAGAAGGTGCTAACATCATTATCCTTTCAGACAGGGGTGTTGATGAGAATCACGTTGCAATTCCATCACTTCTTGCAGTAGGTGCTGTACAGCATTACCTTGTACAGACTAAGAAGAGAACAAGTATGGCAGTTATACTTGAAAGTGGTGAGCCAAGAGATGTACATCATTTTGCAACACTTTTAGGATATGGTGCATCAGCTATCAACCCATATCTTGCACAGGAGAGCATACAGGAGCTTATCGACCTTAATATGCTTGACAAGGATTACTATGCAGCAGTCGATGACTACAACAATGCTATTATAAGTGGTATTGTTAAGATTGCAGCTAAAATGGGTATTTCAACAATCCAGTCATATCAGGGTGCTAAGATATTTGAGGCAATTGGTATTAACTCAGATGTAATTAATAAGTACTTCACTGGTACTGTATCAAGAATTGAAGGAATCGGACTTAAGGATATTCAGGAAGATGTGGAAACACTTCATTCTAAGGCATTTGATCCACTTGGACTTTCAACAGATACAACTCTTGACAGTGAGGGCGCTCATAAGATGAGAAGTGGAAAAGAAGAACATCTTTACAATCCACAGACAATACATCTTTTACAGCTTGCAGCACGTACAGGTGATTATAATACATTTAAGGAATATACAGCTCTTGTTAATAAAGAAGAGGGCGTTAAGAACTTAAGAGGACTTATGGATATCAAGTTCCCTAAGAAGGGAATAAATATAGATCAGGTAGAGAGTGTTGATTCTATCGTTAAGAGATTTAAGACCGGTGCCATGTCATACGGTTCCATCTCTAAGGAAGCACACGAGACTATGGCTATTGCTATGAATATGCTTCACGGCAAGTCTAACTCAGGTGAAGGTGGAGAAGATGAAGACAGACTTACAGTAGGTGCTGACGGACTTAACAGATGTTCAGCTATCAAGCAGGTAGCTTCAGGACGTTTTGGTGTTACAAGCAAGTATCTTGTAAGTGCTAAGGAAATCCAGATTAAGATGGCACAGGGTGCTAAGCCAGGTGAAGGTGGACATCTTCCAGGAAAGAAGGTATATCCTTGGATTGCAAAGACACGTCTTTCAACACCAGGTGTATCACTTATATCACCACCACCTCATCACGACATTTATTCTATCGAAGATTTAGCACAGCTTATATATGATTTAAAGAATGCCAACAAGAATGCAAGAATATCAGTTAAGCTTGTATCAGAAGCAGGTGTTGGTACTATAGCTTCTGGTGTTGCCAAGGCAGGTGCACAGGTTATCCTTATATCAGGTTATGATGGAGGTACTGGTGCAGCTCCAAGAAGTTCTATACATAATGCAGGACTTCCTTGGGAATTAGGACTTGCAGAAGCTCATCAGACACTTACAATGAACGGACTTCGTAATAAGGTACGGATCGAGACAGACGGTAAGCTGATGAGCGGCCGTGACGTGGCGATCGCAGCCATCCTTGGAGCAGAAGAATTCGGATTTGCAACTGGTCCGCTGATTACAATGGGCTGTGTTATGATGAGAGTTTGTAATTTAGATACATGTCCGGTTGGAGTAGCTACACAAAATCCTATTTTAAGAAAACGTTTTAAAGGTAAACCTGAATATGTTGAAAACTTTATGCGTTTCATTGCTCAAGAATTAAGAGAATATATGGCTCAGCTTGGATTCAAAACAGTTGATGAAATGGTTGGTCGTAGTGATTTATTAGAACCTAAGGATGATGTTAAAAATATTGATTTATCAAAAATCTTAAATAATCCATTTACATCTAGTAAACATAGTCGCCATGAAAAGAATAATGAGTATGATTTCAAATTAAATGAAGTCAAAGATACAACAGTTCTTTATAAACAATTTAAAGAAGCTTTAGATAAACATCAAGGTAAAGAAATTGATGTCCGTGTTACAAATATCGATCGTTCATTTGGAACACTCTTTGGATCAGAAATTACGAAGAAATATGGAACATCATTAGAAGAAGATACTTTCAAAGTTAACTGCTATGGAGCAGGTGGTCAATCATTTGGTGCTTTCATTCCTCAAGGTTTAACATTACATCTTTATGGAGATAGTAATGATTACTTTGGAAAAGGCTTATCAGGTGGTAAATTAATTGTGGTACCACCAAAAGATTCAACAATTAAACCAGAAGATAATATTATCATTGGTAACGTTGCTTTATATGGAGCAACATCTGGTGAAGTTTATATTAATGGTATTGCTGGAGAACGTTTTGCAGTTCGTAACTCAGGAGCACATGCCGTTGTTGAAGGTATTGGAGATCATGGGCTTGAATATATGACAGGTGGTATGGTTGTTGTTTTAGGAAAAACAGGACGTAATTTTGCTGCAGGTATGTCTGGAGGTATTGCTTATGTCTATGATCCAGATAATACATTCTATGAACATGTCAATAAAGAACTCGTAGAATATAAAAATGTGAAATCACGTTATGATGAAGATCAATTAAAAGAAATGATTCAAAAACATTATCAATATACAAATTCAAATGTTGCGAAAAAGATTTTAGATGATTTTGGTAATGAAGTTGCTCATTTTAAAAAGGTTGTTCCTCATGATTATAAGCGTATGATGTCACTTATTAGTTCATTTGAACAACAAGGTCTTACAAATGAACAAGCAAAAGTAGAAGCATTTAATGCTTTTAAGAAAGGAATGTAGATTATGGGAAAACCAACAGGATTTTTAGAAATAGAAAGACAAGTATCAACAGAAATAGAACCATTAAAACGTATTAAAAACTTTAATGAATTTCATAAACCATTATCTAGAGATGAACAATCATGCCAAGGAGCACGATGCATGGATTGTGGTGTTCCTTTCTGTCAAAATGGGAAAATGATTCAAGGAATGGTATCAGGTTGTCCACTAAACAATTTGATACCTGAATGGAATGATTTAATTTTCCATAAAAATTATAAAGCCGCTTTAAAAAGACTTTTAAAAACAAATAATTTTCCAGAATTCACATCAAGAGTATGTCCTGCTTTATGTGAAGCAGCATGTACTTGTGGATTAAATGGAAATCCCGTTACCGTAAGAGAAAATGAAAATGCAATTATTGAAACAGCTTATGCTTCCAATTGGATGCAACCCCATCCACCTAAACATCGTATTGATAAAAAAATAGCAATTATTGGGTCAGGCCCTTCAGGACTTGCAGCAGCCGATCAATTAAATAAAAGAGGTTATCAAGTAACAGTCTTTGAAAAAGAAGATCGTTTAGGAGGGCTATTAATGTATGGTATTCCTAACATGAAACTTG
>ERZ773208.2558-NODE-2558-length-12187-cov-58.503792_pt1 | contig 12187 bp, 9 predicted proteins | sample MGYA00581006_ERZ773208 | MGnify/ENA primary metagenome ERZ773208 (study PRJEB29015, sample SAMEA2737793) | human gut metagenome | biome: human gut; feature: human-associated habitat; material: faeces | place: China | collected 2012 ... | reverse complement strand
CTGTGTGCCGTACTGGTGCTGTTGAGTCTGCGCCTGCGAAGTTGTGTCATAAACGGGTGTTCCGCAATGTGAGCAGAATGTTGCTCCGTCCGGAATGTTATTGCCGCAATTTTTACAAAAAGCCATTGTTTTTACTCCTTTTTCTTTAAATACCTCATTAATTATTAAAATTAACATTATCTATGATATAATATATCGCAAAATATGTCAAGTAAATATCAAAAAAATGGCAACTAAACATAAATATGTGTTTAGCCGCCATTTTATCTATATTGCTTTAAGAATAAGCATTAATTACTTAAAATACTTAACGCCGCTTTCAAAGATAAGCTGGTCCTTAGCAAACGGAACATTCTTGTAAAGGCTGTCGCCCTTTCTTTCGCTGTGGCCCATTTTTCCTAAGATTCTGCCGTCAGGTGAAGTAATACCCTCGATAGCGCATACGGAACCGTTTACATTATATGTAATGTCTGCACTTGGGTTGCCGTTAAGGTCAACATACTGTGTAGCAATCTGACCGTTTTCGGCAAGCATCTTTACTGTTGCCTCGTCAGCCATAAATCTGCCCTCACCGTGCGACACAGGAATAGCAAATACATCGCCTGCATTTACACTTGCAAACCAAGGTGACTTAACAGAAGTAACTCTTGTGTAAGCCATATGAGAGATATGTCTGCCGATTGTGTTGAATGTAAGTGTCGGGTCTGTCGGCTTAAGTTCTCTGATTTCGCCGTAAGGTACAAGACCGAGTTTGATAAGTGCCTGGAAACCGTTGCAAATACCGAGCATAAGACCGTCACGGTTCTTGAGCATCTCATTTACAGCGTTCGCAATTCTTGGATTACGGAAAGTAGTAGCAATAAACTTACCTGAACCGTCAGGCTCGTCACCGCCGGAGAAACCGCCCGGGAACATAATCATCTGTGACTTAGAAATGATTTTCTCCATAGCCTTGATTGTTTCTTCGATATGAGCGGATGTAAGGTTCTTTACGATAAGGAGTTCAACATTTGCGCCCGCTTTTTCAAAAGCTCTTGCAGAGTCAACCTCGCAGTTTGTACCCGGGAATACAGGGATAAATACTGTAGGTTTAGCAGTCTTAATTGCAGGTGAACTTGTGTTTCTCTCTGTAAAGAGCGGAATATCAACCGCAATTTCAGGGCACTCTGCCTTTGTCGGGAATACCTTTTCAAGCGGAGCAGTCCACTTTTCGATAAGTGTATTTACATCAACAGCAGCACCGTTTACTGTAACCTTGCCGTCGTCTGTAACTGTACCGAGGTCATAGCTTACTACACTGTTGTCAAGTTCCGCACCATCTGCAAGCTCAAGAACAAGTGAACCTGAAAGAGGGGCGAAAAGCTCGTCATTTGTGAGTTTATTTGTAAATTTAAATCCATAGCCGTTACCGAAACAAGCCTTACATACGCTTGCGGCCGCACCGCCCTCTTTAACAACAGATGCCGAAAGCACCTTGCCCTCGTCAAAGAGTTTGTAAACAGCCTTGTACATAGCGATAAGCTTGTCCCAATCAGGCATAAGAGTTTCTTTATTTTCAGGAACAGGTACATAAATAACCTTTGAACCTACATTTTTGAACTCGGCTGATACTGTCTTGCTTGCCTTTGTCATAGCAACGGCAAAGCTAACGAGTGTTGGCGGAACATCAATAGTTTCAAATGTACCCGACATACTGTCCTTACCGCCGATTGACGGAATACCGAGTTTAAGCTGTGCTTCCATTGCACCGAGAAGTGCAGCGGCAGGTTTACCCCAACGCTCCGGTACATCTTTTAATCTTTCAAAATATTCCTGGAATGTAAGGCGGGCTGTAAGTGGGTTGGCACCGATAGCAAGAAGTTTTGAGAGTGACTCAACTACTGCGTATGCCGAACCGTGGAACGGACTCCAGCGTGAAACACCCGGAATAAAGCCGTAGCTCATTGCTGTAGCGTCATCTGTTTCGCCTTTTTCAAGAGGAATCTTAGCGGCCATAGCCTCCTGCGGAGTAAGCTGGTTCTTACCGCCGAACGGCATAATTACTGTTGCGGCACCGATAGATGCGTCAAAACGCTCTGAAAGACCGATCTGTGAGCAAACCTCAAGACGAGCCATATTTTCTTCAAGTGCCTTGTCGGCAGGCATATCCTTTAATACAGCAGGACAAGCCTTACGGTAGCAATCCTCTGCCTTTGGTGCTGTAATATAAGCTGATGAAAGCTGTGTAACACCGTTTGTATTCAAAAATTCACGGCTAAGGTCAACAATCTTGTCGCCTCTCCATGTCATTGTAAGTCTTGGGCTTTCTGTAACAATTGCGACTGCTGTAGCCTCAAGGTTCTCTTTCTCTGCCTCGGCAATAAAGGTTTCTACATCCTTTTTGTCAAGAACAACAGCCATTCTCTCCTGGCTCTCTGAAATAGCAAGCTCTGTACCGTCAAGACCGTCATACTTCTTAGTTACCTTGTCAAGGTCAACTGCAAGACCGTCGGCAAGCTCGCCGATAGCTACGCATACACCGCCTGCACCGAAGTCGTTGCATCTCTTAATAAGTTTAGCAACCTTAGGGTTACGGAACAAACGCTGAATCTTACGCTCTGTAGGCGGGTTACCCTTCTGAACTTCCGCACCGCAGGTTTCAATAGAGCTTTCTGTGTGGGCCTTTGACGAACCTGTTGCACCGCCGCATCCGTCACGACCTGTTCTGCCGCCCAAAAGTACGATAATATCATCAGGAAGCGGAACTTCACGAATTACATTTTCCTTTGGTGATGCGCCGATAACTGCACCGATTTCAAGTCTTTTTGCTACATAGCCGCTGTCATAAAGCTCTGTAACCTGACCTGTTGCAAGACCGATCTGGTTGCCGTATGAGCTGTAACCGTTAGCCGCACCTGTTGTAATTTTTCTTGATGGGAGCTTACCGGGCATTGTGTCCTTTACAGGAATAGTCGGATCTCCCGAACCTGTAACACGCATTGCCTGATATACATATGAACGACCTGAAAGCGGGTCACGGATAGCACCGCCAAGACAAGTAGCTGCGCCGCCGAAAGGCTCGATTTCTGTCGGGTGGTTATGGGTTTCGTTCTTAAACTGAACGAGCCACTGCTCTGTTTTGCCGTCAATAGTTACAGGAACTTCGATTGAGCAAGCGTTAATCTCTTCGCTCTCGTCAAGGTCAGGAATAAGACCTTTTTTCTTAAGTGACTTCATACCGATAAGAGCCATATCCATAAGAGATACGATTCTCTTTGTATCTTTTCCGTAAACCTCGTCACGGGTAGCATAATACTCATTGAGAGCGTCCTCGATTACCGAACCGAGAGCTGCCTTTTCAACTTCGATTTTCTCAAGTTTTGTAAGGAAAGTTGTGTGACGGCAGTGGTCAGACCAATATGTGTCAATAACACGAAGCTCTGTTACACTCGGGTCACGCTTTTCTGTATCTCTGAAATAGTCACGGCAGAACTTAAGGTCTGACAATGTCATAGCAAAGCCCATTGAGCCGTAATACTTTTCCATTTCTTCGTCGTTAAATTTTATAAAGCCTTCTACACGCTTAACATCGGCAGGAACAGGAGTTGCAATGTCAAGTGTCTGCGGCTTTTCAAGAGAGGCAAGGCGGCTCTCTACAGGGTTGATGAGGTAATCCTCAATCTTTTTAAGGTCATCATCCGAAATATCACCTGTTACGGCAACAACTCTTGCTGTAAGCACCTTGCAGCGTTCGCCCTGTGTAAGAAGCTGTACGCACTGCTCGGCAGAGTCGCCACGCTGGTCATACTGACCCGGGAGATATTCCATTGCAAATACCTTCCAGCCGTCCTCAACAGGAAGTGTTTCCTCGTAAATAACATCTGCATTAGGCTCTGAAAGAATAGTGCCCTTTGCCGCATTGTACTCGTCGAGTGAAAGTCCCTCAATATCATATCTCATAATGTATCGAAGGTCGGTAACATTTCTCATACCAAGGTTGTGGCGAATATCCCACAAAGTCTGCTTTGCAAGAACATTAAAGCCATCTCTTTTTTCTACAAAAATTCTGATTACGCCTGACATAGTAGCTCGTCCTCCCGTAAAAATCATATTATTTTAATAATACCACAAAAGCATTTTTTCTTTTTTCGATAAAGTAATTATAAAAATAATTGACGAATAAAATCGTATAAAATTGGTATAAGCAAAAAATTGTCGGTATATAAGCCATTAATGTGCATTGTAGGTTATAAAGTTTAGTTTAAAAAAAGTGATAATTTTTGAAAGGGAAATAATTAAAAGACTTATTTTGCCAAGTACAAATTTTATTAGGAAAATAAAAGTTAGAGGTTCCAAGGTCACTGACCTTGGTCGTCTAAGGAAAAGGGATACTTAAGGGGAAAGGAACTCGAAATCCCTTTCCCCTTAAGCGTGCTTTCTTTTGGAGCTTTTCTTTTCACGCAAAAGAAAAGCGGAATGGTAGGCATTTTATTATAGTGCATAAGTAGTTTATAGGCAACAAACTTATAAAATAATCTTTCTGCCATATTTTTGCTTACGCAATTAAAAGGCTTTCTCCATTATGTTCAAGCCGCCAAAAGGCTTGCCGTTTGGCTATTAAAATTTGCAATAGATTAAAGTTTTATGGGCGTTGCCCACACTCACAACCTTTGAAAAGGTTGACCAAACTTTTATATTCGTGACAGAAACATTGCTCTTTTCTGCCTCTGTTACCCGACCGAAAATAAGTTAATCCACACCCATACATTCAAACAACTTCTCAAAATTTCCACAAAAAAACCGCCTGCAAAGCAGACGGTTATACTTAGAATTATAAATCGGCACCTATTCTTCTGAATCTTTCATAACGGGCATTAGTAAGTTCTTCGTCGGTAAGTGCAAGATTTTTTTCAAAAGTTCTCTGAATCAAGAGTTTTAGACTTTCAAACATAGCGGCATCCTCTGCCCTCGGCTCTCTGATAATACGCTCAATTACATGCAAGTCAAATAAATCCTGCGCAGTAAGTTTGAGTGCCTCTGCGGCCTGCGGAGCTTTGGAACTGTCTTTCCAAAGGATAGACGCACAACCCTCCGGAGAAATTGCGGAATAAACAGAATTTTCCATCATCCATACTTCATCTGCAACAGCAAGTGCAAGCGCACCGCCGCTGCCGCCCTCACCTACAACAATTGTAAGCACGGGTGTTTTTAAAGTCATCATCTCCATAAGGTTTTCGGCAATAGCCTGTCCCTGACCTCTTTCTTCCGCTCCGATTCCCGGGTAAGCACCGCTGGTATCTACAAAGCAAAGAACAGGGCGGTGGAACTTTTCAGCCTGTTTCATAAGTCTTAGAGCTTTTCTGTAGCCCTCCGGATGAGCCTGTCCGAAATTGCGCTCCATACGCTCTTTTGTATTTCTGCCCTTTTCAATTCCGATTACGGTTACAGGCATATCGTGCAACATAGCAAGGCCTGCCACAACTGCCTTATCGTCGGAATATCTCCTGTCGCCGTGCAGTTCAAAAAAGCTGTCGCCAAACATATGATTTATGTAATCAACAGTTGTAATTTTATTGGCATCTCTCGCCGCCATAACTTTATCATAAGCAGACATTATTCCGACACCTCCCCGTATCCGTGCATCTTAAGCAATTTTACAAGTGTAGCTTTCAGGTTGTTTCTGCTTACAACAGCGTCAACAAAACCTTTCTGCATTACAAACTCCGATGTCTGGAAATCCTTTGGGAGTTTCTGACGGAGAGTCTGCTCAATTACTCTCGGGCCTGCAAAAGCTACAAGAGTATCGGGCTCGGCAAGGATAATATCGCCCTCCATAGCAAAAGACGCAGTAACACCGCCTGTTGTAGGGTCGGTAAGAACTGTTATGTATAAAAGTCCGCTGTCGCTGTGGCGCTTAACCGCACCGGAAGTTTTCGCCATCTGCATAAGGGAAAGAATACCCTCCTGCATACGAGCGCCGCCCGATACAGTGCAAACTATAACCGGAAGTGCGTTTTCGGTAGCATATTCAAAAGCACGGGTGATTTTTTCACCTGTTACCGTACCCATACTGCCCATCATAAAATCGGAATCCATTGCGCAAAGCACTGCGTCAATACCGCCGATTTTACATTCACCGCACATTACGGATTCTTTTGAACCTGTGGCTCTTGCTTTTTCAAGCTTTTGGTCATAGCCTGGAAAATCGAGAATATTTTTGCTTGCCATATTGGCGTCATGCTCGCAAAAACTGCCGTCATCGGCAAGAAGTGCCACACGCTGTTTTGCATTCATTCTGAAATGATGACCGCACTTTGTGCAGACACGGAAATTTTCTTCCATATCTGTTGTAAGGAGCATAGTGCCGCACTTAGGGCATTTTGTCCACATTTCCTCGGGAACAAACGGTACATTGGTCTGCTCCTCGGGTCTGCTTTCAAGCTCATTTTTCGGTTTTACAAAAGCAAATAAATCCATAGCCTATTACTTCTTTCCGTCCTTATGCTTTTTTTCAAAATCAAGCATAAAGTCAGTAGTATATTCTCCGCTGACAAACTGCTCGTCCGACAAAATCTCGGCAAGCAAGTCACGGTTGATGTCAATTCCGTCAATGGTAAGCTCCGAAAGAGCCATTTTCATCTTTCTTATCGCAAGCTCACGGCTTCTTGCCTGAACAATGAGCTTGCCTATCATAGAATCATAGTAAGGCGGAATAAAATAATCCTGAAATACAGCTGTATCAAAACGGACAAAAGAACCGCCCGGTATATGCAAACGCTTAATTCTTCCGCAGCTCGGTCTGAAACCGTGCTCCGGGTCTTCTGCATTAATACGGCACTCAATAACATTTCCGTGTGTAAAAATGCTGTCCTGTGTTCTTGTCAGCTTTCCGCCTGCCGCAATTCTTATCTGCCACTGTACAATATCAAGACCTGTTACCATCTCGGTAACACCGTGTTCAACCTGAAGACGGGTATTCATCTCCATAAAGTAGAAATTATTATTCATATCAAGCAAAAACTCAACAGTACCTGCATTGACATAATTTACAGCCTTTGCAGCCTTTACAGCCGCTTTCATCATTTCCTTACGGGTTCTGTCATCAAGCGCAGGACTTGGGCTTTCCTCAATCATCTTCTGATTTTTACGCTGGACTGAACATTCTCTTTCACCCAGACAGATAGTATTACCGTATTTGTCGCTCAAAAGCTGCATCTCTATATGCTTTACGGGGTGAATGAACTTTTCCATATAACATGCGCCGTCACCAAAAGCAGACTGTGCCTCCGAAGACGCCGCCGCAAAAGCCTCGTCAAACTGCTCAATGCAGTCTACTCTGCGGATACCCTTTCCGCCGCCGCCCGAACGAGCCTTTATAAGCAGCGGAAAACCGATTTTTTCGGCTTCTTCCCTTGCTTTTACGGGGTCTTCTATAATATCGCAGCCGGGTGTTACGGGAACACCTGCCGCACGCATTGTTTTTCTTGCATTGTCCTTATCGCCGAGTAATTTTATCATCTCTGATGTAGGGCCGATAAAGTTTATGTTGCACTGCTCACAAAGAGAAACGAATTTTGCATTCTCCGAGAGCAAACCATAGCCGGGGTGAATGGCTTGTGCGCCGCTTTCAATGGCAACGGTAAGTATAGCAGGCATATTAAGATAGCTGTCGGCAACTCTGCTGCCGCCAACACAATAGCTTTCGTCAGCGAGCTGAACATGCATTGCGTTTTTGTCCGCCTCAGAATAGATTGCAACCGTACTGATACCCATTTCTCGGCAAGCACGAATAATTCTTACTGCAATTTCTCCTCGGTTGGCTATAAGTATTTTTGAAAACATTTTATCACTTCCAAAAGAAAATTTGCAATAAGTTACTTATTATTTGGAATAAGAGCAAAAGAAAGCTCGGCACTTACGCAAAGCTTGCCGTCAACATAGCCTTTTGCATCAATAAAATAGAACACACCCTTGCTTTTTGTAAGAGTACATACACTTTCGAGTGTATCGCCGGGTTTTACCTGATTTTTAAACTTTACATTGTTCATTTTTGTAAAGAAAGGTGTGCATCCCTCAACCTTGCCCGCAAGCAGGCAGCAAGCCGACTGTCCCATCATTTCACAGAGAATAACACCCGGAACAACAGGATTGCCCGGAAAATGTCCCTGTAAAAAGAACTCGTCGCCCTTGATTGTATATCTTCCCTTTGAGGTAACATCGTCGATTTTTTCTGCCTCTTCAACAAGCAGCATATTGTCACGATGCGGTAATATCTTTTTGATTTCTTCCTGATTCATTGTAACTCCTTATTTAACTCTGAACAGAGGCTGACCGTACTCAACAAGGTCGCCGTCCTTAACAAGAACTTCTGTAACCTCGCCGTCAAGCTCTGACTGGATTTCATTCATACACTTCATAGCTTCAACTATGCAGATTGTGTCACCCTTTGAAATTTTCTGTCCCACAGAAACATAAGGATTGCTGTCAGGTGACGGAGCGGCATAAAATACGCCGACAATAGGAGAATTGATTGTTTTGCCCTCGGCAACAGGAGCCGACGGAGCGGCAGGTGCTGCAGGAACAGCCACAGGAGCCGATTCGTTAACCGATGCAGGAGCATTTGCCTGCATTACAACGGCAGGAGCGGCAGAAATTGCCTTTTCAAGACGGATAGCCGAACCGTCACCGTTTTTTATTTCAAGTACCGAAAGCGATGAGCCTTCAAGCATTTCGATAAATTCTTTAACATCGTTTTTAGAATACATAAATACAGCCCTCCGAATCAGATTTTCTTAAATACTACGCAAGCGTCATGACCGCCAAAACCGAGGTTTGTAGATGCGGCAACTGTTACATCACGCTTAACTGCCTTGTTCGGTGTGTAGTTAAGGTCAAGTTCTTCGTCCTGCTCATTTAAGTGAATTGTTGGCGGAATCATACCGTCACGGAGAGTAAGAACAGAAACAATAGCTTCGATTGCGCCTGTTGCGCCGAGCATATGACCTGTCATTGACTTTGTTGAGCTGATATTTGCATCGTAAGCCTTTTCGCCGAGAGCCGACTTGAACGCCATTGTTTCGGTAAGGTCGTTTAAGTGGGTTGAAGTACCGTGAGCATTGATATAAAGCTGATCGTCATCTGTTGTGCCAGCCTCTGCCATAGCAATTTTGATTGCTCTTGCAAGTCCTGCACCCTCAGGGTCGGGAGCTGTAACATGGTGAGCGTCACAAGTATTGCCGTAACCTGCAAATTCAGCATAAATCTTAGCGCCTCTTGCCTTTGCGTGCTCATATTCTTCAAGTACGAGCATACCTGCGCCCTCGCCCATTACGAAACCATCACGGTTTTTATCAAACGGGCGTGATGCTGTTTCGGGATCTTCGTTTGTGGAAAGAGCTTTCATATTCTGGAAGCCTGCGATTGTAAGAGGAGCGATAACCGCCTCTGTGCCGCCTGCAATGATTGCGTCTGCATAACCGTCCTTAATTGCGTGGAAAGCCTCACCGATTGAGTGTGTACCTGTTGCACAAGCGCTCATAACCGAAAGTGAAACACCCTTTGCTTTAAAGCGGATAGCTACATTACCTGTGGCAATGTTACCGATCATCATCGGAATAAAGAAAGGAGATACCTTTCTCGGGCCGCCCTCGTTGAGTGCAGTTACATTGTTTACAAATGAGTGAAGTCCGCCGATACCTGCGCCGATGTACACACCGAAACGCTCCTCGTTAATATTACCGAGGATTCCGCTGTCGTCTACAGCCTGCTGTGCTGCCGCAATAGCGTACTGACAGTAAATATCAAGCTTTCTTAACTCTCTTTTTTCAATATATTTTTCCGGCTCAAAGTTCTTTACAGTACCTGCAAGGTGAACCTTGAGGTCAGAAGTATCAAATGATGTGATTTTTTCAACACCGTTTACACCTGCGAGCATATTTGCCCACATTGTATCTATATCGTTACCTACAGGGGTGATTGCACCCATACCTGTTACTACTACTCTTCTCATTAAAGCACCTCCGATTACATTGCAAGTCCGCCGTCAACTTTGATAACTTCGCCTGTTACATAGGCGGCGTCATCAGAGCAGAGGAACGCAACTACATTTGCAACATCTTCAGGAGTACCGATACGCTTAGCAGGAATCTGGGCCTTCATAGCGTCCTTAACCTTGTCTGAAAGTGCGTTTGTCATATCTGTGCCGATGTAACCCGGAGCAACGGCATTAACAGTAACACCTCTGCCTGCAAGCTCTTTGGCAACAGACTTTGTCATACCGATAATGCCTGCCTTAGATGCCGAATAGTTAGCCTGACCCGCATTACCCATAATACCTACAACAGAAGATGTGCTTACAATTCTGCCGTAGCGTTTTTTCATAAAGTGCTTGTAGGTATGCTTAATCATATTGAATGTACCCTTGAGGTTTACGCCGATTACTGCGTCAAAGTCTTTTTCGTCCATATTGAGAACGAGCTTGTCACGAGTAATGCCTGCGTTGTTTACAAGAATATCAATTCCGCCGAATTCCTCGATTACCTTGTCAACAACCTCTTTTGATGCGTTAAAATCGGAAACATCGCAGAAATACTGCTCAACCTTTGTGTTGTACTCTGCAAGAGCCTCTTTTGCGGCAATGCCCTCGCTCTCATCGCCAACATAAAGAATAGCAATGTTTGCGCCCTGACTTGCAAGTTTTTTAGCTATTGCAAGACCGATACCTCTTGAACCGCCTGTAATAACGGCTGTCTTGTTTTCAAATTTCATAATATCCTCCAAAATCAAAGGTCAAGTGCTTCAAAATCAGCGGGTGTTTCCACCTTGAAAGCCTTAACGCTGTTGTCAATTCTCTTGATAAGTCCTGTTAAAGTCTTGCCGACACCGATTTCAATAAATGTGTCAACACCGTCTTTAATCATATTTTCAACAATTGTCTGCCATCTTACGGGATTTTCTACCTGTGCTCTTACAAGTTCCTTGTAGTCACCCTCGTACGGCTTTGCTGTATAGTCTGAATAAATTGTTACTTTAGGCTGTGCAAACTCAATGTCCTGCATATACTCCGCAAGACCCTTTGCCGCATCTGCCATAAACGGTGAATGGAAAGCACCGCTTACCGCAAGCAATTTTGCTCTGCCGCCCGCTGCTTTGACAGCCTCGCAGAAAGCCTCTGCATTTTCGCTTGTTGTAGCAACAACTGTCTGTGCAGGCGAGTTATAGTTTACAGGATATGTCTTGTCAAAGCCCCTGCAAACTTCTTCAACTTTTTCGGGAGTAATTTTCATTACGGCAGCCATCGCACCCGGATTTTCGGTCGCCGCCTTATCCATAAGCTCGCCTCTCTTGCAAACGAGTTTGAAAGCTTCTTCGTCCGAAAGAATACCCGAAAAAGCAAGAGCCGCAATTTCGCCGAGTGAAAAGCCTGCAACGCAGTCAGCCTTAACACCCTTTTCTTCAAGGAATCTCGCAGCAGCAAGGTCTGCCGTAAATACACACGGCTGTGTGTTTACTGTTTTGCAGAGTTCTTCTGTTGTACCCTCAAAACACTGTGCAGATGTACCTTTGCGGATACCGTCTGCCATATCATATACGCTTTTGGCTGCGGCAGAGGAATTGTAAAGATCCTTGCCCATTCCGCTGTACTGTGCGCCCTGGCCTGAAAAAACAAATGCTATTTTACCCATTTTGTAGCTCCATTCAATACTTCTTCAGCCTGAGCAAACATTTCTGTAATGATTTCTCTTGCAGGCTGTTCTTTTTTTACCATTGCGGCAACCTGACCTGCAAGAACCGTACCGTGCGAAACATCGCCCTCTCTTACAGCAAGTCTTAATCTGCCGACACCCATCTTTTCAAGCTCTTCGTCACTTACTTCCGATGAGTTGTATTCTGCCTTTGTATATTCACGGGTAAAGGAATTACGGATAGCACGAACAGGATGACCGAGTCTTTTACCTGTTACAACTGTATCAATATCCTTTGCCTTTATGATTTTGTCCTTGTACTCCTGTGCGATTGTACATTCTGTGGCAACCAAAAATCTTGTGCCTACTTGTACACCTACAGCGCCGAGCATAAATGCCGCAGCAATCTGTCTGCCGTCTGCAATACCGCCTGCTGCAATTACAGGAATGTTTACCGCGTCAACTACCTGCGGAACAAGAGCCATTGTGGTAAGGTCGCCTACATGGCCGCCTGACTCGCCGCC
>ERZ773208.2554-NODE-2554-length-12211-cov-3.315235_pt1 | contig 12211 bp, 13 predicted proteins | sample MGYA00581006_ERZ773208 | MGnify/ENA primary metagenome ERZ773208 (study PRJEB29015, sample SAMEA2737793) | human gut metagenome | biome: human gut; feature: human-associated habitat; material: faeces | place: China | collected 2012 ... | reverse complement strand
GGTGAAACGACCCTTCTCCCAGCCCTTGGTGACGATGCTGGTGGTGTACATTGCGTGTACAGGACAGCGGTTAGTAATACACCTAAGCTTCTTCCTGTAAAGATATATGAAATGTCAGAACTTATAAAATATGTTGATACAGCAGAGGGAAGATATTCATTGGATGATCCTTGGTGCAGTAATCTTTATGTACTTACTAATAAAAGCCGAATTAATGGTGCGGCGGGCATTATGTATGAGGGAGTATTAAAGAAGCTTGCAGATAAGCTGGAGAGTGATATGTATATATTGCCTTCATCAATCCATGAAGTTATTATTCTTCCAAAGTCAACAATGTTTAATAAAGAGGAACTGATGGCTATGGTAAGAGATGTTAATACAGAGGGAGTTTCAAAAGACGAAGTTCTGTCATATACAGTGTATGAATATGACAGAAATACAGAAGAAATATATTCTTAAATGCACACAATGGGAGTCGAACCCACGACCTTTCGCTCCGGAGGCGAACGCTCTATCCAACTGAGCTATATGTGCTGATAATAATTAATAATACACTATTTTTTATAAACAAGCAAATGTTTTGATTTTGTTGTCTGTTTTTGATATTATGATATGAGTGCCTGAAGGATAAAATAATATATTCTTATTGAAAAATACATAAATACATATATGAAAATATGCAATGTATGGCATATTTAAAAATGTATAATGATATGTGGATATATAGAGAATGGAATTATTCTTCTGGCACCATAAAGTTTATGGCTTCTGATATTTAATCAGAAGGCGATAATTTTGAAAGGAGCACATATATAATATATATGCGGATAAATAAATATTTAAGTGCCAAGGGAGTATGTTCAAGGCGTGAGGCTGACAGGCTTTTAGAGGCAGGCAGGATAACAGTTGACGGGGCCGTTGCTGAATGTGGGCAGCAGGTTGATGATAATAATATTATATGTATAGATGGCAGTAAGATTTCTAATGATAAACCAGAAGATATACTTATAGCATTTAATAAGCCTGTTGGCATTGTATGTACAACAACTAACAAGCAGGGAAATAACAATATTGTTGATTATATAGGCTACAGTGAAAGAATATATCCGATAGGAAGGCTTGATAAGGAGTCGGACGGACTTATTCTTCTTACAAATAATGGTGAAATAACTGACAGGATATTACGCTCAGTTAATGGACACGAGAAAGAATACATTGTTAAAGTTAACAAGAATATAACTAAAGATTTTCTTGATAAAATGTCTGCTGGCGTGTATTTAAAAGAATTAAATGTCAAGACTAAACAGTGCAGAATATATAAAGTAAACAGCAATACATTCAGAATTGTACTGACACAGGGGCTTAACAGGCAGATAAGAAGAATGTGTCAGGAGTTGGGATATAAGGTTGAAAAGCTTACAAGAATACGGGTTATGAATATTGAACTGGGTGAGCTTGCCTGCGGCGAATACAGAGTAGTAGAGGGTGCAGAGAAAGAAAAGCTTTATAACAGCCTGTAGGGTGTGAGTGCTGCTTTTTTGCTATAGCTGGATAAGAGAAGCTTTGAAATAGGTTTATAGGTATGTATATTTAATTGTTAATCTGGAGGAATATTAAGATATGGAGAAGTTAGATAGAATTAAGGAGCTTGTTGCACTTCTTAATAAGGCAGGAAAAAGCTATTATTCAGAGGGACAGGAAATAATGTCTAATTATGAATATGATGCTTTATATGATGAACTTAAAAAGCTTGAAGAGGAAACTGGCTGTGTGCTTTCGGACAGTCCTACAGTAAATGTTGGATATGAAGTATTAAGTGAGCTTCCAAAGGAACGACACGACTCACCAATGTTAAGCCTTGATAAGACCAAAGACAGGGAAAGCTTAAGGAGCTGGTTAAAAGACCAGAAAGGATTGTTATCGTGGAAGCTTGATGGACTTACTATAGTTCTTACATATGAGAATGGAGAACTGGTAAAGGCGGTAACAAGAGGCAATGGACAGATTGGTGAAATTATTACTAACAATGCAAGAATGTTTAAGAATATACCTGTAACTATAAGTTATAAGGGAAGACTTGTGTTAAGAGGAGAAGCAATTATAACTTATTCTGATTTTAACAGAATTAATGAGGAAATTCCTGAAACAGATGCCAAGTACAAAAATCCAAGAAATCTTTGCAGTGGCTCAGTAAGACAGCTCAATAATAAGATAACAAAAGAGCGTAATGTCAATTTCTTTGCATTTACGCTTGTATCAGCAGATGGAGTAGATTTTAATAATTCAAGAAAATGCCAGTTTGAATGGCTTAAAAGCCAGGGATTTGATGTTGTTGAATATAAGGAAGTTGATAAAGATAATATACTAGATGCAATTGACTGGTTTGAGCATACAATTGTTAATAACGATTTTCCGTCAGATGGACTTGTTATTATATATGATGATATTGCTTATGGTGAATCGCTTGGAAGAACAGCGAAGTTTCCAAGAAATGCTATGGCATTCAAATGGACAGATGAAACCGCAGAAACTACATTAAAAGAGATAGAATGGAGTGCTTCAAGAACGGGACTTATTAATCCTGTGGCAATATTTGAACCGGTTGAACTGGAAGGAACTAAAGTTTCAAGGGCAAGCGTGCATAATATAAGCATAATGGAAAGCCTTAAGCTTGGAATAGGTGACACAATTAAAGTATTTAAGGCCAATATGATTATTCCGCAGATTGCAGAAAATATTACACAGAGTGGAACAGTAAGGATACCAGAAGTCTGTCCGGTATGTGGTGGAAAGACAAGGATAAGCGATGTTAATGATGTGAAATCATTGTATTGTGATAATGAACAGTGTCAGGCTAAGCACATAAAAAGCTTTGCACTTCTGGCATCAAGAGATGCACTTAATATAGACGGTTTATCAGAGGCAACTTTAGAAAAGTTCATTCAGAAAGGTTTCCTGAAAAAGAGAGGGGATATTTTCAGAATATCAAGATATAAAGATGAGATAACAGCAATGGATGGCTTTGGCGAGAAGTCTTATAATAATCTTATTGATGCACTTGAAAAGGCGAAAGATACAGATTTAGTCAGGGTTATATATGGCCTTGGAATAGATAATGTGGGACTTTCCACAGCAAGATTAATAGTTAATAAGCTTAATAATGACCCTGAGGCAGTTCTTAATGCTACAGCAGATGAACTTACTGATATAGATGGAATAGGTGAAGTTATAGCAGAGGCATTTGTTGAATATTTTAAAAATGAAGATAAGAAAGATGAGTATCTTGACATATTAAGTGAGGTTAATATTAAAGAGGCTGAAAATGTACAGACAACCGAGGAACTTGCTGGCAAGACATTTGTTATAACAGGAAATGTTAATCATTTTGCTAACCGTAACGAACTTAAGGCACTTATAGAGAGTATGGGAGGCAAGGTGACAGGTTCTGTCACAGGTAACACATCGTATCTTATTAATAATGATAGTACATCGCAGTCAACTAAGAACAAGAAAGCTGCCCAGCTTGGTGTTCCAGTGATTACGGAGGAAGAATTCATCAAGCTTGCAGGAAAAGATGAATTGTTGTAGAATACATCATTAACAGTAAGTTTGACTATATTAAAATGTGATTTACACAGGAATCGAGGTAAATATGCCAATTAAAATACAGAATGCTCTTCCAGCTAAGCACGAGTTAGAGGAAGAAAATATATTCGTGATGGACGAAAGCAGGGCACTTTCACAGGATTTCAGAGAATTGCAGATAGCAATTCTTAATCTTATGCCAATAAAGCAGGACACAGAATTGCAGTTATTAAGAGCATTATCTAATACTCCATTACAGATTGATGTGACATTTATACAGACAGAATCACATGTGTCAAAGAATACATCATCATCACATATAAAGAAATTTTATGAAACATTTTCTAATGTAAAAGACAGAAATTTCGATGGACTTATAATAACAGGAGCACCAGTTGAAAAGCTTGCATTTGAAGAAGTGAACTACTGGGATGAGCTTACAACAATAATGGAGTGGTCAAAAGAGCACGTTACATCAACACTCCACATATGCTGGGGTGCACAGGCGGGACTTTACTACCATTATGGAATTAAGAAAGTCCTTCTTGATGAGAAATTATCAGGTGTATACAAGCACCACGTTCTTAACAGAAAAGAGCCTCTTGTAAGGGGATTTGATGATTTCTTTATGGCACCACATTCAAGATATACAGAAGCGTGCAGGAAAGATATATTAAACAACAAACAGCTCAAGGTATTTGCTGATTCAGATGAAGCAGGCATATATATTGCAATAGGACAGGACGGCAAGCATATATTTGTTATGGGTCACCCTGAATATGACAGAATGACACTTGATCAGGAATATAAGAGAGATTTAGACAAGGGGCTTGAGCCACAACTTCCAGTGAACTATTATCCAGATGATGATTGCAACAGAAAGCCAGTGTTATCTTGGAGAAGCCACGCTAATAATCTTTATACTAACTGGCTGAATTATTATGTGTACCAGACAACCCCTTATGACCTTAATGATAAGGTTCAGACGTATGGGAATTAGGGCTGGGATTTGTTGTTGTTTGGAAAGTAGGTGATGTTATTCTTGCAATATTGCTATTTGGAGAAATAAAATAATTATGTTTTTATTATAAGCACCAACAGAGTAAAATCTTAAGGTGCTTATTTTTTACGCAATTATAATGGCTGGTCTATATCTGATGGTATAGATACTTGACGTACGCAAAAACGTACGTTATAATAATTTTGACATAAAAATTTCTACATTCAAGATAATATTTAGCATATAATTAAAGAAGAACAGATGCAAAATATAATATAATTTATAAGAGATAAGATAGAAACATATAGAGTGTAAGAGAGAAAAACATAATAGAGTGTAAGAGAGATTTAATGAGAGAATAGTAATAAAAAATAATTACATTTAGTACAAAATAGAACAGTATATTTGATTAAAGGAAAAAGGTAAGGAGATTTTATTATGTCAGCAATTAATATAACAAATGCAAGAAAGGAACTCTATAATTTGGTGGAGGACGTTAATCTCTATAGTGAACCAACTTTAATTGTAAGTAAGAAAGGTAATGCGGTTCTGATATCGGAAAGTGATTGGAATGCAATTCAGGAGACGATTTATCTTAATTCCATTCCAGGTATGGTTGAGTCCATAAAAGAAGGAATGGATACGGCAATAGAGGATTGCGTGCCCGAAGAAGATGTAGAGTGGTAAAAATATGTACCGAATAGTTTACACTAAACAGGCAGTAAAAGACATTAAGAATTTGAAAAGTGTACATCTTGATGAAAAAGCAAAAAAACTAATAGAAGTTATTAAAGAGAATCCATTTCAAAATCCACCTCCATATGAGGAATTACTTGGTAATTTACAAGGTGTATATTCAAGAAGAATAAATATTCAGCATAGATTGGTATATCAAGTGTATAATGAGCCGATTATAGCTGGTGAAATTGAGTATAATGGAACGATAAAGATTATCAGAATGTGGACACATTATGATAAAGTAAGATAAAAATAATCAACAGAATTAAGGTGACCCAATATGATAAACGAAAAAGAAATAATGCCCTTTAATTTCTTCAAATATGGTGGCATATACACCGGTGGGCATAATGGTATGAGATATAAGATTGAGCGTACAGGCGAAAAGCCAGATTATGTACTTAATGTACTAATCTGGCAGGGTCCATATGCCTCAACGGCGATGAAGGAAGAAGATATTACAGCTAAGAAATTTGAATATTCAGAAGAAGGCAGGAGCAGTGCAATTCAGTGGATACAAGATATGTATGATACTAACATTGACCGCTGGGAAAATGCACCATCAATTAATCAGGTAAAGTCAACCTTGGAATAGATTATTATATAGATTAAGCAGGATAATAGTATATTTGCACACAAAGAAAATATACTGTTAAGGGTGAGTGCGGTTACACAAGATAACAGGCTTGTTATTAATCTAAGTGTTATATTAGATGATGTAACTGCAATAATACTTAAGCTTAATGGAGTAATTATATTATTTATGATATCTGGCTTAAAATGATACATTTTGTAAAGCTTGATATAATGCAGGGTGCACACTAATATATTGCTGATTATAAGTCCGTAGATATATCCGGATATGCCAATTCCGGGAACGAGCAGTATTAATGAGGCTATTCTTATAGCGAGACCAGTTATGCTGTATGCACAGGTTCTTGCAGTCATATTAAGGCCGTTTAATATGCTTGCAAGGCTTGTTTTGACATATAGAAATGGACATATACAGGCAAGCATAATGGTATAATTGTATACACTGGGTTCGTGAAACAGTGTTGCTCCAAGTCTGCCAATGTATAATATAAATAGCACACAGCTCATTATACCAAGGTGCATACATATATTCACGGACTGGTGCAGAGTTGTGATTACACTGGAACTACGTTGTACAGAGTTGTCTTCTGACACTTTAGGAAGAAGCATAACAGACATTGAGTTGGTTATGGCAGACGGAAAGAGGAGCAGACCAAGACAGATATAATTCCATAAGTGCTGACAGCATTTTCTTTTGACAAGCCATATATAATAAGCTGGGCTGGGATTAATATTGCCTCAGCACTTTCAAACAGGTGCAAAAGGAGGCTGTTTAAGTTGAGCGGGAGAGCATATAGTGCAATAACTCTGATGTAAGAGGTTTTGCGTGCTGAACAGCTATTGTTATTTCTAATAATTTTATTATTCTTATTATTCTGTTTGTTGTTTACATAGACACATCCAATGCAGAATATATCCGCACAGACTTCACCTGCGATATTACCATATAAAGCATCAGTTACAGTTAAAGTTTCCAGATTTCCAGAAATCAGGTGATAATAGATTATCACACTGAATATTCGTATTAATTGCTCGATTATCTGTGATATTGCGGGAATAAATGTCTTTTTACAGCCGTAATAATAACCGCATATACAGCTGTGTATTGCGGATAAGGGAATACCAATTGCGATTATCTGGATAAGTGGAGCACAATCGGCGTTAAACATAAGTTTATCGGCTATTTCATATGAAAATGTGGCACATACTGCAGAAAATATACAGGATAACGGAAAACTCATTAAAAGACCACCAAGGAGTACATTGATATTTCCGTGTGTCTGTGCTGTGTATTTGGAAATTGCAGAATTAAAGCCACACATACATACAGAAAATGCAATTCCACATAAGGGAAGAACTAATTGCAGCATTCCCATTCCGTATGAGCCAATGTGTGAATTAAGAAAAATGCGGTAATAAAATCCAAGTATGCGGCATAGAAGTCCGGCGATTGTAAGAATGATAGTTCCTTTGATTACAGGAGTATATAGTAGTTGTCTGCCTGATTTGCTGCTCATAATTAAGAAAAGGCTCCGTTGTCTTTATTAACATAGTATGCAGCTTTTGAATATAATATTAATAAGTAATACAGTGGATTGTGAACTTAAATATTGACTGTATGGAAAGAGGGAAAAGCTGGGAGGAGGCATATGTTATATCTTGATAATGCGGCGACAACGCCTATGAGTTTGCCGGTGTGTAAGGCTATGTGGCAGTATATGATAAATGATTATGGGAATCCATCGTCAATATATGAATGTGGAAGAAATAATAAAAGGGCAGTTGAAGAAGCGAGGGCAAATATAGCCGGACTGATAGGCACAGAGGCTGATAATATATATTTTACATCTGGCGGAACTGAGAGCGATAACTGGGCATTAGAGGCAGCGGTTGCAGGAAAGCACAGTGGAACTATTATAGTAAGTGAAATTGAACACCCTGCAATATTAAATAAATGCAGGGATTTAGAGAAACGTGGGTATAATATAGAATATTTAAGATGCACATCGGATGGCATAATTGATATTGAGGATTTAAGAAGAAAGATAAAAGATGATACTTTGCTTATATCGGTTATGCTTGTTAATAATGAGATAGGAACAATACAGCCATTAATGCAGGTTAGTGCGGTGGCATCAGAATACGGTATTCCTGTTCATACAGATGCAGTTGCGGCATTTGGACATATTGATATTGATGTTCATAAGCTTGGAGTATCTATGCTCAGCGTGAGTGCACATAAAATATGCGGACCTAAAGGTGTTGGATTTTTGTATACAGACAGGGAGCTTGAGCCATTAATATATGGAGGCGGACAGGAGAAAAATATGCGTTCCGGTACAGAAAATGTTGCTGGAATAATCGGACTTGCAACAGCTGCGGATATTGCTGTTAATACACTGCATTACAGAATGGAAAAAGAGTGGAATATACAAAGATATATGGCAGAGCGGATAGTTAATGAAATCCCGTATACAAGCATTAATGGCAATATGACAGGCAGGGTATCAGGAAATATTAATATCTGTTTTAAAGGTATAAGTGCAGGTGAACTTGTGCTTCTTTTGGATAAACAGGGCATATGCGTATCCTCTGGTTCGGCGTGTCACGGCAATCACGGCGGACCTTCGCACGTATTAAAGGCTATAGGAAAGACTGATGAAGAAAGCCTTGCTTCAATAAGACTCACATTTAATCATACATTAAATCAAAATCAGGCTGATTACTGCATTGATTGTATTAAGAAAAATGTTGCAGCATTACGGAAAATTAAAAATGATTAAAATAAATCTTGAAAATATAAAAAATAATGCACTTTACAAAAAGCGAAAAATATATCAAAAGATTAATATAATATCAGCCCACAAGTATGAAAGCAAAATCCATACTGAGGGGCTGATATATGCTGTAAATTAATGCTGCAGATGCAGTGGCAGATACTTGGTCTTTTCAGATATTAATAAACATATATGGAGCAATCAGTCTACAGAAAAGCTGGTGATGATAACCCTTATGTGCTTATATAGATACGAATTCAGGCTTTCTTTCCTTGAATATGGTATAATAGTTAAATCCTGTATTTTTAAGCATATCAGTGATTATTTCATAGGAATATGCAATATGGCAGGCTTTATGGGCATCAGAACCTGTTGTTATAATCTCGCCGCCAAGTGAGCGGTACATTTTTACTATATCAAGGCAGGGATTAGGATTTTTAAGTCCGTATTTAAGTCCTGCGGTATTGATTTCAATGCCTTTGCCCTTGTCAATAAGAAGTCTTAGGATTGTATCGAAATAATCATAATAATCTTTCCAGTTATAATCATTATCCTGATCAGGAGCATATCTTACAATATAATCAAGATGTCCGTATACATCAAAGTTATCGCAAGTTTTAATGCAGTCGGTTATTGCTTCATAATATCTGCTTATTGCATCTTTTACGGACACATTATCCCAGAATTCAGGATAATAAGGGTCGTTGCCATATACAAGATGTGATGAACCAATTATAAAATCAAGTCTGCCAGTAGGGTCGTAGTTGTTGATTTTATCTTTAGCAGAAGAAAGAAGTCCCTGTTCGACACCAATTCCAATAAAAATATCATTTTTATAACGCTCTTTTAATTCAAGCAGTTCGTCTGTATATTTGTCATAATCAAGGGCAAATACAACATTTCCGTCCTCTAAAGGGTAATCGTAGTCGTTGTGTTCTGTAAAACATATGCTTTTTAACTGCATATTGATGGCATTTTTGATTATATTCTCAGGAGTTTCGGTTGAATCAGACGAAAAATGCGAGTGAAGATGCCAGTCTGAAAGTTCAGGATAAGTTCTCATATATGTCTTCTCCATTTCATAAGTAAAATTAGATTGTTATTATGTGGGCTGCTAAACAGTCACGATGTATAAGTGAGTAGTAAAGATTATTCTGATACTCACATCATATTTATAATTATTATATTGTTGATTATAGCATTATTAGTTTGAAAATGGTACTAAAGCCCTTGAAAATATTTGAATTGATTGTTATTATGTAAACGTATTTTTACATTCTTTACACAAAATGCACAATTTCTTTACTTTTATTAAGTATAGATAAATCTTTATTAACAGATAATTAGTATGTGCAGGACAGGAGAAAAAAGTGAATATTGAGTTAGTTGGCAATTTGTTTATGTTTGCAGGCGGCATCGGTATGTTCTTATATGGAATGAACATAATGGCAGATGGTATGCAAAAGTCAGCGGGAAGCAAGATGAAACAGCTCATAGGCTATCTTACAAGGAACAGATTATTAGCTGTTCTTGTTGGAGCATTTATAACAGCCATAATTCAGAGTAGTGGCGCGACAACAGTTATGGTTGTTGGATTTGTTAATGCTGGTCTTATGACACTTGTACAGGCTGTAGGAGTTATAATGGGTGCTAACATTGGTACAACCATAACAGCATGGATTGTATCTTTAGGACAGCTCGGAGATGCTGTCAAAGTGTTAAAGCCATCATTTTATGCACCTCTGCTTGTAGGAATCGGTGCAATTCTTGTATTGTTTAGTAAGAAGCCTAAAAAGAAAATGGCAGGAGAGATAGTTGTAGGTATCGGACTTTTATTCTTAGGACTTGATTTTATGTCAGAGTCGATATCTCCATATACAGATGCACCTATTTTTTCAAAAGCGTTTGAAGTAGTAGGAAGTAATCCATTATTGGGCATTGCAATTGGTATTGTAGTAACAGCAATTCTACAAAGCTCTTCTGCATCAGTAGGTATATTACAGACACTCGCAATTAATGGAGTGGTTACTACCAATGCGGCAGTATTTATTACGTTGGGGCAGAATATAGGTTCGTGTGTAACTGCAATTATATCAAGTGCTGGTACAACAAGGAATGCAAAGAGAGCAGCTTGTATGCATCTTTTATTTAATGTTGCGGGAGCAGTTATATTTGGAACAGGTGCTTTTATATTATTTATGTTTAAACCTGCGTTAGCTGTGCATAATATAACAAGTGTGGAAATATCTATATTCCATACGTTCTTTAACATAATATGTACAACTATAATGATGCCATTTGGAAGTCTGCTTGTTAAACTTTCAGGCATAATTATAAGAGAGAAGACTGAAGATGAAGAAAATGCTTCATTAGAGGCAAGCGACAGTTATGCGGCAGAGTTATCAAGACATTTTGACAGCAGAATATTAGAACAGCCATCAGTAGCGGTTGACAGGGCACTCAGCGAAGTTATCATAATGGGCAATCTGTCACTGGATAATATAAAATATTCGGTAAGTGCTGTTATGAACAATGATCAGGATATGATAGATAAAGTCATAGAGACGGAACACAAGGTTGACCTCTATGAAAAGTATCTTACAGAATATCTCATAAAAGTTAATAATCTTTCCATAACGGAAGAACAGCATTTACTTATTAATGATTTATTCCATGCGATTATTGATATTGAGAGAGTGTCAGACCATGCAGAGAATATGTCTGATCTTGCCAAATACAAGATAGATAATGAAATAATATTCTCCCAGCATGGAATGGAAGAACTCAAGAAGTTATCTGAAAAGGTTATTGTCTGTTTCTCAGAGGCAATTAAAGCCAGGGAAAAGTTCAGCAGGGTTGCAGCAGATAATGTATGCCGTATAGAAGACGAGGTTGATGATTTAGAAGAAGAATTAAGAAATAAACATATCGAGAGATTATCTTCTGGATTATGTAAGCCATCTAATGGCGTTGTATTCCTTGATATTTTGTCTAATCTTGAGAGAATGTCAGATCACGCTAATAATCTTGCGGACTGTGTGTTAGCAGAGATAAAAGAGAAAAAATAAGCTGATTAGTGAGTTTCAGAACAGACTAGATATAATAAGATTAATGGAATATGGTAAAAAGTTTAATTTGAATGGCGAAATATATAATAATTTGTAAAAAATAGGAATTAACACTTGATATTTTAAATTGTTTTATGTAGAATACAATGTAGTTGATTTTTTATTAACAATCTTTATATTAGGAGGATTTATTTTTATGTCAGTAAAAGTTGCGATTAATGGTTTTGGACGTATCGGTAGACTTGCATTCAGACAGATGTTCGGTGCAGAAGGATACGAAGTAGTTGCTATCAACGATTTAACAAGCCCTAAGATGTTAGCTCATCTTTTAAAGTATGATTCATCACAGGGAAGATATGTTGATTTCGGTGAGGAAGATCAGGTAACAGCTGATGATGAAGCTGGTACAATTACAGTAAAGGGTAAGACAATTAAGATCTACAAAGAGC
>ERZ773208.2537-NODE-2537-length-12262-cov-3.645777_pt1 | contig 12262 bp, 10 predicted proteins | sample MGYA00581006_ERZ773208 | MGnify/ENA primary metagenome ERZ773208 (study PRJEB29015, sample SAMEA2737793) | human gut metagenome | biome: human gut; feature: human-associated habitat; material: faeces | place: China | collected 2012 ... | reverse complement strand
AATCAGCAGCCACGGGGCTACGGGGATTAGATAGTATTTCTTCACTAACTCTCAAGTTACAGCGTACTTAAATTCCAGTCAATTCTCATTCCTACAGTAAATAAATAATACTCGAAACAACAGTGCTGGTCAGGCCGATCAGGGCCTCATAAGGGATCAACTTCATTCTCTCTTTGATCTGCATATTCACAGAGCCGCCTGTCGCATGGAAGAAGGAGCCGTGGGGCAGGGAATCGACTACGGTAGCTCCGGCATGGATCATGGCGCCGGCATCGATAGCGGATACTCCGCTTGCAACAAGCGTACCGGAGAAGGTCTGGGATGCAATCGTGGCTCCGGCAGTGGTAGATGCGGTAGCGGCTGCCATCAGAATACCGGCAATCGGTGCCAACAGGAAGGACGGCAGATTACCCGCCTCCAGTAAGTCAATCATGTCATACTGAATAGTGGAAGCCTTAATGATTCCGGCCAAAGTACCGGTTCCTACCAAAAGAATAGATACCACCACTACTTTGCTCAGTCCAAATTCCGTATAAGAAATAATATTCCTGATCTGCCCGCAGCATAACATACATACGATACCGCCGATGGGAAGCGCAATCAGAGGGTCGATGGAGATTCCTACGATCGGACGCAACGCCAGAAGAAGGATCACCACCACTGGACCGGCAATGGCTGCAAGGAAAGAAGGCAGATTCTTATCAGTGACCTGTTCCAGATCCGCTTCCGTAACCATAACACCGGATTTCTTGGAAAGTAAGGTAGACAACAGGATGGTAACAACCAGCGCGGCCAATGCGGGAACAATATTACGGATCATCAATGCAGTCAAATCTATCTGAAAGGCTTCCGCCGTGGCAATTGTGTTGGGGTTCGGAGAGATAATATTGCCAGCTTTTCCGCCGCCGATCATGGCCAACAAGACGGACGGCTTATTATATTCTGCCTTTTCCGCAATCGCCATGGCAATGGGAGCTACCGTGATTACGGAAATATCAACGAAGACACCTACGGCACAGATGATCATGGTAGCGACAGCGACAGATACCAGAGCAAAACGCTGCCCCAGTTTCTTGACAATAACATCCGCGATTTTTTCCGCAGCACCGGTCTTGATGAGAGCACCGGCCAAAATACCGGAAGTGAGGATGCGAAGTACGGATGACATCATACTTTGTGCACCGGATACCATGGTGCCTACAGTGCCGGTCAGACCGCCGCCTCCCACGATACCGCCGATGAGAGCACCCAGGATCAGACTGTAGGCGGGATGTACTTTTTTAATAATTAGTATAATGGCAATGATGAGGCCGACGAGAGCCCCGAGGGTTGTGAATTCCATAGCTAACTCCTTTTGTAATTTAATGTGATTTGATCATTCTATTTTGAAACAGTTGTAAAAGTATGGATGGTGCGGAAGACCTGTTCCACCGTATCTACCATATTTGTCATTGCATTGTCGGTGTGCATGGCTTCTTCCAGAGATACGACACCTCTTAAAATAGGAAAAAACGCATCAATACCTTCCGCATTGCAGGCCACGGCATCTTTGGTGACACATCCGGAGAATGCCAGTACCGGTTTGCTGTACTCTTTCGCAATTTTGGCAACACCGATCGGAGCCTTGCCCATGACCGTCTGCCCGTCAAGACGTCCTTCACCGGTGATGACGATATCGGCATTTTGCACATACTGCCGTAGATTGGTCTCCTCCAGCACAATCTTAATACCGGATTCCAAAGTAGCATTACAGAAGGTTAAAAAGGCAAATCCCATTCCGCCGGCAGCTCCGGCACCGGGATATTTTGCATCCGCATGAGGAAACTGCTCTCTGGCGAGGGTGGCATAATAAGCCAGCCATTTATCCATCTGCATAATCATAGTAGGGGTAGCGCCCTTCTGAGGTCCGAAGATTGCAGAACAGCCCTGTTCACCGCAGAGAGGATTGGAGACATCACAGGCAACGCGGAAACTGCAGTCCTTAAGCTCGGGAAGCACATGCTCGGTTGTGATGGATTCCAGATTCTGCAGCCCCTTTGCTCCGAAGCTGATCTGATTCCCGTTTTTATCCAGAAAACCAAACCCAAGCGCCTGCAGCATTCCTACACCACCGTCATTGGTGGCGCTGCCGCCGATACCCACGATAAAATGTCGGCAGCCATTTTGAATGGCATCTTTAATTACCTCTCCCACACCATAAGTGGTGGTGTTCAAAGGATTTTTTTCCTCACCGTTTACTAACGTAATGCCGGCTGCCCCGGACATCTCGATAATGGCGGTATTTGTCTCATCGATAATACCGTAGTGGCAGACAACAGGCCGTCCTACCGGACCCGTTACCTGCACCTGCGTCATACGTCCGCCGCAGCCGTTTACCAGCGCATCCACAGTGCCTTCTCCGCCGTCTGCCAGGGGGCGCACTGTGACAGAAGCATTTTTATAGACACGTTTGATGCCGGCGGCAGCACTTAATCCTGCCTGCATGGAGGTCATACTTCCTTTAAATGAATCAATTGCAATTACTACGTTCATAAATTCCTTTCCGGCCGGAGTGGATACCCCGGATCTCCTCTTATCGCTATGTGAAATGATACGGATCAATGTTCGCGCGTGAACTTTATAATGATATTATAGTAGAGAGCCGGGAAATTAAAAATGTTATACGTGACATTTGTGTATTGAAATATACAAGATAATATGTTATGTATACCATATATAGTGAATAATCACGGATAGCGTGATCCAGACTTACTGTATATGCATATTGAGGCACTATTAGTCAGAGCGTACGTTGTAGAACTTAGAACCATGCAGTAATGGCTTTAGGTGCAAGCTACATTTATCACCGGCATGTACCCGGCACAAAAGACATTGCGGAAATGAGGACGAATATGGAACTTATCAGCAGAGCAATGGCACAGCAGATCGTGGATACGGTAAAAGATGTCTGCAGTCAGAACATCAACTTCATCGATGAAAAGGGAATAATTGTGGCCAGTACCGACCGGGACCGTGTCGGAACCTATCACGAGGTGGGCTACCGGGTCGTGCTGGAAGGGAATACCATAGAAGTCACCGATGACAATAGCTTCCGTGGGACACGCAAAGGGATCAATATTCCCATTACCTATAATGGGCGGATCATAGCGGTGATCGGTATCAGCGGAGAAGTGGAGGAGGTAAGAAAGTACGCATATCTGGCACAGAAGATCACGGACATCCTGTTAAAAGAGAGAGAACTGGATGCGCTGGGAGCTCAGAAGAAGAACCGCCTGAATTACGTGATCCGTTGTCTGCTGAACCGGGAACCGCTGGCGGATCGTTACCTGAAGGATACGTTACAAGAAAACGGTCTGACGGAAAAATCTGCCTGCCGTGTGGTAGTGGTGCAACTGAATTCCAGATACAATCCGAACAACCTGTTTATGATCCAGTCGGCTATTACACAGACGTTTGCCCAGATGCAGGCGGGATTTTACCGATACAATTACCCGAATGAATATATTCTGATCATAGAAGAAAATCTGCTGGAACAGAAAAAGTGGGCATTGAGAAAGCTTTCGGAGAATTATCGGAACGTATTGGAGATTGGTATTGGAAATGCCGCAACAGTAGAGAGATGTGCACAGTCGTTTGAATGCGCAAAGGCTGCATTGCGGTGTGCAACGGAAGAGGATAATCTGGTGTGTTATGATAATCTGGATTATGAACTCCTGCTGGCAGATACCTCAGAAGAAATTCGTTCCCAGTACCGCAACAAAGTACTGGGAACGTTGACTGACGAAGAGAAGGAACTGCTGCAGGTCTATTTTGCCAAAGAAATGTCTCTGCAGGATACAAGTGAAGCTCTTTTCATCCATAAGAACAGCCTGCAGTATAAGTTAAACCGTATTGCGGAGCGCAGCGGATATAATCCGAGAAAATTCACCGATGCCGTAGTATTGTACAGTGCATTGAAACTTCTCGTTTAGTTCTCTTTTGCAAAATATTCCTTTGTCATCTTCACTACAACACCGGACAGCAGGAACACGGCAATCAGGTTAGGGATGACCATGAGCCCGTTGAAGGTCTCGGCGATGCTCCACATGAGTCCGAGGTTCATGGTAGCGCCTACGATAGCTGTAAGGGAATACAGCACCATAAAAGGCATGTTGGAGCGGGAACCGAAGAGGAACTCGATACATCTCGTACCGTACAGTCCCCAGCCAATGATGGTGGAGAAAGCGAAGCAGCACATCGCCACAGCGGTAAAGATCGATACCCAGTTGCCGTAGACAGCGGTGAATCCACTGATGGTCAGCTCCGCACCGGCAGCTTCACCGTAATTTACGGGTACGCCGCTGCACAGGATGACCAGCGCTGTCATGGTGCAGATGATGATCGTGTCCACGAATACTTCAAAGATGCCGAAGAAGCCCTGCTTTACCGGTTTCTTCGTATCAGCACAGGCATGGGCGATGGATCCGGTACCAAGACCGGCCTCGTTGGAGAAGATACCGCGGGACACGCCCTTTTTCATACTCATGAAGAAGCTTCCGACCACACCGCCGGTGACAGAGGCAGGATTGAAAGCACCTTCTATAATAGAAGCAAATACAGCAGGTACAGACTTAATATGGAAAATGATCACACCCAGTGCCAGCACGATATACATGATCGCCATGAAAGGAACCAGCTTGGAGGTGACATTGCCGATACGCTTGATGCCGCCGATCAGGATCAGGGCAATGATGATCGCCAGAGCCACGCCGATGATCAGGTTGACAAGCTTCACAGCATCTGCAGGCAGTACGTTAAAGCTGCTCAGAGCAGAATCAATGGCGGTAGTGATCGTATTGACCTGTGTGGCATTACCGGTACCAAACACAGCCAGTACACCGAAAGCGGCGAACAAATACGCCAGGAAGTGCCATTTTTTATCCAGTCCGTTCTTAATATAATACATAGGGCCGCCTACCAGATCTCCCTGTGCATTGGTCTCGCGGAAGTGTACAGCAAGTGTTACTTCGGCGAACTTGGTGCACATGCCGAGCAGCGCAGATACCCACATCCAGAATACCGCTCCGGGACCGCCAATGGCGATGGCACCTGCCACACCTGCCACATTACCGGTACCAACGGTAGCTGCGAGAGCAGTACATACCGCCTGGAAAGGTGTCAGGGCTCCGTCGGAGGCTTCTTTTTTCTTCATCATACGTCCCAGTGTCACCTTCATGGCGTAGGGGAACTTGCGGATCTGCAGGAAACGCGTCCGGATACTTAAATACAGACCGACGCCGATGATACAGATCATGGCGGGGACACCCCAGATAAAATTGTTGACAACACTGTTGACTGCTTCAATTGTGGATAACATAAACAAAAACTCCTATCATTTGTGGATATAAGGCAAATACTTTTATAGATTAACATATTTTCACATAGGCTGCCACAAAAATCTTGATTTCCGGCAGGGTATCATGGAATCTGTTTTTTCCCGAAGAGATAAATACTTGTTGCATGGAAGAAAATTCACAATTATTATAATAGAAAAGGGATAAATAAGGAGGACCAGAATGGAAGCAGATATCAAATGGCTCGACGATCCGCAGGTGTTCCGGGTCGGTCAGCTGCCGGCCCACAGTGATCATTCGATCTATCAGGATACGGAAGAAGCGGCGGAGGGCAGAAGTTCCCTGGTACAGTCTCTGGACGGGACCTGGGAGTTCGCCTATTCGGTGAACGCGAAAAGCCGGCCGGTGGATTTTTACCGGGAAAATGCCGACAGTGTACAGTTCGATACGATCCGTGTGCCGGGACATATTGAACTGGCAGGTTATGACCAAATTCATTATATCAATAACATGTATCCCTGGGAGGGGAAAATCTACCGCCGCCCGGCGTATACGCTGGGAAAAGGTCTGGCAGAAGGAACTTTCAGTGAGGCAGAGTATAATCCCGTAGGAAGCTATCGCAAGCGTTTTCACCTGGCGGAAGGACTGCGGGGAAAGCGGGTGGTCATCCGCTTTGAAGGTGTGGAACAGGCGATGTATGTCTGGCTGAACGGTCATTTCGTGGGATATGCAGAGGACAGCTTTACTCCCTCCGAATTCGATCTGACACCCTATATTAAGGAAAAGGACAATCTGCTGGCAGTGGAAGTACATAAGCGCAGTACGGCTGCTTTTCTGGAGGATCAGGATTTCTTCCGCTTTTTCGGAATCTTCCGGAGTGTGGAATTATATGCCAAGCCGCAGTGGCACGTGGAAGACCTTTGGGCGAAGCCTTATTTTTCCGTAGAGGATGGAAAAGGCATGTTAGATGCAACGATCAAAATATCTGCTGAGGATGAAGGACATCGTCCGGGCAAAATGCGTGTATGCCTGTCGGATGTCAACGGGAAATGCCTGTTGGAGCAGACACAGATTTTGCAGTCACAGGTGGAACAGACGCTGCACCTTCGGGAAACATTGGCAGAAAAAGTAATCCCCTGGAGCCATGAGAATCCGTACTTATATCAGCTGGAGATCACTCTGACAGACAGTGAGGGGGAAATGACGGAAGTGGTGCCGTACAAAATAGGCTTCCGTGATTTCTCGCTGGATCCGCAGGATAAGGTAATGAAGCTGAATGATGAGCGTCTGGTGATCTGTGGTGTGAACCGTCATGAGTGGAATGCGGCATCCGGCAGATGTATTTCAATGGAAGACATGAAATGGGATATTGCCTGCTTCAAACGCAACAACATCAATGCAGTCAGAACCTGTCATTATCCGGACCGCAAGGAATGGTACGGACTGTGTGATGAAGCCGGAATCTATGTGATGGCGGAGACCAATCTAGAGAGCCACGGCTCCTGGCAGAAGATGGGTGACACAGAGCCCTCCTGGAATGTACCGGGTTCTGTACCGGAGTGGAAGGAAGCGGTAGTGGACCGCGCCAGAACAAATTTTGAATGCTTTAAGAATCATCCTTCGATCCTGTTCTGGTCTCTGGGAAATGAATCCTATGCCGGAGATGATATTGCTGCCATGCAGCAGTTTTTCAAGGAAAAGGACGATCAACGGCTGGTACATTACGAAGGTGTCTTCCACAACAGAGCTTATGAAGACCGGATCTCGGATGTGGAGAGCCGTATGTACGCATACCCGCAGGAAATTATAGATTATCTGGAACATGACCCCAAGAAACCCTATCTGTTATGCGAATATATGCATGACATGGGCAATTCCCTGGGTGGAATGAATTCCTATATGGACCTGTTGGACCGTTTTGAGATGTACCAGGGTGGCTTTATCTGGGACTATATCGACCAGGCACTGTGGGTAAAGGACGAAGTGACGGGGCGCAGAGTACTGCGCTACGGAGGAGATTTTGATGACAGACCCAGTGATTATGAATTCTCAGGGAATGGAATCTTATTCGCAGACCGTAGTGAAAAACCGGCAATGCAGGAGGTGAGATATTATTATGGCACTCAGAATCGTAATCGGTGATGTGACGATAGGTATACAGGGACAGGATTTTTCCTATATTTTTTCTGTGGGATGCGGAGGTATGGAGTCTTTATATAAGGATGGCAAAGAGTGGCTGTACAGGACTCCCCGACCGGCTTTCTGGCGCGCTGTCACGGATAATGACAGAGGGTGTGGATTCGCATTCCGCAGTGCGGTATGGTCCGCGGCGGATCGTTTTGTACGCTGCAGCCGGGTAGAGGCCCGGATGGATGGAGAGGAGATTGCCATCCCGCTGGCACCGGCGAATAATAAATACACCGGAAAAGAGACCTGTGACAGATTCGAGATGATCTATACGTATGAGACGCCGACAGTTCCGGCCACGGAGGTGACAGTGACTTATACGGTGGAAACGGATGGCAGAATCCATGTGCAGGCAGAGTATCGCGGACAACAGGGTCTGCCGGAGCTTCCGGTATTCGGAATGCGCTTCCTGATGCCCACCGCAGCGGAGAGGTATACCTATGAAGGACTGTCCGGAGAGACCTATCCGGACCGTATGGCAGGAGGAATCCCCGGTGTGTATGAAGTACAGGGCCTGCCGGTGACACCTTATATGGTGCCTCAGGACTGTGGGATGCATATGCAGACCAAATGGCTGGAGATCGTCAGGAAGACTTCCCTGGATAATACAGACCGTGGAGGAAGAAGCAGCCGTTTGAAAATAACTGCGGAAGAGGGAAAAGACTTCGCATTTTCTTGTCTCCCCTATACGGCGCAGGAACTGGAAAATGCCATGCATCATGAAGAACTCCCTCCTGCCCGCAGGACGGTGGTATCCATCTTGGGAGCAGTGAGAGGCGTGGGAGGTATCAACAGCTGGGGCGCTGATGTGGAAGACATTTATCATATCAGCGGAGAGCAGGATATCTCTTACGGGTTCTGGATCGAGTGAAATACTTCCCCAATCGGTCCCTGAATCAGGAGATCCGCATTTTTGTCTCTGGGGGTCGCACTTTTGTTGATGACCACCAGCTTATCACCCTGAAAATAATCAATTAACCCGGCTGCGGGATAGACAGCCAGAGAAGTGCCGCCGATGATCAGGACATCTGCTTCGTGGATGTATCTGACGGCGGCATTTATCGTCTTTTCATCCAGCCCTTCCTCGTACAGGACCACATCCGGTTTAATGGTGCCACCGCATTTCTCACAGTGCGGTATGCCGGTGCTGTTTAAGATAGCATTCAGACCGTAGAACTGATGACATTTTTCACAGTAATTGCGAAGTACCGAGCCGTGAAGCTCCAGGACAGTCTTACTTCCGGCGGCCTGATGCAGTCCATCGATATTCTGTGTTATTACAGCACGTACTTTTCCGGCACGTTCCAGCTCTGCCAGCTTTTTATGGGCGGCGTTCGGCTGAGCTTTTGGGAAGAGCATCTTATTCCGGTAAAAACGGAAAAATTCTTCCGGATGGGAACGGTAAAAGCTGTGACTCAATATGGTCTCCGGAGGATAGTCGTATTGCTGATGGTACAGACCGTCCACGCTGCGGAAATCCGGAATCCCACTTTCGGTGGAGACACCGGCACCGCCGAAAAATACAATGTTATCGTAGGTATCAATGATCTTTTGCAATTCCTGAATCTGTTCTTTCAAATTTTCCATAAGTTATTCCTCCTTCGTAAATTGTACCGATCGCCAGATATTTAAACAGCTGCAGCAGAATATAGACACCGCAGGAATAAAAGCTGTTGATGAATTTCTGCATATCTTCGGTAAACCATCCGGTAAACAGACCGCAGCCAAAACGCAGTAAAACAGCACTAAGCAAGATCCCGCAGCTTAGGATCCACAGTTCCAGATCGGTTCGGCCTCCATGGAAGAGTCCGTGGATCACGCGGACGGTCAGCACAAGGAGAGCAAGAAGAGCCAGCAAAAATACGGGCTTTCCAAACAGCTGATAGATGGCATTCATTTTGTTCAGAAGAGACACCATACCGGAACTATAGACTTCATTGAAATCATATAAGGTCTCGTCGGCAATGGAATCATAATCTGCCGCCTGGAACTGTGACAGTGTAGGATACACTGCCAGGCAGGAGGTAAATGCCTCCATCCGGCGGATATCTGACAGACGCCCGGTGCTTTTGGCAGAGCTGCTTAGAGCACAGTCCGTATAACCGGCGATCTTCCATATATTTTGCAGAGTATCAGACAGGATACGCGGAATTTCCGAAGGTAATATTCCTCTGGATTGGGAGGAAAAATAGAGCGCACCGTCCTGCCTTTTTGTTAAATCACCCCGCTCTACTGCCGCATGGAGCTCAGAGAGAACGCTGCCGTAAAAGGTCTGCGCACTGACGGCATCCGGGGAATAGCCGGAGTCCTGTACCGCATCCCGTAACACCCAGCTGAAGTGGTCACCGGGGATCTCTCCGTTACTCGTAGACCAGTCTTCCACATAGGAATCTAATAGCGGCTGGAGCTGTTGCAGGGTCGGACTGACGGCCTCCGCTCTGGCAATCGTCTCCCTGGAGATCCAGATGTCGGAGCCTGCTTCCGTATTGCCCTGCAGATGATAGAACAGGGACATCAGTTCGGCAAAATTTCCCTCCGTGCGGTCGTTGGTCAGGAATACACCGTAGTGGACCTGATTGATGGCGGAAATCGTTATATTGCCGCCAAACAGAAGTAATATCGGCAGCAGAAGTATGAAGCATTGGAGCAAAAGCTGCCGTCCTGTCTGCTTTTTATGCAGTGCCAGTATCACATAGCCTACATTCCATACTGTCATGACAGCGATAAACGGCAGGATCCAGACGGAATCCTCTCGGATCTGCCAGAAAAAGGCAAGAGCCATGCCGGTCAGAACTGCCCAGGGAAGCTGCTTTTTCAAGGGAAGCTCCTTGCGCAGGGTAAGACCGATCATGCCGGAAAATACAACCAGCACCATTCCGGGAACAATAGCCATACGGTACAGGCGCTGTGTCACCAGCTGCGTCAGACTGATGGGAGAAAATAACAGAAGCAGATACAGGAGCGTCTGTCTATAGGGATTCTTCCATCTGACGGATAATGCGCGGACGAACAGCCAGGCACCCACAGCCTGCAGTAGAGCCAGCAGCACGGAATATGGCAGACATAATTTTTTCGCAAGAACCAGAAACATCGGATATCCGATCCCTTTGGCGAGAGCATAGGCGTCGTAGCTGCCCAACCATACGCCACTTAACAGATCGTAGGCATTCTCGAACAGCATCCGGTCGTCATAGCGCTGGTCGGCGAGGATCATATAAGGGATCCGCAATCCGGCAAGTATCCGGAGGGCAGTAAAAAACAAAATTATGATAGGAAGACATTTTGTGAAATTTGTTTTTGGTGTCGGTCTGCACATAAGAATCCTTCTTCTCTAAAGTATTATACTAATCAATTACATCACATTTTTCCGCAAGGTACAAGTCAGCCGATGCCGGTAAAAGAAAAATTTTTAAAAAATTAAGAAAACCCTAAACTATGTGGTATTGAGCCAGGTGCTGCAGATATGCTACAATAAGCCATAGGGAAAGATTGGAGGATGTATGAAGAGGGACCGCTTGATTCCGGTGGAAAAAAGTAAAAAAGTGATCTATCTGGATCCCAGAGGCAGAGGCGTGGATCAGAAGCACTACGGAGCAATGGCACTGTATGTTCTGGCGGTGCTGTGTCTGCTGTACTGTGTGGGGATCGGTCTTTTTGTTGCCTTCGGCAGCTACTTTTTCCTGGTCTGGGGTGTTGTTGGTGCAGAACCACAGTTTTCCGTCAACCTCTCCTGCAAACATGAACGGGCGGCATTTTGCCTTTCCGTCACGACCTACCGTTGCCAGATACTGTACCGGATTCTCATTTAAAAATTCTACTGCTTTGCTCATTTTACTTTCCTCCATTTTGTTTTTTTGAATTGTTTTTTTCTTTCGATGGCTTTATAATAAGTCCATAGAGTTCTTTCGTAAAGTAAGCACAATATTGTGGTGTAGTTACCCAAAAGATACTATTGTGTAAAATCAGACGTTTCCGCCATCTTTCAAATCATTATTTTCTTCAAAAAGGAGGTCTTCTCTTATGTCATCCGCAGAAAAAACACCCGTTTCTCTTGCTGATCTTCCGCCCTGCCCGGTGGAAACTACGCTGACTCTGATCAGTGATAAATGGAAAGTTCTGATCTTGCGCGATCTGCTGCTCCACGGCACCATGCGGTTCGGCGAGCTGAAAAAGTCCATCGGTCACGTCTCTCAAAAAGTTTTAACTTCCCAGCTCCGCCAGATGGAACAGAGCGGTCTGGTCAACCGTAAAGTTTACGCCGAGGTACCGCCGCGTGTCGAATATTCCCTGACGGAACTCGGCTTCAGCCTCCACCCGATCATGGATGCGATGTGGGACTGGGGCGAAGTGTATAAGAAAAAGCTGGCGCAGGAAGAAGACGCTGCTGCAAATGCATGAACGAAAAAAGTCTGTTGAGAAACAGCCCATTTCGGTTTTTCTCAACAGACTTTTCTTCTCTTCTATCTTCCTTTCAGCACAATCGTCTTCCAGCTTCCGATCGTTCCGTCATACGTTCCCTGCCATACCGGATAGCGCTCGATCGGCAGTTTGACTTCAACGGTCTCCCGGCTAAAGTTCTGGACAAACACGTACCTGGTTCCGTCCTTCTGCTTACGCATCGTGACTTCCACACCTTCCGGAACTTCTTCCACGATCCGCTCCACACCGGCCTCTTCTGCCAGTTTCCGGCAGACTTCATCGTACAGTCCCTGTTCAAAGTCCGCACAAACGGCATACGCTTT
>ERZ773208.2536-NODE-2536-length-12264-cov-3.537964_pt1 | contig 12264 bp, 8 predicted proteins | sample MGYA00581006_ERZ773208 | MGnify/ENA primary metagenome ERZ773208 (study PRJEB29015, sample SAMEA2737793) | human gut metagenome | biome: human gut; feature: human-associated habitat; material: faeces | place: China | collected 2012 ... | reverse complement strand
TCCCAGCTTCTTAGCTGTCCTTACAAGCTCTACTGATACCGCTGAGCTTATGTGCTGTATACATATTGTTGCCTTGGTTTCAAGTGCAAGCATACAATCCCGTGCTACCATCATATACTCTGAGCAGGCTGGTGCTCCACCTATATTAAGCTTGTCTGATACAACGCCTTTATTAATTCCCTGTTGTTCTATATATGCAGGATTTTCCTCGTGAAAACTTAACGGCATATCCAGCTCTTTAGCTTTCTGCATAGCTTCCTTTACAAGCATTTCACTCTTAAGTGGAATACCATCATCTGTAAATACAAGTGCCCCGCCATTCTTAAGTTCCGTAAAGTCAGTAAGTTCTTCTCCCTTAAAGCCTTTAGATACTGCCGCAGCTGAATATACATTTATCGGCGTAGTTCTTCCCTTATCTATTACATACTGCAGCGTTTCTTTATTATCTACTATAGGATTAGTATTAGCCATACAAAGAACTGTTGTAAAACCTCCTGCCGCAGCTGCCGCAGCTCCTGTATTAATATCTTCTTTATAAGTAAAACCTGGATCCCTGAAATGAACGTGTGTATCTATAAGACCCGGTGCTACCACAAGACCTTCTGCATCAATTACTTCATCTACAGCTATGTCGGATACAGGCACATCAAATGCTTTTACCTGTATTATACCGCTTATTATTCCATTTTCCACAAGAATATCTGCCTTATATGACATATGTCTTGCCGGATCTATTATATGTCCATTCTTAATTAAAGTTCTCAATATTATCTCCATTCTTTATAAAAGCGGCATTACCAGTCTGTTGCTGAGTGGTACTGCCGCTTATTATAATAATTATTTACTTTCCAAGTGCTCCATTAATATCTGCAATCATATCAAGAGCTGCCTGTCTTGAAGCTTCACCGAAATTCTTAGCTCCAAACTTAGCATACTCATCTTTAGCATATGCAGCTATAATTCCTCTTGAACTATTAACTATCGCGCCAAGTCCGTCTGGGTTAAAGAATGCTGTAAGGTCTTCAGCCTTGCCACCCTGTGCCCCGTAACCAGGAACAAGGATATAAGCCTTTGGCATAACCTTTCTTAATACCTTACCCATCTCTGGATATGTAGCACCAACTACCGCACCTACATTACTATAAGTATCGCCCATACACTGGCTTCCCCATTCATTAACCTTAGCACCTACATGCTCATATAATGGCTTGCCGTCTATAAGCTGATCCTGAAATTCTCCACTTGAAGGATTAGAAGTCTTTACAAGGATAAATATACCTTTGTCTTCCTCATTGCATACCTTAATAAATGGATTAATTCCGTCAGAACCAAGATATGGATTAACTGTTGCAAAATCTTCATCAAATGGTGTTAAAAGCTTAGAACCAACTTTAACCTTTCCAAGATGTGCTACTGCATAAGCCTCAGATGTTGAACCTATATCGCCTCTCTTAACATCACCGATTACAACCATATCCTTCTCGTGACAATAATCAACAGTCTTCTTAAACACCTTAAGTCCTTCAATACCGAACTGCTCATACATAGCAATCTGTGGCTTAACTGCTGGTACAATATCATATATATTATCAATGATTGCCTTATTATACTGCCAGATAGCTTCTGCCGCACCTTCAAGAGTTTCTCCATACTGCTCAAAAGCTTCCTTTTGAACATGCTCTGGAATATACTTCATCATAGGATCTAAGCCTACAACTACAGGTGCATTTGTCTTAACGATTTTGTCAACTAATTTGTTAATCATCTATATTCTCCTTACATATCAATTAATCTATCTTATATTACAACTTTGGAACATCTTTATCAATAATAACTTCTGTTCCGTTGATATTAGAATATACAATCTTACCACCAGCTATTGTATACTTAATCTCACCACTTACCTTCTTGCCGTTAAATGGAGTGTTCTTGCCTCTTGAAGCAAATGTCTTACTGTCTATAACATACTCTGCATCCGGATCAATTATAGTAATATCAGCAGTCTTGCCAACAAGAAGTGTTCCCTTGTCTATACCGATAATCTTAGCAGGTGTATAACTCATCTTATCTGCCATCTCAAGAGGTGTAATAACATTTTTCTTAACAAGATCTGTCATTATAATAGCAACAGCTGTTTCAAGACCTGATATTCCAAATGGTGCTTCTACAAAACCTCTGTCTTTCTCTGTAAGATGATGTGGTGCGTGGTCTGTTGCAATTATGTCTATTGTTCCGTCCTTAAGGCCCTTAATAAGCATATCTTTATCCTTATTAGTTCTTAATGGCGGATTAACCTTGTAGTTAGCATCATCTTCATTAATATCATCTTCTGTAAGTGTTAAATGGTGTGGCGTTACCTCTGCTGTAACATCAAGACCTTCTTTCTTGGCTGCCGCTATCATTCTTACGCTGTCCTCTGTTGAAACATGGCATATATGAAGCTTGGCACCCGTATTCTTAGCAAGGAGTAAATCTCTTGCCACCATAATATCTTCTACAGAATTCATAATTCCGTAAAATCCAAGTTCTCTTGCTTTATTGCCGGCATTCATAACTCCCCTTGCTGCAAGATCCTTATCTTCACAATGTGCAAATACCGGTATTCCTACTTCTGCCGCAAGCCTCATAGCCTGTCTTGCTACTCTAGCATTCATAACAGACTTCCCATCCTCGCTTACTGCTACAGCTCCTTCCTCATAAAGCCTCTCATAATCAGTTATATACTCTCCGTCCTGACCTGCTGTCATAGCTGCTATAGGAAGAATATTAATATCTGTTACTTCTTCTGACTTATTCTTTATGTATTCAACCATCTCAACGCTGTCAATTGCAGGCTTAGTATTAGGCATTGGACACACTGTTGTAAATCCACCTCTTGCCGCAGCTCTTGCACCAGTTCTTATTGTTTCCTTATGTTCAAAGCCTGGTTCTCTGAAATGTACATGTAAATCCACAAGTCCTGGCATAACCATACAGCCCTTAGCATCAATAACTGTATCTGCTGCCTTGTCAATATCCTTTGCCACTTCTGCTATAACCCCATCTTCAACAAGAATATCCCTAATGTCATCAGTGTTACTTGCAGGGTCAATAACTCTTCCGTTCTTAATCAACATTCTCATATATTAATCCTCCCCTTAAAATTTAATCTTTCAAACTCGTAAGCAGGTTCAGGTTTACCATAATAGTATCCCTGTATGAAGTCAACACCCAGCTCTCTTAATATATCTAACTGGCTCTTATCCTCAACACCTTCTACAACTATCTTAGTTCCTATAGTAGCAGACAATTCAACTATAAGCTTAATGAATGCCTGTGCATACTCATCTTCCGTTATATCATCAATAAATGTCTTGTCAACTTTAATAATATCAAAAGGAAGCTGTTTAATGTAGTTAAGTGATGAATATCCTGTACCGAAATCATCAAGAGCTATCTTTGGTCCTAATTCTCTTATGCCATTAATTATATTAAGAACCCTGTCCATATCATTAATAGCAAAGCTCTCTGTAATCTCCAACACGATATTCCTAGGATTAACTCCTGTCTTCTTAAGCACTTTAGCTACTGTATCTACTATATCTTTCTGAAGAAGCTGGACAACCGACAGATTAACATTGATATGGAAATCCGGCATACCATGTTCATTCCAGTATCTGCACTGTCTGCAAGCTTCCTCAAGAACATAATCACCAATTGAAGTTATAAGTCCAAGATATTCAGCAAGCGGAATAAAATCACCCGGACCCATAAATCCAAGCGACTTACTGTCCCATCTTACCAGTGCTTCGCACGATGCACATTCCTCTGTGTTAATATCAACTACAGGCTGGTAGAATACAACGAATTCATCAATTCCTGTCGCAACAGCCTGCCGCATATTATTTTCAATATCAAGGCGTCTTACAGAATTCTGTTTGTTGCACACATCATAAAAAGAATATCCATTCTTACCATTCTTCTTAGACTCATACATTGCTATATCAGCCATTCTGATAATCTCGTGTACATCTTTGCTGTCATCTGGAAATACCGCAATACCCATACTCATAGTACAGAAATATTCTGTCTCCATAAGATACCACGGTTTGTTAAATATCTCTTTAACCTTATTGGCAATTCTCTCTAATTCAAGGAACATATCAGGCATTACTATGGCAACAAATTCGTCACCACCCATTCTGTAACATCTGCCTCTAAGACCTACTATACTCTGAAGTCCTGCCGCAATCTGCTGTAAAAGAATATCTCCATACTGGTGTCCAAGACCATCATTAATGTGCTTGAAATCATCAAGGTCGATAAACAAAACCGCCCCCTTAACACCATCTCTTACAGCTTCGTTAATTATAGTCTTTAAGTCTGACTCACACTTCATACGATTATAAAGACCGGTAAGGAAATCGTTATGTGCCTGAAATTCAATCTTCTGCTGATTCTTTTTCTTCTGTGTTATATCAGAGGCTGTACATACAATTACCTCACTTGCATCTATCCATATAAGCTTGGTAAATCTTACTTCAAACCACAGACCTGACTCAGCATTATACTTCTCCACAGGTCTTATGTATTCTCTTGTATAATCAGAAAAATCATAATATCCATCAATATTATTGCCCTCAGCATTATTAATATATTCTTCAAGTGTCTTCTCTACATCTTCTTCTGCCGGTACAAGAATATCCTGCATACATTCTTTTATTGTATCTTTAATCTCCTTCGACTCAGCCGCCACCTTATTCTCAAACAGAATATTGCCTGTAGCAGTATCACATACAATAATACCTGAACCTATGTTATTAAGAATATCCTTTAAGACTTCATATGATGAAAGCAGTGAATTATTAGTTACTCTCATCTGGGCAATACTCTGAATAATACCTGTAACATCATATATAAAATGCATATTGTCCTCATTATCGGACCATAGCTTTATATTGTTCTTATCATATATGACAAAATGCATAGCATCTATGTCATTAATCCTAATAGGAACGCTTATGCTGTTCTCACCATTCAGTGCCATAACATCGCATTTCTTAGCTTCCTCTATACATTCACCCTCAGATGCAATTACTGTCCATTCATCATCTGAACCCTTCTGAAGCAATGCAATACAATCAGCATTAATGTATGCTATAGTCTTATGTAATATTAGTTCTACTGTATGCTGAAATGTATCTCTTGACTCAAGGCTTTCTATCAACTCTGACAACACTTCAAACTTCTTATTAGTCTCTCCCAAAACTCCTGCCTCCAGAATGTTTTACATAGACTAATTATATAATATTTATACCAGTTTGGGAACTGTTTTTATATATTTTTTAAATTACATACGAAATGAAATGCAATTTTTAATTGTTTTATTAAACTATGCGTGATATTATGAATATTATGTTTTTATGCGGATTTTATAAACTCATTCTGCAAGTGTTTTCCAACTGGTATATGCAGAACACTTAATTAAAATATTGCAGCACATTACTATGTAAGAACAGGAGAATTTATGGATAATATTTACAAATATAATACTACCCTGAAAGCTTCAGGCAATGATTACAAAAAGATTGTATTCTGGAACAGATTTTTAAGAAACCCTGTCGAACTTATACTTTCGTGGGTTCCTGCCGTTATCTCAATAATTATGCTTGCCTCTGGCAGATACAACACATTTTTATTAATTATATATGCAATATGCTGGTTCTATCCTATATACATATTTGCATTCCAGTTCAAATCAAGCGTTAATTACCACTTGAAGCACAGAGATTCATCAGAAGATGCTCCCTGCACAATAACATTAATGGATAACGCGATACTTGCTGATATCCCAGACCATAATTTAATATATACTTACGAATGGGAACAATTCACAACTGTATATTTCAAATATGGATATTATATGTTGTTTAATGGGAAGCAAATGGTTGTAATGCTTAATAGTAATGATATGCCTGAGAATATCAAGAAGAATGTGGGCGGATTTATTATGGAGCATGTAGATAGAAATAAGTGCAGGATAGTGTACTAGGCTCATACGGACGTTGTGTAGTTTTACTATATTACCGCTGGGCACGCTCTCGCTGCTTGTAGCCGTAGCGGACACGTAAGCGGCTAAAATACAGCCGCTAAATGCCGACGGCTGCAAAAGCACCCAGCTTGCAATATAGTAAAGCTACACAACTGAGTATGGCAGAATGTAAAATGTAATTAGCGAAATTATGCGAATACTAAATAATTATCGTAAAATGTTTATGTTAAAATATTTTAAAAATGTGCTTACCAAATAAAGGGAGATATCGACACGGATTAAATATGTTTAATTATGAGGAAACAGGCAGACTTTAACATCTAAACTTCGTTAAAGTCTGCCTGTTTTTTAGTTGCGGTTTTTATCAACACATTTTGTCCTATAAGTCCCATTTTGGTATATAAGTCTAAGTCTATAAGCAAAAAAGAGCTTTCCTTTAATTGGAAAGCTCTTTTAATAGCTATTTCATAATTTTTTGTTTTATCTTGCCAACCAGCCGCCGTCTACTGCCAGGGTAAAGCCGTTGACGTAGTCTGAGGCTTTAGATGCAAGGTATATTACTGCACCTTCCATATCTTGTGGTGTGCCCCATCTGCCTGCTGGAATTCTGTCAAGAATAGCTTCGCTTCTGTCGGCATCATCTCTTAACTGTGCTGTGTTATTAGTTGCCATATATCCTGGCGCAATTCCATTTACATTAATGTTATACTTTGCCCATTCATTGGCCAACGCTCTTGTTAAGCCTATAATTGCACTCTTGCTTGCTGTGTATGACGGAACTCTTATTCCACCCTGATATGAAAGCATTGAGCATACATTAATTATCTTTCCGCCTTCTCCCTGCTTCATAAGCTGCTTAGCAAATGCCTGACTTAAGAAGAATACCATTTTCTGATTAACCTGAATTACCGAATCCCAATTCTCCTCTGTGAATTCAATTGCATCCTGTCTTTTAATAATTCCCGCATTATTAACAAGAATATCCACTCTGCCATATGTATCAATTGCTGCTTTCATAACTACATCTATTGAAGCCATATCTGAAAGGTCAGCTATAACCTCTGCGAACACGCCGCCATCTGCTTCTATCTTATTCTTAGTATCTTCGCAGGAACGTCTTGCAACGCCAAGAACCTTAGCTCCTGCCTGAGCTAAAGCTACTGCCATTCCCTGTCCTAGACCTGTGTTAGCACCTGTGACAACTGCTACTTTTCCGTCAAGTTTAAACAAATCTAATATCATAGTATTCCCTCATTTCTGCACACGCCATTTTAATTAAATCCAATAAGTTTATTCATTACTTTATAACCAGTCTTAGATATTCCTCTGCCGACTTTGCCCGGAAGATTAACTGTATTGCCAAGTATGCTGTATCTTAACTCTTTATAGAGCTTGGAATCTGAATCCTTAACATATTTCCAAAGTTCCTTTTTCTTAACAAGGTTCTCATCTGTGCCTGATATAATCAGAAATATTGATGATACTTCCATCATAATTCTAAGATATGTCACCATATACTTTCTGCATCTTTCATTGACAGGCTTATTGCCAAGATATGAATCTATAAGACGTCTTGTAACTCTTAACTGCTGGTCAATTCTTGAAATCATAACTGTTTCATTAACTGACTGGTCTTCCCTTCCAATAAAATATCTGTAGAAATTAACATTCATATAGTACATTTTCTGAACAACCGGCAATGGCTCAAATACAAATATATTATCTACATAAAATGTATGCTCAGGAAGCTTCAGACCGAATTCCTTTATAAGCTGTGTTCTGTATATTACTGAGTGCATAAGAATATACTGGTCTACCTTGAAATGTCCCATCTCATTCCATCCAAACATTCTGTCAACTGGAAGTGCATTCTCATAGTGAATGACTTTCTTTCTCTTAGCACCAACCTTTTCATATACATAATTCGCAATAAGCATATCTGGGAGGTCATCTTCCTCAACAAAGCTCTTAAGCTTAGTTAATATCTTCTTATAGCTTTTAACATCAACCCAGTCATCGCTGTCTACAACCTTAAAGAACATCCCTGTGGCATTGGCAAGACCTGTATTAACAGCCTGTCCATGTCCACCATTCTCCTGATGTACAGCCTTGACTATGTTAGGATATTTTGCTTCATATTCCTTGGCAATCTTTAATGTATCATCTTTTGTTGAACCATCATCAACAATTATTATCTCTACATCGTCACCACCTGCAAGGCATGATTTGATACATTTTTCCATATATGCTGCTGAATTATAACATGGAATTGCAAATGATAATAACTTCATATAATATCTCCAATCTCTACATTCTGTCAGGACACTGTATACCTAATAAATCAATACAAGTTTCAAGTATCTCTTTAGTAAGTGTGATTAATGCAATATAGCTTTCCTGCTGTTTCTTATCCTCTTCTGCAAGAATCTTTGTGTTATGATAAAATCCGTTAAATGAGTTAGAAACCTCATATATATACTGGCATATCTTGTGAGGTGCATTATCCTTGTATGCTCCATCTATAACATCTGAGAACTTAATAAGTGCAAGTGATAAAGCCTTCTCTGACTGTTCTTTTGAAGGCAGTATTGTAAGATTACCAACACTTACGCCTGTTTCCTTATACTTTGCAAGAATAGACTTTATTCTTACTATTGTATACAAAATATAAGGACCTGTATTACCTTCAAATGAAGCAAATCTATCTACATCAAATACATAATCTTTAGATGCCTGATTAGATAAATCACCATACTTAAGTGCAGCAAGACCCACAATCTTAGATATATTATCAGCTTCTTCATCCGTCATTGAACGGTTCTCTTTAATCTTATTAAGAATAACTTCATTAATATCAGATATAAGATGTTCAAGACGCATAACACCACCTGAACGTGTCTTAAATGGCTTGCCATCCTTTCCATTCATAGTACCAAAACCAACAAATCTCATATCTGCATCTGGTCTTACAATTCCAGCCTTCTTAGCTGTTCTGAATACCTGAGTAAAATGAAGCTCCTGTCTTTTATCAGCGAGATAAATGTATGTATCCGGCTTATATAACTTCTCTCTCTCAACAATAGTTGCAAGATCTGATGTAGCATAAAGTGCCGCACCGTCTGACTTTCTTACTATGCAAGGAGGAAGTTCCTTAGTATCTGTTGGCTCTGCAATATCTACTACTGTAGCTCCCTGGCTTTCATAGGCAATTCCATCTTCAACCATCTTATCAACCATATCTTTAATATATGGCTGTGCATCACTTTCACCCTTCCATAAGTCAAATGATACATTAAGATTATCATAATTCTTCTTTAAATCCTTCTTGGAAACATTCATAATATGCTTCCATATTGCTGTGCATGCTCTGTCCCCGCTCTGAAGCTTAAGTGTGGATTCGTGTGCTCTCTTAGCGAATTCTTCATCTTCCTTAGACTTAGCACTTGCCGCCGGATATATCTGTTCAAGCTCTGATATCGTAAATGGGGGTTCACTTGGATACTCTCCTGTATACGCCTCATCAAAATATGGAAGTTCAGGCTTTCTGTCCCTTAACTCCTCTATGATAAGACCCATCTGAAGTCCCCAGTCTCCCAAATGAACATCAGAAATAACTTTATTACCCATAAATCTTTCAATACGTTTAACACTTTCACCAATAACTGCTGAACGCAAATGTCCAACATGTAGAGGCTTAGCTACATTAGCTCCACCGTAATCAATTACAATAGTTTCAGGTGCCTTGTTTTCGCATCCATACTTGTCAGCTTCCTTCATATCATTAAGATATTTAGCTACGAATTCACTATTTAATTTAATATTAATGAATCCCGGCATAACTGCTTCAACTGATTCAAACATTTCATTGTCCTGTAATGACTCAACAACCTGATTGGCAATCATAATAGGTGCCTTGTGGTAAAGCTTTGCACCTGCCATTGCCCCATTACACTGATACTGACAAAGGTCAGGTCTGTTGGATACAACAACCTTGCCTAATTTTTTGTCATATTCATTCTTTTCAAAAGCTTTTTCAAACTCTTCTGTAATAAGTTCTAATAATTTTTTCATTATAATGTTACTCCGTTTAATTTAAGTAATTCACGGGCTGATTCAACAGAATCAACACCAGTTTTATTCTTGATAGGTGCAAATTCTTTCTCTCTTACAACTTCGTAAGCAAGACAATTATCCATCATATGTACCATATCAAGTACTAATGTTTCAAACTTGAATCCGTTTTCAGTTTCAGGTTTTACTGCATTACCATTTTCATCAATATGAGCAATCTTCTTCTTTACAACGTGAACTGAAAGATTATTTTTCATATTCTTTTCTAAATCTTCAATGTTAAATAAATAATTTAAGATAACACCATACTTGTATGCAAGCTCTCCGTCTGCCTTAGTCTGGTATCTCATATCTTCAGTTAATTCATAATATTCAACAATAGATGGCTTTCCATCTTCTAAGCATAGTACACCAACCTTTTCTTCAGGTGTAGCCTTAGAAACAACCTTTGCTGCTGAACGGTATCCGCCATCAATCATGGCACCTACGAAACAAGGATCAGCCATTCTCTGGCAAACATTATCAACTGCAAAAATATTAATATATTCCACTCCTGCCTTCTTAGCTTTTTCACAAAGACCTGCCTTAACGAATGAGATAAACCATCCGCCATTGCCGTTAGGTGAGGTTGAAATTCTATCCTTGTCTTCTAAGAAAATCTTGCCATCAAAAGATGCTGCAGGAGCCATTTCCTGTACAAAGAAATCAACATAATTCTTATCATAACCAAAATAGTTCATTTCTTCAAAGAACTTAACTGTGTCATCGTTGTTCTTTTCACTTGTCATAATATAAAGTGGAACCCACGCACCTGTCTGATTAACAACATCCATTAAATTCTTAATAAGCATTTCAAAAATATATACGTCCCTAGTAAGACCAATATTGTACATTCCCTTAGGCTTATCTGAGCCAAGTCTTGTACCCATTCCACCTGCTAAAAGTAAAGCTGCAACTTTTCCCTCTTTAATTGCTTCCGTACCTATAGCTGTGTATTTATCTTTGTTTACTTCAATATCTGCAATACTTACTGCATCATCGAGAGGTGTGATAACACCTTTTTCAATTTCTTTTCCGCCATCTTCAATTAACTTAAGCAAATCAAAATCAATTTCATCTATCTGCTTTAATAAAGACTGTCTCTGGTTTTCATCAAGTTCATCATAATACTTTAATAACTGAGACTGATTATACTTTTCCAATTTTGCTTTTGTTTCCTGTAAATTCATTCATTACCTCCATTGGCTTCCCATTTTTTCATATTTTCATACTATAAAGAATAAATTATTTTCCAATAATATGCAAGGTTTTAATGCTACAAAGTATTTCAATACAGCTCTGATATCTTAAATCAGGATTATTTTTTGTACATTTTTTTATTATCTTTCTAAGTTTATGGCTTGTCTTAAAATAGTCTTTAAAACTGTAAAGTGATTTACTGCCTTGCACTGAATTATATGTTTTTGCAGTTTTTAAATAGTACATTGTTGTACCTATTCCATATATGTCTGCCCTAATGTCAGTATTATAAAGCCCCTTCCCTTTGCTATCGCCAAACTGCTCCGGTGCCGCAAAGCCCTTACTTCCCAAGGCAAGCTTATCCACATCAATATCTGTTCTGTATCTTTTTGCTATGCCAAAATCAATAAGCTTAATTCTTCCATCTTTGCACAAGATAATATTAGCCGGCTTTAAATCTCTATAAACTATTGCCGGCGACAAACTATGAAGATAATAAAAGCCACTGCATACCTGTTCCACAACTTTTACTAGCATTTTTGTAGATAATGTTCCATATTCATCCACATATTTCTTTAAATCAATTCCATCTATATATTCCATTACCAGAAAAAATGCATCTTCAATCTTTATTAAGTCAAAAATTTTTGGAAGGACCGGATGAGTACAGTTCTTTAAAACTTCAAGTTCTCTTTCCATTCCTTCCAATAATCTTTTTCTGTTGGCAGGATCAGATGTTATATACTTCTTAAGAGCATAAATTCCACCATTGTGAATATCCCTTGCCTTGTAGACAATAGCACTTCCTCCTCTGCCTATAAGTTCAAGTATATAATATCTTCCTCCAACAATATTATTTATAATATCTGCCATAAACACAACCTTTCCGATGTGTTTCTCTCCAAGGCTTTTTTTATTACAAT
>ERZ773208.2534-NODE-2534-length-12266-cov-3.536565_pt1 | contig 12266 bp, 9 predicted proteins | sample MGYA00581006_ERZ773208 | MGnify/ENA primary metagenome ERZ773208 (study PRJEB29015, sample SAMEA2737793) | human gut metagenome | biome: human gut; feature: human-associated habitat; material: faeces | place: China | collected 2012 ... | reverse complement strand
CAACGCCTATGTGGTGCGCAAGGGTCAGGCCCTGAGCGACTACGCCTGCGACCCGATGGGCTGGCGCCGCAAGTGCCTGGTGAACATCGCCAAGGCCGGCATGTTCTCCTCTGACCGCACCATTGCCGAGTACGACCGCGACATCTGGCACCTGGGCAAGTGATGCGCTGTACGATGACCTATACCGACCTGATCTTTGACCTGTACGGCACGCTGGTGGACATCCACACGGAGGAAAGTGCGGAGGTCTGGGAAAAGACGGCCCTCTACTTTGGCTTTTACGGTGCCCGCTGCACGGGCGCAGAGCTGAAGCGGGCCTTTGAACGGGAAATGGCCGCCCGCCAGGCGAAGGCCGGGCAGAGCTACGAGTGCTTCCCGGATATCCCGTTCGAGCAGGTGATGGATGCACTGTTCCGGAAAAAGGGCATCTGCACCGAGGGACTGGGGCAGAATGCGGCGCAGCTGTTCCGCATTGCGTCCATGGAACATCTGCGGCTCTACCCTCATGTTTTGGAAGCGCTGGCTGCGCTGCGGGCAAAGGGCTTTCGTCTCTGGCTGCTGAGTAACGCGCAGCGGGTCTTCACGGCCTACGAGCTGCGGTATCTGGGGCTGGGGGAGCAGTTCGACGGCATCTACCTTTCCTCGGACTACAACTGCCGCAAGCCGGACCGGAAATTTTTTGCGGCGCTGCTGGACGAACAAAAGCTCGACCCGGCCCGCTGCCTGATGATCGGCAATGACCGCGAAACGGACATTGCGGGCGCAGTGAACGCAGGCCTTGCAACGCTTTACCTGCACACCGGGCTCACCCCGCCCGACCAGGAACCGGCGGACCCGGCCCGCACGCCGGGAAAGGCCCCCGCCGACTGCCGCCGCTACGAATACGAAGGCGACGACTGGGCCGCCCTGACGGCGCTGCTGTGCAGGCTGTGACCCCATAAAACCAAAACCCGACTGCTGGCAGAACGCCGACAGCCGGGTTTCTTTGATTTGAAGGGCCGCGTTTATTTATAAGAGGCCGAAGATCACGGCGCTGCAGGACGGAAGCGAAAATTCACCGGTGCAGACGGTGCTTTCGCCCTGCCACAGGGCGGAGGTGGTGCCGTCGCTCAGAAGCTTCCAGCGGCCTTCCGGCAGCGAAACGACACGGGTCTCGGCCAGGGGATTGTAAAATACGCACAGAGCCTTCCAGGCGGCGCGCTCCGGCCCGGCGGGCAGCACCCAGCCCACCAGCGGTGCTTCCACCGGGAGGAACCGGACGGCACGGGGGGTGTCGGGGTCCGGCGCGCTCAGGCGGGGGAAGGCATTGCGCAGCCCGATCAGGCCGCGGTAATACTCCACCAGCCCCGGGCAGGCGGCGGTGCGCTTCCAGTCCAGCTGATTGAGCAGGGCAGAGGAGGCATAGCTGTTGTCCTCGCCTTTTTTGGTGCGGGCAAACTCCTCGCCGGCCTGCAGGAAGGGGATGCCCATGCAGGTGAGGTAGATGCCGGCGGCCAGCCGGTTCTCGGCCAGCACCGCCGGATCGAAGACGTTGTAGTCCGGGTGGTCGGTGCGCACCAGCAGAAGCTTGTCCCACAGGGTGTAGTTGTCGTGGGCGGAAACATAGCTCACGATCTGGCCGGGTGCGTGTTCAGGCAAAGCATCGCTGCAGCACCACGCGGTGACTGCTGCCCGGATCTCCGGGAACATGTCCGGCCTGCCGTTCACATAGCCCGCTTCCCTGGCGTAGAAGCAGTGGCCCTTGATGGCGTCGCGGGTGTTATCGCAGAACACACCGATGCGGTCATCCAGCAGGGAAAGGGCGTCCTTATTGGCGGCGGGCTGCTGCAGCACGCTGGGGCCGCCCTTCCACGGTTCGCCGTACATCAGGATGCTTTCACCGCCCGGCAGCTCATCCAGCGCGGCGCGCAGCAGATTCATCGTTTCCACGTCGTAAATTTCCATCAGGTCGAAGCGGAAACCGTCCAGGTGGTATTCCTTCGCCCAGTAGAGGACAGAGTCGATGAGATACCGCCGGGCCATGGGGCGCTCGCTGGCAAACTCGTTGCTGCAGCCGCTGCCGTCCGAATAGCTGCCGTCCTCGTTTTCCCGGAAAAAGTATCCCGGCATGACGTGGTTCAGAACGTTCTCGTGGCGGTAGGTGTGGTTGTAGACCACATCCATGATGACGCCGATGCCGGCCTTGTGCAGGGCCTGGATCATGGTGCGGCACTCCCGGATGCGGACTTCGCCGTGGTAGGGGTCGGTGGAATAGCTGCCCTCCGGGACGTTGAAGTTGATGGGGTCATAGCCCCAGTTGTATTGTTTCGTCAGCGGTTTTGCTTCGTCCACACTGCCGAAATCGTACATCGGCATGATCTGGACATAGCCCACACCCAGCTGCTGCAGGTAGTTCAGGCAGGTGGGGTGGGTGCCGTCCCCGCACAGGGTGGTGCCGGGCTGGGTGAAGGCCAGAAACTTCCCGCGCCAGTCCGGGCGGACACCGCTGGCGGCATCCTGCGAGAAATCGCGGACGCTCACCTCCCAGACCACCCGTTTCTGGGGCGGGATGTCCGGCCGCCGGTCGTCCTGCCACCCGGCGGGCGCGGCGGCATCCAGGTCCAGGACCATGCTGCGCAGGCCGTTCACACCCGCTGCCACGGCATAGGGGTCGCCGGTCTCCTGCGTTTTGCCGTCGATCTGCACCGTGTAGGTGTAGTAGCGGCCGTTCTGGTCGCCGGGCAGGGTGATGCTCCACACGCCCTGCGCATCCCGCTCCATGGGGTGCACCTCGGGGCGGCCGCCGCCGTTTCCGTGGGGATAAAGATTGACCGACACGGCCTCGGCAAGCGGCGTCCAGAGCCGGAAGGTGGTCGCCTCCGGGGTGTAGGCAGCGCCAAGGGGGCCGGAGCAGGCGGTCTCGCGGGCAAAGGCCTCGCTTTCATAGCGCTGCATCCATTCTACAGGGATCTTATGCTTCATCATTTCGTTCCTTTTTGGTGACGGGCTCTGCCCGGGGAATGCGTTTTTTGGCCTGCGGCCGCCGCGGGGCCTTGCCGCAGGAGGAGCGCACGATCAGCTCTGTGTGCAGCTGGATCAGGCTGATGGAAACATCGTGCAGCTGGCTGGACAGCGCAAAATAGGCGCTCTTGCCCAGCTCTGCACGGTTCTGGCGGATGGTGGTCAGGGGCGGCGGCGTGAACCGGCACAGCGGCAGGTCGTCGAAGCCCAGGATGCTCAGGTCTTCCGGCACGCGGATGCCCCGCTCCTGGCAGTCGATGAGGACGCTGTTGGCAAGGCGGTCGTGGCTGCAGACGATGGCCGTGCAGCCCTGCTCCAGCAGTGCGGGCAGGTGCTCCGACAGGCAGACCGAGGTGAAGAAATCGCATTTGCCCAGGCTTTCGCTGCAGGGCAGGCCGTTTGCCTGCACGGCCCGGAAAAACGCCTGGTAGCGCTGCTGGTAAACGTAGGCCCCCAGCGCGTGGCTCAGGTAGCCGATCTTCTTGTGGCCCAGGCTTTTCAGGTAGCGGACGGCCTGGTCCATGGCCTCGGCATTGTCCACGCTGATGCTGGTGACCCGGAGGTTCCCCGGCACGCAGTTGTCGTAAAGCACGGCAGGGGTCTTGCAGGTCTTGAAGTCCTCCAGCCAGGGGTCGTTGAGCGAAAGGCCCAGAAACAGGCCGCCGAGGTAGTTGTGCTGCATCATGTAGGCGTCGTAGGGGACGCTGTTTTCCAATGCACAGCTCAGCGGCACGACCACCACCTGGTAGCCGTCCGGCTCGGCCAGCTTCCGGAACCCCGCCAGGATGTCGTAGCCGAAGTCCTCCGGCTTTGCGTAATCCATGTTGGTGATGAAAACTGCGATGCGGCGCGACGCGTCCTTCCGGCAGATGCGGGAATAGCCCAGCTCCACGGCGGTCTCGACCACCGATTTGCGCATGGCATCGCTGACGCCGCCTGCACCGCTCAGCGCCTTGGAAACAGTACCTTTTGAAACGCCCAGCGTGCGGGCGATATCTTCCAAAGTTGCCATCGGATCCCTCCCTTTGCGTTTGTTTCGCAAGTTTCGTGGGATATCTTACCACAGCAGCCGGGTCAAAACAACCCGAAAGGGCATGGTTTCACACGGAAAAGTTTCGTAATGTTTCTGTTGAGATAATTGGAACATAGATCACAGGAAAAAACAAGAGAAATCTTGCATAAAAATCTTCAAAATAATTTGGTGGATAGGGAAAATCTTGGTGAACCTTGCAAAAAGAATTGACGGAACACCCAAACGGTACTATACTTTGCAGTGACGAAACTCTGCGAAACATTTGAAAACGGTCACCACACGAGGGAACGAGAATGCGGTTTGTTTACGGAAAACAGGAGCTGTGCACAAGGCAGCGTGCAGAAGACGTCAGTGTCCTGCTGACGAACGGTCTGGGCGGCTATCTGTCCACGACGGCAGCGTTCTCGGCACCGCGGTGCGATCAGGGACTTCTGGCGGCAGCCGTGCAGGCCCCCAACCGCCGCGTGATGCTGGTGCACCGGCTGAAAGAAGTGCTGCGCATCGGGCAGAAGGAGACCTTCCTCTCGACCCAGAGTTTTGCCGAAGAAGCGGCAGAGGACGGCTGGAAAAACCTCAGCAGCTTTACCTATCAATATACGCCCTGCTGGCGGTATCACGTCGGCGGCGTGATGGTGGAGCGGAAGCTCGCCCTGGGCTGGGAGGAAAACACCGCCGCCGCTCTCTACACCGTGGAGAACCGTTCGGGCCGGCCCTGTACACTCGAGATCGTGCCGCAGCTGAAGTTCGCCCCCAAAGAGGACGCGCTGAAAAAGCCGGACAAGACCTTCCGCTTTGAAAACGGCAAGGTCACTTCCGGCGGCGAAACGATGCACGTCTTCACGGACGCCGCGCTGGCCGCGCGCCCGGTGCAGTGGGAAAAGCTGCACTACACGGCAGACGAAAAGGACGGCCGCCCCGCATTTGGCTATGCGGCATCCTGTTTTTCCATCATCCGCACCGTGGAGGCGGGCGAGACGGCTCAGTTCGAGGTGGTGTTCTTCACCGGCGAAACGGCGGCTTCGGGCACAGAGCTCCTGCGCCAGCAGGAAATGCGCCTGGCTGCGCTGGAGAAGAAGGCGGGCTTCGCAGACCCGGCCGCTTCGCAGCTGGCTGCGGCGGCCGATGCCTTTATCGCACGGCGGGCCTCCACCAACGGCAAGACCATTCTGGCGGGCTACCCGCTGTTCAGCGACTGGGGCCGCGACACGATGATCGCCTTGCCCGGCTGCTGCCTGGAGACCGGCCGCTATGAGGATGCAAAAAGCATTCTGCGCACCTTCCTGGCCTACGAGAAAGACGGCCTTGTGCCGAACCTTTTCCCGGAGGGCGCACAGAAGCCGATGTACAACACTGTGGACGCGGCGCTCCTCCTCATAGAAGGTGTGGCTGTACATTCAGCGCAGCGGCGACCGCGCATTCCTGCACGAAGCCTACCCGGTGATGGAACGCATCATCGCGGCTTACCGGAAGGGGACCCACCACGGCATCCGGATGGATGCGGATGGGCTCATCACCGCCGGTGAGGGACTGGACCAGGTGACCTGGATGGATGTGTGTGTGAACGGCATCCTGCCGACGCCCCGCCACGGCAAGCCGGTGGAGGTCAACGCTTACTGGTACAACGCCCTTGCGATCATGGCGGCGTTTGCCAAGCAGCTGGGAAAAGAAGCCGACTACGAGCAGCTGGCCGAAAAGGTGAAGCGCTCTTTCGCAGAAAAATTCTACATGCCGGAGAAGGGATACCTGAAGGACGTGCTCTCGGGCACGGACGCCGACGAGCAGATCCGCTGCAACCAGATCTGGGCGGTGTCGATGTCCTTCTCCGCGCTGTCTCCCGAACAGGAAAAGAACGTGGTGGAGACGGTCTACCGGCAGCTCTACACGCCCTGCGGGCTGCGGACGCTCTCGCCGGAAGACCCGCAGTACCACGGCAGCTACGGCGGCGAACAGCTTGCGCGTGACCTGGCGTATCACCAGGGAACGGTTTGGGTGTTCCCGCTGGGTGCCTATTATCGGGCTTATTTAAAGGTACACAACAACACCCCGGAAGCGGCTGCACAGGTCCGCCGGGAGCTGGATGCGGTGCTTCCCATGCTGCGGGAAGGCTGCATCGGCCAGCTGCCCGAGATCTACAGCGGCGACTTCCCGGCGGAAAGCAAAGGCTGCTTTGCGCAGGCATGGAGCGTCGGCGAGATGCTGCGGGTCTATGCGGCGCTGGAAAGGATCGAAGGTGCAGGAGGAAAACATGGAACGAGTGGTACTTGATAAGAGCCGCTGCGGCTGGTGGAAATCGGCCGTGTTCTATGAACTGTATCCCAAGAGCTTTCAGGATACGACCGGCAGCGGCACCGGCGATCTGCGGGGCATCCTCTCGCATCTGGATTACCTCGAAACGCTGGGTGTGGACGCCATCTGGCTGTGCCCCATCTGCGCATCGCCGCAGGTGGACAATGGCTACGATATCTCGGACTTCTGCGCCATCGAGCCGAGCTTCGGCACCATGGCGGACATGGACGAGCTCATTGCCGAGAGCAAAAAGCGGGGCATCGGCATCCTCATCGACCTGACCCTGAACCACTGTTCGGACCAGCACCGCTGGTTCCGGGCGGCAAAAAGCTCCCGCGAGAACCCCTATCACGATTACTTCCTCTGGCGGGACGGCACGCCGGACTGCCCGCCCAGCGGGATGCGCAGCGTCTTCGGCGGTTCGGCATGGACCTATGTGCCGGAGATCGGCCAGTGGTACTTCCACCAGTTCGCGCCGGAACAGCCGGATATGAACTGGGAAAACCCGAAACTGCGGCAAGAACTTTACGATGTGATGAAGTTCTGGGTCAAGAAAGGCGTGGCAGGCTTCCGCCTGGACGTCATTGACCAGATCGCGAAAGAGCCGGACAAGGATATCACCATCAACGGCCCGCGGCTGCATGAATATCTGCGCGGCATTTCCGAGAACGTTCTCACCGACGAAGGTCTGGTGACGGTGGGCGAAGCGTGGGGTGCAGACACCGAACGCGCCAAGCGCTACAGCGCGCCGGACGGCAGCGAGCTGAGCATGGTGTTCCAGTTCGAGCACATCGGCCTCGACCAGGAGCCGGGCAAGGACAAGTGGGATATGATCCCGCTGGAGCTGCCCCGCCTGAAGGAATGCCTGCGCCGCTGGCAGCAGGAGCTGTACGGCTGCGGCTGGAACAGCCTGTTCTTCAACAACCACGATCTACCCCGCATCGTTTCCCGCTGGGGCAACGACAAAGAGTACCGCGTGGAGTCGGCCAAAATGCTGGCCACCATGCTTTACGGCCTGCAGGGCACGCCCTACATCTACCAGGGCGAGGAGCTCGGCATGACGAACATCCGCCTGCCGCTGGAACAGTATCAGGATCTGGAGATCCACAACATGTACAAAGAGCGGACAGAGCGCGGCGACTCGCCCGAGAGCGTCATGCAGTCCATCTGGGCGCGGGGCCGCGACAACGCCCGCACCCCCATGCAGTGGACGGCAGGGGAGAACGCAGGTTTCACCACCGGCACGCCCTGGCTGCCCGTGAACGAGAACCACACCGTCATCAATGCCGCGGCTGCTCTGGCCGACCCGGATTCCATCTTCTACTATTACAAAAAGCTCATTGCCCTGCGCAAGGAGCTGCCGGTGTTCCGGGATGGGCGGTTCACGCTGCTGTGCCCCGAGGACGAGCAGCTGTTTGCCTACACCCGCGACACCGAAACGGAGCACCTGCTGGTGGTCTGCAACTTCTCCGGGCGCGAAGCTTCCTTCGACTTCCCGGCGGAATACCGCGGCGCGGAGTGCCTTGTCTCCAACTACAAAGAACCGTCTGTCCAGACCATTCGCCCCTATGAGGCATGGATGCTGATCAAAAAGGAGTGCTGACCCAATGAACCGTTATGCAGGTGTTCTGATGTCCGTCACCAGCCTGCCGTCTCCCTACGGCATCGGCTGCTTTGACGGCGCGGCCTATGCGTTTGTGGATTGGCTGGCAAAGGCCGGGCAGCGCTACTGGCAGATCCTTCCGCTGGGCGCAACGGCTTACGGCCTGCCGGACAACTCCCCCTATCAGGCCTACTCCGCCTTTGCGGGCAGCCCCTACCTCATCAGCCTGGAGACCCTCATCGGGGAAGGCGTGCTGACCCGCGAGGAGTGCGATGCCGTGGATTTCGGCAGCGACCCCGCGAAGATCGACTTCGACAAGCTCCACGAGAACCGTCTCGCGCTACTGCACAAGGCCTATGAGCGGAGCAATATCGCGCAGGACGGCGGGTTCCACGCATTCTGTGCAGACAACGCCTGGTGGCTGGACGATTATGCACTGTTCATGGCGCTGAAGACCTTCTTCCGGGAAGCACCGTTCCAGAGCTGGCCGAAAGATATCCGCATGCACTGGGACTTCGCCGTGGATTACTACAACCGTGAACTCTACTTTGATGTGGAGTTCCACAAATATCTGCAGTACAAGTTCGCCCAGCAGTGGTCGCAGCTGAAGGCTTATGCCAACGCACGGCACATCCGGATCGTGGGCGACATCCCCATCTATGTTTCGCCGGACGGCGCAGACGTTTGGGCACACCCGGACCTGTTCCAGCTGAACAGCGAAAACCAGCCGACGGCCATTGCAGGCTGCCCGCCGGATGCCTTTGCTGCCGACGGCCAGGTCTGGGGCAACCCGCTCTACCGCTGGGAGCGCCACCGGGAGACCGGCTACGCCTGGTGGATGAGCCGGATGTGGTACAGCTTCAAACTGTACGACATCGTGCGCATCGATCACTTCCGCGGCTTCGACGAGTATTTCTCGATCCCGGCCGATGCCGCCACCGCGAGGGCGGGCCACTGGGAAAAGGGCCCGGGCATGGAGCTGTTCGACACCATGCACTGGCAGCTGGGCGAGGTGAACGTCATCGCCGAGGACCTGGGCCTGCTGACCGACAGCGTCCGCGCGCTGGTGCGGGCCAGCGGCTGCCCCAACATGAAGGTGCTGCAGTTCGCCATCGACCCGGAGGACACCACCGCGTCTAACGACTACTGGCCCCACAACTATAACACCCACTGCGTGGTCTACACGGGCACGCATGATAACCCCACTCTGGCAGGCTGGTACGCCGGGCTGGACGAGGCTTCCCGCCGCCAGGTGCGGGACTATCTGGGCGATGCATTCACCCCGGATGCGCAGATGTACAAGGTGCTCATCCGGCTGGCGCTGCGCAGCGTCGCAAAGGACTGCATCATCCCCATTCAGGACTACCTGGGCCTGGGCAACGAGGCCCGCATGAACCAGCCGGGCACCGTGGGCTTCAACTGGCGCTGGCGCCTTGCGCCCGGTCAGGTGACCGACGCCCTTGCCGACGAGCTGATGGCGCTGACGAAGCGCACCGGCCGCGTCAACTGGGATATCCTGAACGGATAAACTTTGTTTCGAACAGCAACCGCTGTATTGAATAACATTTATTTTATGGAGGAGAAAAATTATGAAAAAGATCTCGCGTCGTTCGTTCCTGGCCGTTTGCGGCACTCTGGCCGCAGCAACTGCTCTGACCGCCTGCGGCGGCAGCAGCTCCAGCACTGCTTCTTCTGCAGCAGCCGGCAGCTCCGAGGCTGCTTCCGTTGAGGTGCAGGACGTTGCCCTGAAGGTCTGGGGCCCCCAGGAAGATCAGGTGGATTCCAGCAGCTGGCTGCCCACCATGTGCGAGCAGTTCAACGATGCACACCCCGAGTGGAACATCACCTTCACCTATGAGGTCTGCTCCGAGGGCGACGCAAGCAAGAACGTCACCCAGGACGTCTCCGCAGCTGCCGACGTCTACATGTTCGCAAACGACCAGCTGGGCACCCTGGTGCAGGCAAACGCCATTGCACAGCTGGGCGGCAGCTACCTGGATGAGGTCCTGAACGACAACCCCGATACCATGATCGACTCTGTCACCAGCACCGACGGCGGCGTGTACGGCGTGCCTTTCACCGGCAACACCTGGTTCATGTACTATGACACCTCCGTCTTCAGCGAGGACGACGTGAAGTCTCTGGACACCATGCTGGAGAAGGGCAAGGTCGCATTCCCCCTGACCGACTCCTGGTACATCGCAGCTTTCTACTACGCAAACGGCTGCACCATCTTCGGTGAGAGCGGCATGGATGCCGCCGCCGGCTTCGACTTCGGCGGCGACAAGGCCGTTGCAGTTACCAAGTATCTGGTGAACCTGTACAACAACGCAAACTTCTCTGTGGACGCCGACGGTTCCGGCCTGTCCGGCCTGCGAGAGGGCACCGTCAACGCCTTCTTCTCCGGCACCTGGAATGCCGAGGCTGTCAAGGAAGCTCTGGGCGACAACTTCGGTGCGACCCAGCTGCCCACCATCACCATCGACGGCGAAGCAAAGCAGATGCGTTCCTTCGCAGGCTCTAAGGCCATCGGTGTCAACCCCAACTGCCAGAACATGCAGGCTGCTATTGCTCTGGCCGTCTACCTGGGTTCTGCTGAGGCTCAGAAGGCTCACTATGAGATGCGCGGCATCGTGCCCACCTCCAACGCTCTGAGCAACGACGCAACCGTTTCTGCCGATATCGTTGCAATGGCACAGGCCAACACCATCGCCAACACCTCCGTGCTGCAGGCTACTCTGCCGGAGATGGGCAGCTACTGGACTCCTTCCGAGAACATGGGCAAGGCCATCGTCAGCGGCGAGGTCACTCTGGACAACGCAGCTGAGAAGACCGAGGCTTACAACAATGCTCTGAACAACGCCAGCATGTAACCCATGAATTTGGCTGAAGGAGATGATCATGTGCCAAAAACATTGACGAACACCGAACCCCAGCGCAAACCGAAGATCCCGGATTCTTTGTCCATTGCGCTGAAAAACGGTGGGCCGGTGGTGTGGGCTTCCTGCCTCATCATGGGCCTGGCCAATATCCTGAACGGCCAGCTGATTATGGGTCTGATCTATCTGGCGGTTGAGATCGGCGTGATCGTTTTTCTGGCAGTCCCCAATGGTGGCCTGTATTGGATCTCGATGCTGCCCAGCCTTGGCTGGCGCGAGCAGCAGAAGGTGTTCAACGAAAAGACCTTCGTCTACGAGTACGTTGCAGGCGACCAGTCCCAGCTGATCCTGCTGTACGGCATCGCTTCGCTGTGCGTCGTGGTGCTGCTGGTCCTGGTCTGGCAGTCCTCTGTCCGCAGCGGCTACCGCGCCGCCGCTCTGAAGAAGATGGGCGAACATGTGCCCAACTTCAAAGAGCAGCTGCGCAGTCTGCTGGACGAAAACGTCCACATGCTGCTGATGACCCCGCCGATGGCGTCTGCGGCGTCTTGCTTCATCTGCGCCGTGGCGTGAGTGTAGGTGTTCAGCGTGAACCCCGCCGAGTAGTGGCCCAGTGCGCCGGACAGCGTTTTCACGTCCACCCCGCTTTTCAGGGACAGGGTTGCGAAGGTGTGGCGCAAGTCATGGAACCGGATGTGCTCCGCGCCGATGGCTTTCAAAATTTTGTCATGGGTTCTCCGGAAGGCGTCCGGGTCATACATGGTTCCGGTTTTGGGCGATGGGAACAGATACGGGTTGCGAGGGTGCTTTTTGTGTTCGGCAACCAGCAGATTAACCGCCTGCTGCGGAAGGGCCAGTGTCCGCACGGAGTTGCGAGTTTTCGGCGGACTGACCACCAGTTCCCCGTTAATTCGATTTACCTGTTTCGTGGCAGCAAGCGTCCGGTTTTCAATGTCCAAGTCCGTCCATTGGAGGGCCAGCAGTTCCCCTCTCCGCAGGCCGGTGGTCAGCTCCAGATAGAAGGCCGCGAGAAGCCCACGGCGCTCCGCTTCCGCAAGGTACATCCCGATTTTCTCCTGCGGCAGAATTTTCATTTCCCGTTTCTCAAGCTGCGGCAGCTTACAGCCTTGGGCGGGGTTGGCGAGGATCAGCCGCTCCGCCACCGCCTGCTCCAAGCAGTTGTGCAGCAGCGTGTGGACGCCCCGCACCACTCTGGGGCTGAGGCTTTTGTCCTTGAGTTCAGGAAAATTCTTGCGCTGGACTCGCCCGCTCTTTTGGAGGTTGTTGTAAAACCGCTGGATCTGAATGGTGGTCAGCTTGTCCAGCGGGACGTCCCCAATTCCGGGGACGATGTGGTTCTCAATGTAGTTGGTGTAGTACGCTTTGGTGTTGGGGCGGATGCGAGGTTCAGCATAGACCTCGTACCACGTCCGCACCCACGAACTGACTGTGTAAGTCCCGGCTT
>ERZ773208.2528-NODE-2528-length-12313-cov-5.371023_pt1 | contig 12313 bp, 9 predicted proteins | sample MGYA00581006_ERZ773208 | MGnify/ENA primary metagenome ERZ773208 (study PRJEB29015, sample SAMEA2737793) | human gut metagenome | biome: human gut; feature: human-associated habitat; material: faeces | place: China | collected 2012 ... | reverse complement strand
ATCGTCTGGTATCAGAATGCCGTTTCCGCCGGCCTCTACATCCAGGATGCATTCCGTCTCGGAAACGGCATTCTGATACCAGACGATTGCCTCATCATAATCCATGCTATCTTTATAATAACAGCCAAGCTCATAGCAGATCTCCGCACACGGCGTATCAAGCATATCCCGGAGTGCGTATTTCATAAGCTCCGCGCCGTTCCCCTGCAGTCTTGCCAGATGTGCCAGCACGCAGGCTGCCTCTCTGCCCGCTTCCGCCATCGGATCTTTCTCCCATTCCATCGTGAAGAAATCCTCTGCCCGCTCAAAATCCGGCAGCTCACCACATTTTAGCAGTTCCTTCGCATACATCTTTCGAAGCTTTGGCGACAACGCACCATCCCTTGCATAGATCCGCTCACAGATCTCAAAATCCCGGCTGCCATGGACAGACAATGGCTTGTGTAAGATCTCGATCTCGCTGTCGAACACAACCGGATCTAACCGCACCGTCTCATGCACCGGGTCGATCCACGTAAACGTCCGAAGACGCTTAAAGAGCTTCGGGCGAAGCTCCCGTTTCGCATTCATAACTGTATTGAACGCTTCTGTGACGTACCACATCTGCACGATCTCAATCTCCGGAAGCAGACAGTTCTTCAGATCAAGGAAACGCGCCCGGTTCTCCGCATCAAGCACCTCGTCCGCATCCGGCGCATAGATGTATTCCATCGTCGCCTTGGAGAATGAGAAATTCCGCGCCGCCGAGAAATCGCCAATCCACGTAAAATCATAGATCTGATCGGTATAGCGTGCCGCGACCTCCTTCGTGCGGTCGGTGGAACCTGTATCCACAATGATGATCTCGTCCATCAGGTCAGCGACACTGTCCAGACACCGCGCCAGAACCTGCTCTTCATTTTTCACGATCATACATAAACTGATGGTTGCCATTGCTACCCCCTGTCATTCGCATCATTTGTTTATCCGTACACATTCTTTTTTTATTATACCTGTTTTATATGTGGCAGACAAGTAAGATTCCTGCTCCTTTTTCGCAATTTTGCTTGACCTTCCAACGTAAAATGAGTATTCTATAAGGTGTGATATTTTATAAGAGAGGACTTCTACTATGAAACAGATTATTTTAACTGGCGATCGTCCGACAGGACGTTTGCATGTTGGACATTATGTAGGCTCTTTGAAAGAGCGTGTGAAACTTCAGAATTCTGGTGTCTATGATGAGATCTACATCATGATCGCGGACGCACAGGCACTCACAGATAACGCAGAGCACCCAGAGAAGGTACGTCAGAACATCATGCAGGTTGCACTCGATTACCTCGCATGCGGACTTGACCCGGAGAAGGCAACGATCTTCATCCAGTCCATGATCCCGGAACTGACGGAGCTTACATTCTATTATATGAACCTTGTTACCGTTTCCCGTGTACAGCGTAACCCGACTGTAAAGGCTGAGATTCAGATGCGTAACTTCGAGGCAAGCATCCCGGTTGGTTTCTTCTGCTACCCAATCAGTCAGGCAGCCGATATCACAGCATTCCGCGCAACCCATGTACCGGTTGGCGAGGATCAGATGCCAATGATCGAGCAGTGTAAGGAAATCGTACACAAATTCAATACAGTATACGGCGAGACACTGACCGATCCGAAGATCGTACTTCCGGAAAACAGCGCATGTCTGCGTCTGCCGGGTATCGATGGTAAGGCGAAAATGAGTAAGTCTCTTGGCAACTGCATCTATCTTGCAGAGGAGCCGGAGGATATCAAGAAGAAGGTTATGTCGATGTTCACCGATCCGAACCATCTGCGTGTCGAAGATCCGGGACAGGTGGAAGGTAACCCGGTATTTATCTACCTCGATGCATTCAGCAAGCCTGATTATTTCGCAGAATTCCTTCCAGAGTATTCTGGTATGGACGAGCTGAAGGAACATTACACACGTGGTGGTCTTGGCGATGTGAAGGTGAAGAAGTTCCTGAACAATGTACTTCAGGCAGAGCTTGCTCCAATCCGTGAGCGTCGTAAGATGTGGGAGCAGAAGCTTCCAGATGTTTATGATATCCTGAAGGCTGGCAGCAAGAAAGCCAGAGAGACGGCAGGCAAGACACTTGAAGATGTCCGCCGCTCTATGAAGATTGATTATTTTGATAATGATAATCTGTTGAAGATGTAATTTTAATATAGATTAGTGTATTATGCAGAATGCAAAAAGGGGCGTTATAAAACGCCCCTTTTATTATCTTTATATCCTCTTCAATTTATTGAGCAGCTGCTCATCACTCATTCGAAATACATCATCGATGATCCAGATATGCATATCCCTTGCTCGCTGCTTGAAGAACATCGTGCCAGTCGTGTTATCACAGGCACGTGCTAAAACAAGTGCCTTTCTGGCATATTTGCCACCGAATTTTCGTGATACGGTCTCCAGCTCATGCAACGCACTGCCACCAGCCTTACCACTCTTGCAGGAGATAAAGATCGGACACACCTGCTTCATCAGGATCACATCGATCTCGTTCATCGTATCATATCCCTGGTTCATCGTGTCATGCACCTCACCATCCCAGTCAATATGCGCACCAATCACCGCATCCGAGAACAGGTAACCTTCCCGCGTCGCTACCTCATAGACATGCAGTTCCAGCATATTTCCTGCCTTTGCAATAATCTTCTTGATCTGATTATTCTTGAACCGAAACATCACTTTTTTCCCGTGTTCCTCATAATCCTTGAGCATACCGATTTCGTACAGATCCCGCAACAGACGGATGGCATCGCCAAGCTGATTGATGTATAACTCACTCCAACCTTCCCGCTGGTTCGGTGTGTTCTTGCGAAGTTCGTCAATGACTCCACAATGTTTGTTCCAATCTCCACGGTATCTACGGCACAGATCCCACATAATCCGGATATCCTCCCGGAACTGATCGGTAAATTTCCACTCGGAGATACTTCCCGTCTCCTTCGTGAGCAGACCGCCATGCAGCATGATATCTTCCGCAATACTGATATTGAAATGGTAATCCGAAGTAATCACCTTCGAACCACGGACATCAATTTCCTTTCCGGTAAATGGATCGATACGCAGCTTGCTGACTTCCATTCTTGCGGAAATACACCCAAGCGCGATCAGAAGCATCTCACTACCACCGGTCAGAGCAAACCGAATCCCCGGATATTCCCGGATAATGCCCGCCAGAGTTCCTATAATGTTATCGAGATCATCCTTTGGTACCTCAATAAATTCCAATTCCACATCTGGATATTTGTGGTCACGAAACTGCTCGATATCCCGGATCTGCTTCGTAATCATATTATCTTTGTGTCCGAGAAAAATCACGCGTTCCGGCATGTATTTCATCATCACCATCACATTCTCAATTGGTTCCTGCGAAAAGAATTTGACGATTGCTTTTGTTCTCTCCATGTAACTTCCTCCTATAAAAGAATTGCAAAAGTACCCACCCCTGATACTTTTGCAATGATTCATTCTCTATTCTTTACTGCATAGATGCAAATAACGCCGCAATCTCCTCTGGTGACAGTGTCCGGTTTGGATTGTCGTCCACTGGCATTGTCGGTGCTGGTTCTGCATCCACATTCATCGTTGTATCTGTGATATCCTGCTCTACTTCGTGCACTGCCTCTGCAACTTCCTCCGCATGTGCTTCCTCTGTGGACAGATCTGTCTGTCCCTGTTGTGGAAACGGGATCACATCTGCATTCTTCACATCTTCTGCCGGTTTATCTGCCTGCAGATTGCCAAGCAGAGCATCGATCATACTCTGATCTAACATACCTGTATTGGCTGCTTCTTCCTTGAATTCTGCCTCTTCCTTTAATTCCTTATCGGCACTGCCGCCAAACTGCGAGAAGAAGTCCTCCGAATTAAATGCAGGCTCTGGTTCTTCTGTTGGTGCAGCCTCTTCTGCAACCGTTTCTGGTTCTTCTGTTGGTGCAGCCTCTTCTGCAACCGTTTCTGGTTCTTCTGTTGATGCTGCCTCTACCTCTGCTGGTGTATCATCTGTCTGAGTCAGAGAATCATCTGCGATTTCTAGTTCTGCCTCATCAGCTGTATCATTCTCAATTCCACCGGGGATCTGTGACTCTGGTACATCAGTCTCAGTCGTATTCTCAACATTCGTTACCACTTCCGGTTGCTCATCTTCCGGCACTCGTTTTTGCACATCCGCGGTAACGGCTGTCGATGCTGCCTCTACTGATGGTGCTGCCTCCACATATTTCGGCATCTCGATCGCATCCACTGCCTCACGCAATGCAGTAAGCTGGGCTGTCACCTGCTGTAACTGGGCAACCACTGCCTGTACATCGCCTGCCAGCTTGCCAAACTCCTCCAGCACCAGTGCAGTATGATCCGGCTCCTTCTGTGCCTGCAATGCTGCCTGCATTTCCAGTTCCTTCTGCATCTGCTCCGCCTGCTGTACTGCTTCCTCTTCCTTCTTCCGATCATAATTGATCAGAATCTTGATCGTCTTTTTCAACGCCTCATCCAACTGCTCTGCCTGCGCAGACAGATAGGTGTTTGTCTTTCTCTGCTGCACATAGGAAGCCTTTGCCAGACGTTCCATATCGTTGAGGATCTCCGTATCCTCTTTTTTCGTATATTCCTGCAAGGTCTTTGTCACATATTCCTGCATTGCCTGTTCTTTCGCCACTTTGATGTCGACAAAGGACAGAAGCAACGCATAGATACTTCCCACCAATACAAGCGAGATTATCGCAACATAGACTGCCTGTGAACGATATGCAAGCATACAGTATCCCCACGCCAGAAGCGCCGTGAAACTGATCATGCCAAGTGTTACCATTCTCTTATATCGATTCCCCATCTGTTTTTTGCCTCCCTGCTTCTCGCCACAGATTACCCTTTATAATGCTTCTCCGGATCTGCAAACTTCGTATATTTTCCAATCCAACGAAGATCGACGCTGCCCGTCTCACCACTACGCTGCTTGGCAATGATGATCTCCGCGGTCTGCGGTTTTGTCGTTGTCTCCGGATTGTAATATTCGTCTCGATAAATAAACATAACCACATCGGCATCCTGCTCGATAGATCCAGACTCTCGCAAATCCGAGAGCACTGGCTTGTGGTCCGGTCTTGCATCTACCGCACGGGAAAGCTGCGACAATGCAATAATTGGAATCTTCAGTTCCTTCGCCAAGTTCTTCAATGCACGGGAAACCTCCGCGATAAACTGCTGCCGGCTTTCCACGGCACGGCTTGGGCTCATCAACTGCAGGTAGTCGATCATGATAACCTGCACTCCATAATTCTGCTTCCATTTTCTTGCGATTGAACGAAGCTCTGAGATTGTAACCGATGAATTTTCCTCTATGTATAACGGCGAATTAGCAACTGCCTCTGTACTTTCGATGACCTTATCCCAGTCATCATCCGACAGATCGCCGACCTTCATACTCTTGGAATCAACCATTGCATCTACCGCCAGAATACGGCTTGCCAGCTGTTCCTTACTCATCTCCAATGAGAAGAATCCAACCGGAATATGTTTCATAACCGCCAGATGATGCGCAATATTTAAGACAAATGCCGTCTTACCCATCGCAGGTCTGGCTGCTACAAGCAAAAGTTCTCCGGCATGCATACCAGTCAGCATATTGTCCAAATCCCGGAATCCCGTCGGAACACCGGTAACCTTACCATCGTTTCTTGCCGCTTCCTCCATCTCACGAATGACATTCATCACAATCTCGCGGATCGGCACTGTATCCTCGGAGCCGTTTCGGTTCTGCACGAGCTTGAAGATACTCTGTTCTGCGCGCTCCATAATGACTTCAACCGGTTCCTGTGACTGGTATCCATCCTTCTCGGTATTCTCACAAAGCTTGATCAGCTGTCGGAGTGCCGCCTTATCCTTGACAATCTTCGCATAGTCCTTCACCGGAGCATATAACGGCGCTGACTGCACTAACTGTGCCAGCGTCACTGTGTTTGCCACTTCTTCCGGGATATCCTTCATCCGCAGCCGTTCTACCAGCGTGATCGGATCAACACTTGCGCCCTCAGAGTACAGTTCAACCATGTTATCGAAGAGAATTCCGTACTGCTTATTGTAGAAATCTTCTCCTGTCAGCATATCCACCAGATCAGAAATCGCATCCCGGTTTACAAGCATTGTTCCCACGATTCCCTGCTCCGCCTTTTCATTATGCGGTTGTACACGTCTTATCGTATTTTCATCCATAAAATTAAGCTTCCTCAATCTTCACGGTAAGATCTGCGGTTACCTTTGTATGCAGCTTGATTCCAACCGTACGTGTGCCCGGTGCCTTGATGGCATCCTTCATAACAATCTTCTTTTTGTCGATGTCATGTCCAAGCTGCGACTTGATTGCCTCTGCAATTTCCTTGGAAGAAATGGAACCAAAGGTTCTTCCGTTTTCACCCATCTTGATGGAAAGCGTGATGCTCTCCTTCTCAATCTGTGCAGCAAGTGCCTGTGCATCTGCCAGCACCTCTGCGGCAACCTTATCCTCATGTGCCTTCTTCAGCTTCAAATCATTCAGGTTCTTTGAGGTTGCTTCCATACCAAGCTTCTTTGGAAGCAGCATATTTCTTGCATATCCATCGGATACTTCTACAATCTGATCTTTTTTTCCAAGGCTTTTTACGTCCTGCAATAAAATAACTTTCATGTCTGGTTCCTCCTTAATTCCTAAATATCGCCTTCCCGATACATCTCATCTAAAAGCGTCTTTAACTGGATCAATACCAATTCATTTGTACTATTTGTAAACTGGGCTCCGGCGATATTTGCATGTCCACCGCCACCCATTTTTTCCATAATAATCTGTACGTTCACATCGTCGACCGACCGTGCACTCATATAAACCGTGCCATCCTTCTCTGTCGTAACAAATGATGCACGGATTCCTTCGATGTTGAGCAGGTCGTTCGCAACCTTCGCCGCAACCACCGTCGGTGCATCGGATTCCTTCGGATCAACCGTGGAAATCGCAAAATGCTCCATATAAATCTCCGAATTGATGACGCCCTCTGCCAACTGGCGATACGTGTACATATCACTTCGGAACATCTTTCTGACACGAACAACATCCGCACCACTCCGGCGCAGATACGATGCTGCATCAAATGTACGCACACCCGTCTTGGTCAGAAAATTATCTGTATCAATCACGATACCAGCATACATGGCATCCGCCTCGATTGGACGAAGCTTTACCTTGCCCTCGATATACTGCAGGATCTCCGCAATCATCTCACATGCAGAGCTTGCATATGGCTCGATATACGAAAGTGTTGCATTCTCGATCACCTCGTCCGATTGTCTATGGTGATCAAATACCACGATAGACTTTGCCAGACTGAGCAGCTCCTCACACTCGGTCATGCTTGGTTTATTCACATCCGTTACGACAACCAGCGTGTTCGGAGTTACCCGGCTGATTGCTTGTTCACTGTTGATGATCATATCATCGCCGTAAACGCTGTTCCCCATAAATCCGCTGATGATCGGGCGGATGGCTGAGGTCACCTCATTCACTACGATATATGCCTTTTTATTTAACGTCTTAACCAGACGATACACGCCCACTGCCGAACCAAACGCATCCGCATCCGGTCGTTTGTGTGCCATGATAATAACACTGTCTTTACTTGTCAGAAGCTCCTGGAACGCCTGTGCCTTAACACGCGCCTTAACGGTTGCGGACTTCTCAGTTCCTGCACTCTTTCCACCAAAATACGTCGTCTTATCACCATATTTAACAACTGCCTGATCGCCGCCTCGTCCAAGTGCCAGTCCGATTGCGGTACGCGCCCGCTCATACGCCTGCGCAAAGCTGTCTGTTCCAGCACCGACACCGATACTTAACGTAACTGGAATCTCGTTTCCGACATTGATACTCTTTACCTCGTCCAGAATCGCAAACTTTGTCTCACGAAGCTGTGGCAGATACTGCTGCCGGAATACGAAGAAATATTTATCCTTCTCCAGCTTCTTTCCAATCGCGTCGATCGTGGAAAGATACATGTTGATTCGTCGGTCAACCAGTGCTTCCACCAGCGAATGACGAACCTCCTCTGTATTCTCCATAACCTCATCGTAATTATCAATATACAACAGTCCTGCGACAAGCTTCTGGTCTTCATTTTCCTTCTTGTAGATCCGAAGCTCTGTTTCATCATACAGATACAAAGTAATCATGGCATCTGCCTGATGATCGACCATCGCATCCTCATCCGAATCCACTAACGCCTCGGAAAAATCGATCCGGCGCAACAATGCCCGATAGACACGGTCGTTATATTCCAGATCCATCTGCATTTCCTCGGACGATAACGCCTCCGCATCCACCGCCGGGAAGAATGCCGAAATGTTTTTCCGAATCCGCTTCTTGGATCCAACGCCAATCTCTTCGATAAACTTTGCATTGCCCCACAGAATCTTACCATCCGTATCCAGCAGCGCATACGGAATATCCAGCTCTTTCAAAAGCTCCTTCTGTATCTGCCCCTGTTCCAGCGCAAACCGGAAGACAACCGGCATGATCGCCGCCTTCATTACAATGAAAAATATAATCTCACATACAACGAAGATAAAAACTGCCGCAGCGGCAATCGCACCGCTCTTTTTGTCATGTACATACAGCACGATCACCATGCCAACCAGAAGCACAGTCAGTGCCAATGGCATCAGCAGATATTGTTGTATTTTCTTTTTTAAGATCTTTTCGTTATTCATCGATTCTCACCTGTTGCCGTTTCAAACAGCCTCTCCCAGTGACTATTTTGCGATATTCGCAAGTCTTTCCTTTACCTGCTCCAATGTCTCTGTATACTTTTGCAGCTTTGCACGTTCTTCCTCAACCTTTGCTGCAGGTGCCTTATCTACAAACTTTGGATTTGCAAGCATACCGGATGCACGCTTGATCTCTGCCTCTAACTTTGTCTGTTCCTTCGTCAGACGCTCAATTTCCTTCTCGATATCCACAAGCTCTGCAAATGGAATGTAGATCGCTGCATCATGGATCACAACCGATACCGCATCATCTGCGATTCCACTCTTATCTGCCTGTACATGTACCTCGTTTGCATAGCCAAGCATAGCGAAGAAATTCTTACTTGCCGTAAAGATTGCACGAATGTCTTCCTTCGGCGATACAACATAGACACTTGCCTTTCTGCTCGGTGCAACGTTCATCTCTGTACGCACATTACGAATACCGCGTACGGCTTCCTTGATCTTATCCACAGCAGCCTCATCTGCCTTGAAATCAAATGCCTCGTCATATTCCGGCCACTTGGAGATCATGATAGATTCCTCGTCGGTCAGTGTACAGAAGATCTCCTCTGTTACAAATGGCATATATGGATGCAACAGCTTCAGACCAGTTGTAAGGACCGTCTTCAATGTCCAGAGTGCTGCTGCCTTTGTCTCGTCTGCGTCATCCCAGAGTCTTGGTTTTACCATCTCGATATACCAGTCACAGAACTCCTCCCACAGGAAATCGTACAGCTTTGATACTGCGATACCAAGCTCAAATTTTTCCATATTGTCTGTGACCTCCTGAACGAGATCATTCATCTTCGACAAAATCCACTTGTCCGCAAGTGTGAAGCCGTACTGCTTCATCGCTGCATCGACATCAGCGGTCATGGCAGCATCAATACCTGTGATATCTGCCTTCTCAATATTCATCATGATAAATCTGGATGCGTTCCAGATCTTATTTGCAAAGTTACGGCTTGCTTCAACTCTCTCCCAGTAGAAACGCATGTCGTTACCCGGTGCATTTCCGGTAATCAGTGTGAATCGGAGCGCATCGGCACCATACTTGTCGATAACCTCCAATGGATCGATACCATTTCCAAGGGATTTACTCATCTTGCGTCCCTGTGAGTCACGGACCAGACCATGGATAAATACTGTATGGAACGGTGCTTTTCCAGTATGTGCATATCCTGAGAATACCATACGGATTACCCAGAAGAAGATAATATCATAGCCTGTTACCAGAACATCTGTCGGATAGAAGTATTCGAGTTCCGGTGTTTTGTCCGGCCAGAAGTTTAAAACAGCAAAGGTAGCAGCTTCCTGGCGTAAATCAGAAGTGGTCATTTATGATGGCGATATTGCAAATCTGCCGGAAAAATTCAAAAAATACGCAGATCCAGAGCTTAAAAAGGCGGAGTTGAAAAAAGCTCTGAAAGATGGCGAGGAGATTGACGGAGCCAGGCTTGAACAGAGAAGCAATTTACAGATTAAGTAAATGGAGGATCGAAAGATGGAACTGAAATTTCGTTTACTTAAGGCTTCGGAGATTGACTGTCGCATTGCTACAGTAAGCCAGAAAGGCGTATCCGTGTTGCTCTATAAGGATGCACGAGTAGATCAGAACATTCTTGATGAAACTGTTGGGCCGATGAACTGGCAGAGGAGTCACAGCCGGGACAACGCAAACTGTACAGTCAGCCTGTGGGATGAAGAAAAAAAACAATGGATATCCAAAGAGGATACCGGAACTGAGAGTTACACTGAAAAGGAAAAGGGGCTTGCATCTGACAGTTTCAAACGTGCCTGCTTCAACTGGGGCATCGGTCGGGAACTGTACACCGCACCGTTTATATGGATTCCGTCCGGAGACTGTTATGTACAAGAAAGCGGAAGATGTGATTCAAGAGGAAAGCCGGGATATACATGTAGTGACCGCTTCGAGGTAAGCAGAATCGGCTATGACGAAGATAGGAACATTAATGATCTTGTCATCAAGCGAAAGGCGAATAAAAAAGGCGAACATGATAGAGTGGTTTATTCCATGAAGCCTATAGCATCAGACGGAAAAGGAATTCAGATGCCGGAAAAACTGGACGGGAAATATATAAATTCCATTGCACTGGAACTTGAGAGAACAGGGGTAAGCCTTAAGAGTATGCTTAAAAGCTACGCCGTAGAAGATGTTCACGATCTCAGTTTTGACCAGTACAAAGACGCAATGGACAAACTCAGAACTAAACCAGACGCAAAACCTGTGAACACCACTCCGCCGGATGATGCCGGAGATGGACTGCCCTGGAACACACCTGCGAGGTAGCCTATGGAGTGCAAGGGAAAACTGATAAGCGCAGCAAAGGACTGGGCGTCCGGCAAATTCCGGCTGACATTTGAGATTGAGGACGATGTATCCGGTCAGATTGACGGCATAGCGGATAAGCCACTGCGGATTAAGGCGGCACAATGGCGAGAAAAGCGTAGCCTTGACAGCAACGCATACTACTGGGTACTTCTTTCAAAACTCGCCGAAGACCTCCACATATCAAAGCCGAGGGCACATAACATCATGCTGCGGGAATACGGACAAGTGGAACTGGTAGACGGTTCACGCTGCTATGTACGAATACCGGACACAGATGAAGCCGAAAACGATGTCATGGAAAGGACTGTGTTTCACCTCCGCCCAACATCGCAGGTGGTTGAAGGAAATGACGGAATCAACTACCGTACATACGTTGTTCTGATGGGTTCCAGCCGCTACGACACCGCTGAGATGTCGCACCTTCTGGACGGCTTGATTTACGAGTGTAAGGTACTTGGCATTGAGACAGCCACACCGGAAGAACTGGAACGGATGAAACAGCTTTACGATCAGAACCGGAGGGGAGATGGCTAAGAGACTTTGGAGCGTTTTTACTGACGATATGGATCACTGCTACTTTACCGGCTCATCTGCGGTAGAGCGGCACCATATCTTTGAGAGCCGACAGGGGTTTAAGAAGAAATCCGAGGGTTTGTGATACCGCTGCGGCCAGACCTACACCCAAATGGGGCAAGGTTCATCCGATCGGAAGAGAATTTAAAGATTGACCGGATATTGAAACAGATGGCCCAGACATACTACGAGGAGCATTACGGGAGCCGTGATGACTTCCGGCAAGAGTTTGGCAAATCATATTTATGATGTATAGCCGCAAGGCTTTACATATAGCTCATGGCTTTGATTAATGTGTCACGACAGTATATTGATGCCATTGATATTGCCCCGCACGCTGATATCTGACCTGCGGGGCAGAAAGGAGGGCTATGGGAGACTATAAAGCATCTCCTGAAGAAATAGCCATTGTGCACAACGCAATAGGCATTGGGAGAGAAAATGCGACAACAAGACATGATTTATGCCGCATGACGGGTCTCGATGATCGAGTTGTAAGAGATGCGATTCAGAGCATCAGAAAAGATTATGCGGTTTTTATAGGAGCTACAGGTAAAGGATATTATATTCCCCGTGTTACTCGCGAGGAACGG
>ERZ773208.2520-NODE-2520-length-12332-cov-4.276859_pt1 | contig 12332 bp, 10 predicted proteins | sample MGYA00581006_ERZ773208 | MGnify/ENA primary metagenome ERZ773208 (study PRJEB29015, sample SAMEA2737793) | human gut metagenome | biome: human gut; feature: human-associated habitat; material: faeces | place: China | collected 2012 ... | reverse complement strand
CTCACCCCGTGGCAAGAGCGATGCTGAAATCATGCGTTTCTGCCAGGCGTTTATGCTCGAATTGTGGCGCCATCTGGGACCGGACATGGATGTACCTGCCGGTGATATCGGTGTAGGCGGACGCGAAGTAGGTTATATGTTCGGTATGTATAAGAAGTTGTCTCACGAATTCACCGGAACATTTACCGGCAAAGGACGCGAGTTCGGTGGTTCACTGATTCGCCCGGAAGCAACGGGTTACGGTAACATCTATTTCCTGATGGAAATGCTGAAAACCAAAGGAACCGACCTAAAAGGCAAAACTTGTCTGGTATCGGGTTCGGGTAACGTAGCTCAATATACCGTAGAAAAAGTAATTGAGCTAGGCGGTAAAGTAGTCACTATGTCAGACTCTGACGGTTACATCTACGACCCGGACGGTATCGACCGTGAAAAATTGGACTTCATCATGGAACTGAAGAACTTATATCGTGGACGTATCCGCGAATATGCAGAAAAATATGGTTGTAAATATGTAGCAGGTGCCCGTCCGTGGGGTGAGAAAGCAGACATCGCGCTGCCTTCTGCCACTCAGAACGAACTGAACGGTGACGAAGCACGCCAGCTAGTCGCCAACGGTGTTATGGCTGTCAGCGAAGGTGCAAATATGCCTTCTACTCCCGAAGCTATCCGTGTATTTCAAGAAGCCAAAATTCTGTATGCCCCGGGTAAAGCTGCCAATGCAGGCGGTGTATCGGTATCCGGTCTCGAAATGACTCAAAACTCTATTAAGCTAGGTTGGAGTTCGGAAGAAGTTGACGAAAAGCTGAAAAGCATTATGAAGAATATCCATACAGCTTGTGTACAATACGGTACGGAAGAAGACGGATATGTAAACTATGTAAAAGGTGCAAACATTGCCGGTTTCATGAAGGTAGCAAAAGCAATGATGGCTCAAGGCATCGTCTAATAAAGCTCATGCCTTTATATTAGTCATAACATACAGAGAGGGTGCAGGAATTTATTTCTTGCACCTTTTTTTGCTTCTATACCATAAAAAAGAAAAACGACTAATTCATTTTATTGCAATAATCAGAAAAATTTCAGGAAAAGCCTTAACTTTGTAAACTATATATATGTTTATTATCAAAGAACTTATAAAATTACCAATTCATGAGATTGAAAGACTTACTAACCTGTACCATAGGCATATTCCTTTGTACATCGTGCATCAAGGACGAAGCACCTAATGCGGAAGCAGATATCGAAAAATGTATATTGCCCGCCGATATTCTTTCAGGAACGGAAATCGACTACAACTTACCATTCGATGAAAGCCTAAATGCCTATCCCATTTACATAGAAGTAAACAATGGAACTGACCTGACCGCACAGGCACCAACTTTTGAACTGACTCCGGGAGCAACTATTAATCCGGCCAGTGGAACGACGCACAACTTTACAAAACCAGTGCGCTATACCACCACTTCGGAAGACGGAAAATGGCATCGTACTTATGCCATCAGTCTTCATTATCCGTCAACAACAAATATCCCGACTTCTTTCCATTTTGAGACAGTAAAAAAAGTAAGTAACTATTATGTTTTCTACGAAGAGGCGCCCGGACATGCCACCCTGACCTGGGCCAGTGGAAACCAAGGATTCGCACTGACAGGAGGAGGTAACTCTCCCGAGGAGTACCCAACTACCATCAGCTCAGAAGGACGTTCCGGCAATTGTCTGAAGCTGGTGACTCATACTACCGGAGACTTAGGTAATAAAGTAGGGAAACCTATTGCAGCAGGTAATTTATTTATAGGGAAATTTGAACTACTCAACGCATTAGGAGATGCTTTGGCAGCAACCAAGTTCGGGACAACATTTTACTATCAACCTACCAAACTGACCGGCTATTACAAGTATAAAGCAGGACCTAAATTTTACGAAAACGGGGAATATACCGACCGTAAAGATGTGTTCAATATATATGCTTTATTTTATGAAAAAGATGATAAAGTACAAACCTTAGACGGACATATTGCAACAAACAATTACGAACACCCCAATATGGTGGCTTTGGCAATAATAGACCAAGCAGATGCCGTGGAAACTGAAGAATGGAAACGTTTTGAATTGCCTTTCGACTACGAACGCTTTGGCAAAACCATCGACTTGGAAAAACTGGCCAAAGGACAATACAACATAAGTATTATCCTGTCCGCCAGCAAAAACGGAGACGAATTCAAAGGTGCCCCCGGCAGCACATTACTTATTGACGATTTGGAAATAGAGTACAAATAACTTAAAAGATTCTCGATATGAAAAAATATATATTGCTTTTGGCTATCACATTGGTAAGTATCCACACATGGGCTCAAGAAAACAGGACAAAGACCTTGATAAACGCTGCATTGCACGGTTGGGAGTATGAATTGAAAGCCGGCTTCAACATTGGCGGAACATTACCTTTGCCTTTTCCCGAAGAAATACGCAACATCAAAAGCTATAACCCTACCCTTTCGATTACCATCGAAGGTAATATGACTAAATGGTTGGGAGAACAAAAGCGTTGGGGGGTCGTTACCGGACTTCGTCTGGAGAATAAAGGTATGCGTACAAAAGCAGAAGTAAAGAACTATGGTATGGAAATTATCGGTGAAGATGGCAATCGTTTAAAAGGCAACTGGACGGGAGGCGTACGCACCAAGGTACAAAACTCATACCTCACCATTCCTATTCTGGCTGCTTATAAATTGAACCAGCGTGTAAATCTGAAAGCCGGTGCTTATTTTTCTTATCTGATGGACGGTGATTTTAGCGGACACGTATATGAAGGTTATCTGCGTAAAGATGATCCGACAGGAGAAAAAGTAAACTTTAATAACGGAGCAATTGCTTCTTATGATTTCTCTTCCGATTTACGCAATTTTCAATGGGGAGCACAATTAGGAGTAGACTGGAAAGCATTCAAGCATTTAAAAGTATATGCTGACCTGAATTGGGGAATGAATGATATCTTTAACAAGGACTTCAAAACAATCACTTTCGATATGTATGCAGTCTATTTAAACGTAGGCTTCGGATATGCATTCTAAGCTTCATTTCTAAAAGACTTTCTTCTTTTTCCCAAAGATTCATCATAGCACAAAAAAGGCATCCCGAAAATAGGATGCCTTCTTTTATATTATTATATTCTTCAGAAAGAACAATTATTGTTTTCTTCCTTCAAAATCAACAACGACTTTCATTGTAGCAACTGCAATATCCAAATCAAGCTCTTTACCATCAGCATCACCTGTAATAACTACAGCCAATTCTCCCATTCCAAGAGCACTCATATCAATCGTAGTTTGACCATTTAACTTCAATTCGTTTGTTGAAGGAACCACATCGCATGTCGCATCAATTGTCATAGGAACAGGTAATACGCCGGGAATAGTAAAGTTGGATAAAGAAACCTTCACTTTACTATCGTCCACTCTAGTTACAACAATAGATGCAGCAACATCTTTGGCTACTTCCGTTCCTGCAAGCGTTACATCCAAGTCACCGGGATAAGTACCTACAATATTATCAACAGTCAAAACTTTGTTATCATCATCATCGTCATCACTACAAGCTGTAAACAGACATACCGTACATATCACAGCAAACAAATAATAAAAAACACTCTTTTTCATTGATTTCATTATTTAGATTTATACTTAGAAAAACATACTACTAACTCATTTAGAAAAGCTCATTATTTCTCTGCCTGAACTAATTTTAATCCAATCTGGATATCTTTTGTAGTAGAAACTATTTGAGGCATTACCACCAAAATAGGCTTCAAAAACGATTCTATTAATACTGCCATCCCTCCAGCTTGTTCTTTCAGGATATCCAACAACCGAGCTACAAATTCTTCATTCTCAAACAATGGGGCTACTGTTTTAAGAATAGGTAACAATACTTCTGTACCCAAATACACAGTCATCTTTCCATCTTCTCCAACAATATACGACAAAGGTATACCTCTATTTACCATTTGCAAAAGCTGAGGTAACAGACTTGCAACAATATCATTCATACTATCATTTGCACGTTCATTTACCGTAGCTAATATCTGAGCAAAATTCAAAAACAAAAACACTTGACCGTCTTTTACGGTATACATAGCAATGTTTAAACCCGAAGTCTTCCACTCTGTATCCGTGAGGGCATCCTTATATTCTGCCTGAATGTTTCCATCAGGAAGGAAAGTCACCTTATTTAATACACCTGACAGTAATTCCGGTATATGCTTACCTTCTATTTGAGCCATACTGAATATCATGGTAATAGCAGAATTAATATCCCAAGTACCATTACCAAAAGGAAATTCATCTGCATCCCATTTCACATGAATAGGAGCCATCGGGTCACCTTCCCACATACTTCCTGTAGGAGCCATATTCCAAGAAGTATTGGCTAAAGGATTCGACGGCATGGTTACTTCCAACGCCAGATTCATTTCTCCTGAAATTGCATCACCCTTATATTTTATAATGCAACCGTTAGACTCTTCCACTCCCTCAAATATCACCTTATTGCCATCGATTACCATATTTTCAATGTTCAACGTTGTAGTTGATTGTCCAGGGATAACACCAGAGATAGGAGGTACATGGGTTTCTCTAGTATCTATCATAGCCAACTCTCTATTCCCAGTTAAAGTCAAAGTCGCTTTTGTTGCATCAGATGAATTAGGAGTAAAAATAACACTCTTACCCAGCATCATTTCCCCACTATAAGTCAATTGTAAACCTTTTGAATCTGTAAATGTTGTTTCTCCAATAGGACAAAGTACCTTTTCGTCATCATCGCTACAAGAGGTAAATAATCCTATTGTGCATATCACAGCAAACAAATAATAAAAGAGATTCTTTTTCATTTTCTAGTTAATTAAATTTATACTCAAAAATCGTGCAAATATACTAAAAAGTTAAACGTCCGACCACCTTTTTCGATATTTAGAACATATTTTGTGTTATTTGGAACACTATTCAGGCAACATCACCACTCCCTGTTTCTTCTTTCCGTCCATCTTCACTATCAAAGGGTTATCAAAACGGACATGCCTGATAAACTGAGTTTCCTCCACCGCCGGTTGTGCGTTGAGTATGTCCTGATTATATACACCATCATTCATATACGAATTAATTGTGAAATAACCCACTCCAAAAGAAGTCAGATTCTGGAAAAAATGAGTTCCCTGGCTCGGATCTACACGATAATTGGTCAAACCGGCTTCCACTATAATACGGGCAGCCGAAATATGAGGCCACTTCACAGGAATCCCCAACCAAGAATCACTGCTTCCCCAACGCCCCGGTCCTACCAATATATAATGTTTGCCTTCATCCAGAAATTTGCGGTTCATTTTCTCTATTTCATACGCAATGGTAGGATTGTTTGAAGCTGTATAACCTTCTGTTTTTACATAGATTATATCATGAATATCCTCCATAATGCCATGTCCCAATGAATTATTACTCCTTAATAAAACATTCTCATCCTTAATAAGGTTCAAGTCTTCATCCAAAACAGCCTTGATATCTACCATCGGACGAATTTGTAACAGATAAAATACACCTGTCTTCTTCTGTGCATTCAGCGTTACGGCAAACTCTATCTCGACAGGACGACGCATCTCACTCTGCCCATATTCTTGAGCCAATTGCAATATGCGAGGCAATGGAAAGACATCGTGCTGCAATACGTTGGCAAAAGTAATCAGTTTTCTGCCTCCCGGATAAATACCGTCACGAATCACCATATCGTATGGATCGTAAGTAGACGCAATAAAGTTCAACGCTCCGTCATTATCGGCTTCTTTCACCGGGAGTTTCAATAAATTAAAGCCATCATCCAAAGAGAAATTATGACCTGTATTCTTCAAATCGAGTGCGTAGAACCGGGTTTGGGTTTCGCGAAGCGCTATCTCCATCTCACTGGTTTGCAACACCTGATTCGGATGATACGGGCAGATACGCAAAGTCAGTCCTCCATCTACAATGTATTTGCCCAAGCCTAATGCCAGACTTACCGTACCTTCTTCCGCCGTCTCGTCACCAATCGGATAATAATTGAGCGAACGTGCAACCCCGGAGATGGAAGGATAGAAACGGTCGCCATATTGTGTTCCTACCACTTCCTGCAAAATTACAGCCATCTTTTCCTGATCGATGACATTGCTCGTAGCAGTCATGTAAGCCTTCGAATCACGATAGAACACAGAAGCATAGACACCCTTGATGGCACAGGCCAGCATCTGCAGCATCTGATACTTATCTTCCAGATACGGAATCATATAGGTAGAATAAATACCGGCAAACGGCTGATAGTGGGCATCTTCGAGCAGCGAACTTGAACGGATTGCGATAGGACTCCTGGTTGCCTCAAAGAAGGTGAAGAAGTCGGCTATCAGCGAATCGGGCAGCTGGGCATGCAGGAAGTGCTTCAGAATCTCATCGTCGCTAGCATCACTCAAAGCTATCGGATAGAGATTGTTGTTCATCATGAACTCGTCGAAGATATCGGTACAGAGCACCACGGTCTTCGGAATCTGCACGGTGGCATTCTCATACTGGTTGAACTCAGGATGGCGCTTGATGATGTTGTCCAGGAAGGCTAGTCCTCTACCCTTTCCGCCCAGGGAGCCTTCTCCGATACGGGCAAAGTGGGCATACTTGTCAAACTTCATGCGGTCAAAAACAGCCACTACACCGATGTTTTTCATGTGACGATACTGCACGATGGCATCGAAGATAATCTGTCGGTGAGCATCTACATCCTGTAATTTCTCCCAGGTAACATGCTTCAGGAAAGCTGATACAGGGAAGATGGCACGAGCACAAAGCCAACGGCTCATGTGGTTGCGGCTGATATGATAGAGCATGGAATCGTTAGGAATATTGAAGATGTTATCCTGCAATTCCTTCAAACTATGAATGCGCATAATCTCCTCATGGGTCTTAGGATCACGGAATATGAAATCGCCAAAGCCCATGTGCTCTTCCATCAGACGGCGAAGATCTACGCTCATCTTCTTCGAGTTCTTGTCAACAAAGCGGAAACCTTCAGCCTCTGCCTTCGCACGGTTCTCACTTTCAGAACTTTCTATGATAAGCGGAACGAAAGGATCGTTCTTCCTGATATAACGGAAGAGTTGCAAACCTGCATCTGGACATTTCTCGCGACCGAAAGTATCTGTACGATGCTTAGGCTTCTCTTCAGGCATCACCTCATTACCAAAAGCTTTGGCAGCACTCTTTAACGGGAAACGAGCATCGCTGATTACGCCCAACGTGTTATCAGAATACTTATCATACAGTTTCTGAGCTTCCTCGTAAGTACGAGCCAAGACCACCTTAGGACGGCCACGCATACGCATGGTAGCTGCATGCCGGTTCAGAGCCTCCTGAGAAAAGTTCTTGCTCTGCTCCAATATATAATTATAGAGATTAGGCAATATAGAACTATAGAAACGGATAGAATCTTCTACCAGGAGAATCATCTGCACGCCTGCTTCCTGTATGTCATGTTCAAGATTCATCTTATCCTCTATCAGCTTGATGATAGAAAGAATAAGATTGGTGTTGCCAAGCCAGCAGAAGACATAATCGAAGATACTCAAGTCTTCATTCTGCATACGCTTGGTAATGCCATGAGAGAAAGGCGTAAGAACTACACAATGGATATTGGGAAACTTACCCTTGATGTCGCGCGCTACGTCGAAGGCATCATTATCAGCATTGCCAGGCATGCAAATCACCAGATCTATGACGGTAGAACGCAGCACAGCAGCAGCCTCTTCGGTAGTAGAAACCTGAGTAAAAGTTGGCGGATATCGGAGACCCAGCTCCATATATTCATTATATATCTTCTCTTCGATACGTCCATCATCTTCAAGCATGAACGCATCGTAAGGATTGGCTACAATCAGTACATTGTAGATACGGCGCATCATCAGATTCACAAACGATACGTCTTTCAAGTAGAATTTATTCCACTCCTGAGGTATATTATTTTCCATAAATGAAGTTAAAGTTTGTGCAAAGATACTGATTTTCTGAGATTTACTTGCATCTTTCAACATTTTTTTTTATATTTGTGCCATAAAATATGAAGATATGGTTACAAAATCTTTCATCACAGCCATCTTGGCTATATTCTGCCTGGTTCCATGCTACGGACAAAAGCACCAGCACGGCAAGGCATCATATTACTCTAAAAGAGCAACAGGTGCCCGTTCTGCAAGCGGCCAGAGAATACATCATGACAGTTTAACATGTGCACATCGGTTTTATCCCTTCGGAACGCACCTCAAGGTTACAAACCTTAGCAATGGCAAGAGTACTATCGTAAAAGTCATCGACAGAGGGCCGTTTGGAAGAGGTAGAATCATTGACCTATCATGGAAGGCTGCAAAAGAAATTGGTATGATTGCACAAGGCGTAGCTTCTGTAAAAGTTGAAAGGGTGGAAAAACCGATTCCTTACAAGCCAGAGGACACAAAATTGCCTAAAGTTGATTTCGAAGTGGCTGAAACTGAATATGAATTTCCCAACAAATGGGGAACTCCTAACAGGAAAAAGGTAAAACATCACAGCAGTAAAAAAGAAACAAATAAAATTACTTCAAAGGTAATAAATAAAACAGAGCACCATAAAAGCAAAGAGGTGACAAAGGCTGAACTAAAAAAGCAAAATACAGATAAAGCAAAAAGTAAAGGCGAGAATCATCATTGATTCTCGCCTTTACTTTTTTATTTATAACGGAATCCTAAAATAAGATACTATCATACAAATTCATGATCTTACCGGAATCTTATCTGGATTTTGTCGGAATATCAAACTGATTAACCTTGGAAATCGTCTTACCGCCTTGTATAACTGAAACACAGAAACAAGCAGTACCATTCTTCAAACGGTTATCAGCCTTGACCATTGCTGTATAGCGAATCACATGGCCAGGAGCAATACTTTCTACATGAACACTTGGAGATATGAAAATATGCTTATTGCCGGTAGTCTCAATAACGGTAGGAACTACATCATACAACGTGTGAGCTCCGTTATTTCGAATTTCAAAAATAACCTTAGCTGTTTCATTCCGATTCAAATAATTGTCCTCATTTGAATCAACAAAACGAGCATTCATTATTTTCAAAGATGATGAATAAGCATAATTCTGCCCCAGTTCTTCCAGAGTAGAACTAGGAATAGTAGCTACAGGCTGCTGAGCACTATAACTTCCGGTATAATCCCTATCATTGAAATCATAAATCCTATCATCACCAGAATTAGTAGAATCAAAGATTTCGTCATTGGAATAAACAGGTGAAGATTGCTGATAAACTCCATCCTGATAAGAATGTTGATCACGGTGTGATCTATCTCGATAAACAGATTCACTTTGCTGCTGGGATTTCTGGTCAGCCTGACTACCAATTGCCGCTCCAACGGCTGCACCGCCAGCCATGCCGATAATAGTACCCATATCTGAACCTCTAGGACCACCAGACAAGCCACCGATAGCAGAACCAAGAATAGAACCAAATGTGGCACCAGCATAAGCACCACTTCCCGTATAAGTATCGCAGCTACTCAACAGCAAAGAAGAGCAAGCTACAAAAAGCATAATCTTTTTCATCTTCATTAAGCTTTAAATTTCTGCTGCAAAGATACAAAGAACTAAAAGAATAAAAACAAAAAAATCCCTAATAATGATTAGGAAAAACCCTAAAAGAGCAGATAGTTTTGAAAAAGGGACAAAAAAAGCGCCCTTGTCAAGACAAGGACGCTAAATTTATCTGAGATGATTGAAAATTATTCAGCCTTTGGAGCCTCCTCAGTTGCAGGAGCCTCAGTCTCAGCTACAGGAGCCTCTTCAGCCTTTGTTGCCTTACGACTACGACGAGTCTTCTTAGCAGCAGCCTTCTGAGTCTTAGCCATATTCTCATCAAAGTCAACGAGCTCGATGAAAGCAATCTCAGCTGCATCACCCTGACGGGCACCCAACTTGATTACGCGAGTGTAACCACCTGGACGGTTAGCTACCTTCTCAGCTACCTCACCGAAGAGAGCCTTAACAGCATACTTATTCTGAAGATAACGGAAAACTACACGACGTGAAGTTGTTGTATCGTTCTTAGAACGAGTAATCAATGGCTCAACATACTTCTTAAGAGCATTTGCCTTTGCGAGGGTCGTAGTGATTCTTTTGTGCTCGCTCAAGATAAGTGATGAAGCCATGTTAGCCAACATCGCGTTACGATGAGAAGCAGTACGACCTAAATGGTTGAATTTCTTATTATGTCTCATTTTTTGTTTTTGCTTTTTGGACTACGAACCTTTAAGATTCCTTGTCTAATTTATACTTTGAAATATCAGTTCCAAAAGACAGATTCAGACTCTCGAGCAAATCATCAAGCTCTGAGAGCGATTTCTTACCAAAGTTACGGAACTTCAAGAGGTCAGTCTTGTTAAACTGAACCAAATCACCAAGAGTCTCAACATCAGCTGCCTTCAAGCAGTTGAGGGCACGAACACTAAGATTCATGTCTACGAGACGAGTCTTAAGCAACTGGCGCATATGAAGAACCTCTTCATCAAACTCCTGATTGCTCTCCTGATCCTGAGTCTCAAGAGTAATCTTCTCATCAGAGAAGAGCATGAAGTGATAAATAAGAATCTTCGCAGCCTCTTTCAGTGCATCCTTTGGACTAATGGAACCATCTGTTGTAATTTCAAGTACGAGCTTATCATAGTCGGTCTTTTGCTCAACACGATATGGTTCTACAGCGTACTTTACATTACGGATAGGGGTGTAGATGGAATCGATTGGGAGAACGTTAACGTCAGTGCAGAATTGACGATTCTCATCAGCAGGAACATAACCGCGTCCCTTATTAATAGTCAAATCGATCTGCATCGAAGCTTTGGCATCTAAATGACAAATCACCAAATCAGGGTTTAACACTTCAAATCCAGTCAGATACTTACCGATATCACCTGCTTTGAATTCTGTAGAATTCTCAACGGTGATACTAACTTTCTCATTCTCGAATTCTTCTACTACTTGCTTGAATCGAACTTGTTTGAGATTCAAGATAATGTTAGTAACATCTTCCTTTACACCAGGAACTGAAGAGAACTCATGCTCAACACCCGCAATGCGGATAGTGTTAACAGCATAACCCTCCAATGATGAAAGGAGAATGCGGCGCAAGGCGTTACCAATGGTAACACCGAAGCCAGGCTCCAAAGGACGGAATTCAAACTTTCCGAACTGGTTATCAGCCTCTAACATTACTACTTTATCAGGTTTTTGAAATGCTAATATCGCCATTAATGTAATGATTTATTTAGAGTACAACTCAACGATTAACTGCTCCTTAATATTCTCTGGGATGTCGGCACGCTCTGGCTTGTGTAAGAACTTACCGCTCTTTGAATTATCGTCCCACTCAATCCATGGGTACTTGCTATGATTGAAACCTGCAAGAGCTGCTTCGATAACCTCGAGAGACTTAGATTTCTCACGAACACCAACAACCATACCAGGCTTAACTGCGAATGAAGGGATATTAACTACCTTACCATCAACAACGATGTGCTTGTGACCAACCAACTGACGCGCAGCAGCACGTGTTGGAGCGATACCAAGACGGAATACAACGTTATCAAGACGGCACTCGAGATTCTGAAGAAGAACCTCACCAGTAATACCATCAGCCTTAGCAGCCTTATCAAACATATTACGGAACTGACGCTCTAATACACCATAAGTGTACTTAGCTTTCTGCTTCTCTGCCAACATGACACCGTACTCAGACATCTTACGACGACGGTTGTTGCCATGCTGTCCAGGAGGGAAGTTTCTCTTGGACAAAACTTTGTCAGCGCCGAAGATTGGCTCACCAAAACGACGCGCAATTTTAGATTTCGGACCTATATATCTAGCCATAATATTATATAAATGCTATATTGTTTGTATCTTAATTAATAATGCTAACCTCAAGCGTTATACACGACGACGCTTTGGAGGACGGCAACCATTGTGTGGTAATGGAGTTACGTCAACGATTTCAGTAACCTCGATACCTGCACCGTGAATAGCACGGATAGCAGACTCACGACCATTACCTGGACCCTTAACATAAGCCTTAACCTTACGAAGACCAAGATCAAAAGCGACCTTTGCACAATCCTCTGCTGCCATCTGAGCAGCATAAGGAGTATTCTTCTTAGAACCACGGAAACCCATCTTACCAGCAGAAGACCAAGAAATGATCTGACCTTCGCTGTTTGCCAGAGAAACAATAATGT
>ERZ773208.2512-NODE-2512-length-12358-cov-3.568154_pt1 | contig 12358 bp, 15 predicted proteins | sample MGYA00581006_ERZ773208 | MGnify/ENA primary metagenome ERZ773208 (study PRJEB29015, sample SAMEA2737793) | human gut metagenome | biome: human gut; feature: human-associated habitat; material: faeces | place: China | collected 2012 ... | reverse complement strand
GAGCATCTTCCAGAGAAGATTCACCCATTGCTGCCAGAACCAGTCGAGACTCAAAAGGGTCTCGCTTTGCGACCTCTTTAAGCTCGTGATAGCTAGAAAATTGCGCTTCTTTAGCAACGATCTCTAGCGCCTCGGATTGCTTAATTTTTTGAATTCGAACCAGCTTTTTAGCTTTGGTCTTGAGAATGCTTAGGCAAGAGTAGTCAGACATGGCGTCAGCTCCAAAAGTTAGTTTATTAATGCTACCGATAGCCTGCTAACCGGACGCGTCAAAACTACTTTGGCGAGCCAAGTTTAGATAAAACGTTGTTTAACGATGGACTATTGTTTTGCGAGACAGGCGCCAGGTGACCATCACCACCTGTAGTCATACTATCCAGGGAATTTTTTCGAGTCAAATTTACATTCGGCTAATTTGTTAACTACCTATAAGTGCCTGACATTTCACCTTTACACCGCAGCCGTAGGCATTTAGGCTATATCGCATATAAGAAAACAAGTTGTTTCATACGACAATAATTCACGCAAAGGGAACTCTCCAATGACCAAGATCATTGTGGTTGGCGGCACGAAAGGCGGCCCAGGCAAATCTACCGTTGCCCAGCAAATTGCGGTATGCCTCAAAGTTAAAAAGAAAAAGAAGATTCAAGTCACCGACATTGATATTCAGCGCACTACTACGAGTTGGTGCGAAGACCGTCGCCAGAACGAAGATCTTGAGCTGATTCCATTCGCTTACGTTCAGGATGACATCGTCAAGCACATCAAATCGCTGAAGGGACGCTACGATTACGTCGTCATTGATGCGGGTGGTTTTGACTCAGAAATTCAGCGACAAGCGATGCTGTTGGCAGACTTCATCATTATCCCTCTGCGCCCTAAACGTCGTGATTTGAAATCCCTGCGCGATATCGACCCGATTATCGACAACGTTCGCAACGTGAACGAGACTGTGAAGATCCGCGCGGTAGTGAACCAGTGTCCGTCACTGCCTTCCCAGGCGTCACGTATTCTGGCGGCGAAAGAAATTGTCGAGACATTCGGCATCGAGGCTGCGCCGGTTAACTTGTACAACCGTAACGTTTATGACGACGCGGAAGAGGCAGGTCGTTCTATCTTTGAAATGACTGGCGCCGAACGCGATAAGAAGGCAGAAGCCGAGTTCGAAGAGTTTGTAGATTACATCATGAGTCTGGAGGAAGAATAATGTCCATGAGAATGGGAGACCTTGCAAAGCGCAAAGATCCGGAAGAACCGGCAAAAAGCAGCACCCCAATGCGCCAGCCAGTCAGACCGCAGGGGCGTCCGACTCGTGGGAAAGAGAAGATTAAGAGCCGCACAATGTCGCTGGAAGACGAGTACTTCGATCTGCTGGAGATGATGAAGTTCATCCCTCGTTTCGAGAAATTCACCCGTTCTGACGTGATTCGTGCAGCCATTTTCCATCTGGCAGAGAAGTCGCCGCAGGAAATCGAAGACATCGTGAAACTGAACGAGGCGATCACCGCTGCCGACGTCACGATGCGCACCGATGAAATCAAGCGTGAGCTGATGAAGAAAGGCTAGTTATGATGAAGCGAACACAAACCGCTTGTGTTCGCTTCATCTCAAATTTCGTTTTTTTCGAATGCTGATATCACACCGGCAAGAATACCGAAATCAGCGCTAGGCCAATCAGTAAGCAGACTCATATCATAATCAGTTTTATCTAAGTCCCAAGTTCCCCTCTTGAAACAACATTTTTGGATTTTAATATTGTTATCCAAAATGGCATTTCTTAAATTATCATTTTCGAGTGCTGTAAGTTCAAAATCATCATTGTTGATTCCTATGAATATCTCTTTAATAATATTTGTGCCTGGTGCCTTGTATATATAAAACCGATCTTCTTCATCATCACCGATAGGTATCAATTTGTCACTTTCAATAACAATTCGAACTTCTTTCTCATATTCCCAATGTTGGCTTTTTCTAAATAAGACCTTTTTAACTATATCCTTGTTTTTAAAGTTTTTATCGGAGATGATGACTCTGGATTTGTCTCGCTCATCGAGATAATCAATACCCCCTTCATTCGCAGTGATTAAACAAAGATTCTCATCGTTAAACCCTGCTAATTCGGTATCAATGCCAACTACATAACCTCTGTGGTGTTGAGCATAGTGAGACCACATTAGGACTTCTAAAGGTGATCTGGATAAGCATAGACTGGCTAGGTCTGAATTGATCTTTGAGCGAAACGTCAAATGCGCTAGCGAGTCTTTATCTTCAGAGGCAAACGATACACCGTATGTTTCGAAAGGATCATTGAACTGACCAACTGGAGTAAATTTGAAGCTGGTTGCGTCATGATCAAAAAACAGTTTTAAAGTTTCTTCTGGGACGTATTTGTACAATATCATCATGTCGCCTTTTGTTGAGGTTTAGAAAGGATTATGCACTTTTTTGTGTTTCATGACAGTACTCAGAATCTGGTGGGTACTTCGAGTTCAGAACCTGCTTCTGTATATAAATACTAAGTTACTTATTATTATTTATACGGAAGCAGGTCTTTTTCTATGCCAACGTCCCAGACACATTCCCTTCCGTTTCCACTTCCAAAAACAGTCTCCAGTCGCTATGATTCGCCCATTATGATAAGTAAGTGACTACCTATCGGGTGGAGCACATGAGCCAGATCTTCTTTAACACTATTAACAACGACCAGTACGACTTCATGACCGAGTGGGACACCACAGTCATGGACAAGTGGGTGGCCGAGAATATTGGGCTGTCACGCTGCAAGGATGAGGCTGAGTTATTCGAGACAAAGTGGTTTGATTACCGCGACATGCACCCGCTTATGGCCACATGTCTCTTCACTGAGGCATACAAGCGCCAGTACTCATACATCATGCTGTCGCATGGCCGCGAACACTATGAGACGGCCCAATTCACTACCGGTTTGAAACGTGTGCCGTATCAGGAGCTGTCGACGGCCAACAAAACGTCTCTCTGGAAAGCACGCCAGTTTGCCGACCAGTACTGCTGCTCTTATGACTACTTCATTTCTACCGTTCTTTCCGCAGCTGCACGCCGTCTGTGGGACAAATTACCTCGCCCCCAGCATCTCTGGCAGCCCGAGCTGATTGAGATATTCGAAGAGAAGTTAGCCAAACGCGCTGTAACCCGTCTGGATGACTCTCTGGTGAGTTTTAAGCATCTGGGAGACATGCAGCACGACCCTATTCAAGAACGCTATTTTGAGTGGGTTCTGGAGCGTCTGCGTGGCATTACCCGAGACAAGCGCGTCCGCATCATCTTCTCCGCTGTCTGGTTGATGGAAATCGTGCCTGAGCGTGTGATTTACGCGCACTTCCCGGAAGAACTGGAAGAAGCACGGCGATTCTGTTGATCCCCTATTTGGCTTTTTTAGTATTAGAAAACAAATTGTTTAAGCACCAAAGGAAAGCACATGACCGAACTTTGCCACACAGGACGAGGGTTGTCTGAAGAGTTCGACGACGACTTCCAGAATCGACTCGCAGCCTACTTCTGTCGCGACCATGAGTTTCTGACTCGCGCCGGTGATCTGGTTGCGCCAAACCAGTTCTCCAATGCGGCCAACGCCATTCTGGTGAACATGGTGTCGGGCTACTACAGAATGTATAAGAGCGCACCATCATCGTCGGCCATCCTCGACATGCTCAAACGCGCCAAACGCGATAAGACGATCCGCGAAGAGCTGTTCCCCGACGTCGTTGAGGCGTTTAAGCGGATTCTCGCTGAGAAGCTGTCAGATACGGCGTACATGGTCGACCAGGTTGCGACGTTTGCCAAAAGCGTAGCGTTCGACGACGCGCTGATTAAAGCGGCTGAGATGAAAGAGAAGGGCGATTTCCAGGGCGCGATGGCAATCATGGCCAAGGTCCAGCAAATCGGCTCTAACGAAGCGACCGGCATTTACGATTACTTCTCTGAATCAGCAGAGCGTTACAAGGCGCGTGAGTACGAAGCGTCCGACGATTACGTGCCAAACAGCATCACAACGGGTCTACCGTTGCTCGACAAGCTGCTTTACCAGAAAGGCTGGGCAAAGCGTGAAATGGTGCTGTTTATGGGCTTCGCGAAGTCTGGTAAATCGACGGCGATGGGTGAGTTCTCCATCAACGCCACGCTTGCCGGTTACAACGTCCTGTATCTGTCGCTGGAAGTTCACACCTCCATTCTGTCAGATCGCTTTGACGCCCGTCTGTCTGAGACCGAAATGTCCAAGCTGGTGGAGCGCCGCGACGACGTCCATCTCAAACTGGCAGAGCTGGGCGCGACGAAAGGCGTGGGGAGCTTGTGGATTGTTGAACGACCGTCCGGAAGCATGTCGCCTGCAGATCTGGATCGTATGTTGGGCAGCATGAAAGCCAATGGCATGATCCCCGACATGGTCGTGGTCGACTACGCCGACCTGATGCGTGCCAGTTACGACCTCCGCGACGACCGCGCTAACATTCGCAGCATCTACACTGACCTGCGTGCGCTGTACGACAAACACAACGTTGCCGGCATCACTGCATCGCAGACTAACAGGGAAGGTGGTGCTTCAGAGGTGGCCACAATGATGCACGCAGCGGACAACATCGAGAAGGTGCGTATCGCTGACCTCGTTATCACGATCAACAAAACGGAAGAGGAAGAAGCGAAAGGCGAAGCGCGTCTGTACTTCGCTGGTTCACGTAACCAGAAAGGCGGCGTAAGCATCCGCGTTAAGCAGAACCTCGAACAAATGCGATTCATCGAACGCATTATGGACGTCCTCTAAAAAAAGAAGGCGTGGGGAAATGCTCTCCACGCCGGTCTCCATAAGAGAACAAATTTTCTCTTTTGCCAAAGCCACAAAAGAAAAAACACATGAGCCTTTATGGTATTCAAATACCGAGGCTTATCAAGATATTACCTGCAAAAAGTAGGGTTAAGAACGTGAGCGACTTGAAAGAATTACTGACCGAGCTGGATTTTGAACAATGGCTCGATATGGAAGGAATCATCTACCGTCGTGGTGGCGTCAGTACTCGTGGACGTGAGGTGAATATCAAGGAGTGTCCGGTATGCGGCAGCTCAAACTGGAAGGTTTATTTCAACCTGACCAATGGCGTCGGCAAATGCTTTGCTGGTGATCATCCCGAAGAGATTCAGTTCAACAAGCTGGTCTTCCTCAAGCACTACAGCGGCAAATCCCGTCGCGATTTTGAAGAGTACGTCCAGAACGCGCTGATCTCACAAGGATGGGCGCCGAAGAAGGAAGAGGTCGTGCTGGCCAGCAAGGTTGAACTCGAAGGGCCAGTAGCTCTCCCGCGACATTACGAACTCCCCATTGACGGTCGTCTTCCTGATTATCTGGTGGAGCGCCATATCTCCCCGGAGCTGGCCAAATACTTTGATCTGCGTTACTGCGTCGAAGGCAAGCACGCATACGTCGATCCGTACACAGACCAGGTCAAAGGGCAGGTGTTTGATATGCGCATCCTGATACCGGTTTACGATCTGGATGGCGTGATGAAGACCTTCCAGGGGCGTGACATTACCGGCGCAGCAGAACGTCGTTACCTCTTCCCCATGCAGCTGCCGGCGTCGGGTAAGTTTCTCTACAACGGCCACAACGCAGTCGGAAAACAAACGGTCGTTGTGTGTGAAGGGGCATTTGACGTAATGGGCGTGAAGCGAGCCATCTTCGACGAAGAGACGCTGCGGGATTATGTAGAGCCAATTGGCACGTTCGGGATGCACTTGTCCGGAAATATGAATGAGGACGCTGAAGATCAGTTGGGCGCGTTCCTGACGCTCAAGGCGCGTGGATTACGCAACGTCATCATGATGTGGGACAGCGAGAAGCAAGCGATCCGCAACACCATGTCGGCTGCCAAACGTCTCACCAGCATCGGACTGAATGTCAAAGTGGCCTGTCTGGGCGAAGAAGGTCTCGACCCCGGCGACGCGACGCCAGAGCAGATCCTCAAAGCCTATTATCGTGCCAAGCCGTACTCCAAACAGCTGGAGTTGCAAAGCAAAGTGCTCGGTATCAAGTCACTCGTGTAGTTTAAGTTGTGGGAGACAGACGGTTCAGGACAAACGCAGCGATATTATTTAGTGCTATATTTAGCAAACTTGCATCGTATGTTTGGTCGTTATCCTTAGGTTTAAAATTGCTGATACTGACTGTCTCACTGTGCTCATTTTCATAGAAACGTTTACTGCTTGAATCTAGGCGTTTGAGGACGTAAATTTGCCCAAATTCAATCCACTCACCTTCACCATTGAGTCCGCTCCCTGTCTTGACTGAGATGAAGTACTTTGCCAGCTTGGTTGTAATGCAGTCTTCATTTTTTTCTATGCAAACCTTAATGCCGGCGGCTTTCAAACTACGATAAATGCTGTTTGGATATGCCCCACTATAGATTTCGCTGCTTTCAATGATAATGACGTCGTATTCTTCCTTTGGCTCAATAGATAAAGCTTCAGGCTCCAAATCATCCTTGTGAAAAATAAATCCTAAAAGACGCTCAAGTTCATCTGTTAATTTGAACATGGGGTTCGCTTGGATCTCGCCAGCCCTGTCTTCGTAGACGAGACCCGAGGTTATGAGCTTATTTAGCGATCTCAGAGCCATTCCACTTTTTTGTGATGTAAGGCTAACTTGGGCTAATACAGTTGATTTATAGCCTTTTATTGGCGAGCTTGTTGTGATGTAGAGTTTGCGCGCATATTCAATATCAAAGCAGGTTAACCCACTCAGTATGTGGATAAAAAATAGTTTTTCATCGTCGTTAAGGCTGCTGCGGGCTAGGCTTACCGTCAAGCGAATGTAGTATTCTGTTTTCTTGTCTTCATCATCAAGCACGAGCTTTTTGACTAACGCCGAAAAGTGTTCTCTTGAGATATCGACCTCATCGTCGCAAATTTCACCAATGCCCATAATGTAACGGTTGAATCGATCACGACAAGTCGTCGCATTTATCTCTGAGAACAACGTGAACATTTTTTCCGCTGCCTCAATATGAGGTCCAACAAGCGGTATAGATTTGGCAAACGCCAAACCAGTTTCTTTCAATACCTTCCTGTGTTGCATCACGTTTTTGGACAACGTTGTCATAGACCTAAGCCTTGTGTGTTTAACGTATTAGTTAAGTGAAATCATATAGAAGTGACCTGACAGCTACAACTGGACAAGATTAAGAGCATTTTTTATAAACGAAACTAAACGCCTACATTGATAAGTAGATACATACTTATTTTTCTGTAAGAATATGCGCGACGAAGGAATTGAGGAACCTTTATGAAAGCAGATATTCAGAAGTCCGTTACCGAAATTATCGACAAATCAGGCGTAGAAATTGATACAGAAGAGCGCCAGAAGATTATCGATGAGGCGATCCAAACTGCGCTGGAGCACATCGCCACGTCTGTGAGCACCGCACCTCTTGGGGAAGGCTCGAAATACATGCGGGTATGGGTTCGTTTTGGAGAGTCCCCGGAGCTGCCTGGTGTTAAACAGAAACGCGCGGCACTCGTGGCGTTCACTCACAAAATGAAGGACGCAACGGTCGAAGTACGCGCCGGTGCATGGTACGACGGTCGCGTTGTCTACACCAATCAGGCGGTGTGCGATGAAGGTGAACGGTTTGAGGAAATTGTCGACGCGACTCTTCGCGCGATCAAAGGTAGGGCTGGTGTAGATGATGACCCGTCCATCGCGGCGTTCCTGAGCATTGTCGAACTGCCTGAAGTTACCGAACGCGTTACAGATCTGACAACCCCACCTGGTATGCTGGAATTGGTGGTCAGTGGCGATACCAAAAAAGCCGTTGAGCGCATTCGTGAGGTGGAATACGGCATCATCTGCGATATGTGCCGCAGCGACTTAGACCTGGTGCGCATCATTGTCGACGCGGGTCAGGCATGTGACGGTGTGCTCGCCAGTTTTGCAGGGCAGGTGGCACGCCTGGCCAACGAGCTGCCGATGATTAAACAGGAGGCAAAATCCTACGCCGTCCACCATGCCAACGATTTACTGGAACCATACCGGTTCGAAGCCGCTCAGGACAAAATGACTGGTTGGGCGACCTGGTAAACCTCGATAAACCATTTAGCCCCCTGGTGGGGCTTTTTTAAACTGCGCTCAATAAGTAAGTACACGGCTACGGTTAGAAGCATGTCCACAAAAACAGATTTGTCGAAAATCCCGTCTATCTCCGGAAACAACGGTTATTCGCTGCGCTGTCCGGAAGTGAAGATCAACGGCCATGAGGCCCATTGCAGCTATACAGTCTGCCAGCACACCATCCTCGCCTACAAAGAGAAGCGTCTCCCGGCGACATCGTTCCAGTCCTGCGCTGCGGCCATTGCTGCTGGCAAATGCCAGGCGCTGAAGATGATGGTCGAAGAGATCCGCAAAGGCGAACAGCTCTACTTCATCGATATGACTGCGCTTATCAAAGAAGTGGAAGAGCAAAACGACCACGCCAGAACGCTTACCCGGAAGCGCAACACCATGACGATTAACAGTCTGGTTAAACGCACGAAGAAAGCGGAACCAGCCAAACCCGAAACCACGTCCACCGATTCACTGGCGCCCGTCACTGATGTGTACGCGGCACTCATTGAAGAAGCAACCAAAGAAAACACATGAAAACTCCCGAGCGACCGATGGAGGTTAAACACTAATGGAAAAACTGATCGCCCTAAAGCACAAGCTGGATGCCATAAAAACGATGGGAACCAACGCCAAGAAAGAGGCGCTGGCCAACCTTGATGAATTTGAGCAGAGCATGGTCTCGCTAATGCTCAACCCATTCATTCGATTCGGTGTGAAGAAGTACAAAGTGGCCGAGCCACTCGATACTTCCGTACCCAGCGACCAGAAGGTAGTCAAGCTGCTGGAGAAGCTGGCGGCGCGCGAACTGACCGGGAACGCGGCCATTACTGCTGTCGAATCACTCGTTGCCTCAATGTGCGCTGACGGGCAGGACGTGTTTCGTCGCTTCCTGCTGAAAGATCCGAAAGCCGGCGTCGGTATCAGCCTGTGCAACAAGGTGTTCGAAAACCCAATTCCGAAGTTTGAGGTACAGCTGGCGTCTCCGTACAAGGAGAAAGGCGACAAATACCCATTTAAACCAAATCCAAAGGCCAAGTGGCCAATGATCGGCAGCCTCAAACTCGATGGTCTCCGGGTTATCTGCGAAGTCATCGTTGACGAGGAAGAGGTGAACTTCCTGACGCGTACCGGCAATCCGATTACGTCACTCGATCACCTTAAACCAGCCATGCTGGAGCGAGGCAGACTCTCCGGTTTCAAGCACATCTTTTTCGATGGTGAGGGTACTGCAGGTACGTTCAACCAGTCCGTGTCGGCGCTTCGCAAGAAGAACGTGAAAGCCATTGGTGCCGTTTACCACATCTTCGATTTCTTCTTACCGGAGTGGCGTGCTCAGGCAAAAAGCAAAGAGTACCTGAAGACCGGCATGAAGCTGAAAGAGCGCCTTGCTATGCTGGTGGCGTTGTTCCGCAACACTTGCGGGGAAGATTACGCGCAAGATATCCACCTGCATCCGTTCTACATCATCCATAGCCATGAAGACTTTATCGAACGCTTCATGAAGCGCCTGGACGAGAACGAAGAGGGGGAGATGGGCAAAGATCCGGATTCTGTTTACGAGTTCAAGCGTACCCGCAGCTGGTGGAAGCTGAAAGACGAGGATTCCGAAGACGGTGAAATCATCGACTTCGAGCCAGGCGACCCGGACTCTGGCTTTGCGCATACGCTTGGCAAGATAGTGATTCGTCTGGAGAACGGCGTCATCGTTCGTGCCAGCGGTATCAAGCATAAGTACCTGGATGAGATCTGGAACAATCAGGAGAAGTATCGTGGACGCATCGTCGAGGTTCACTGCCATGAGAAAACGCCAGACGGTAGCTTACGCCACCCACGTCTGAAGTGGCCGAAATGTCTGCGAGATACCGAAGACCGTATTGGAGATAAAGACTGATGCTCGGCTGGATGATTGTATTTTTGGTCGTCGGCATTGTTATCGGCAGTCTGGTTACGTCCAGCTGCATCAACGATTACGTAAAAGCCGGTGTCATGCAGAGGCGCGGCCGCATTTACCGCATTGTAGATATCACGTACACACTGAAGGAGATTAAGGATGATCATGTTAAGTAAACGGGAGAAAGAAACTCTGCGTGAAATCAGCCAGTGGAAAGAGTTCTACGCCAACTGGAAGCCAAAGACTCGCGCCAAACTGGAACGTATGAATCTTGTCGCTAACGTTTCGCCAAAGGGATGTGTGGAGAATTATCAGCTCACTGAAAAAGGACACTCACTCTTGCAGCAATTGACTGAGGCGGGGGCGTTCTGATGATTCCATACATCCTATTGTCTTTTGCTGGGGGCGTGGCCCTCGGCTTCAGTATCTGTCGCGATCTGGTCAGGCAGGAACTGAAAACCAAAACGCTTCGCATCGGTAAGCGTCTGTATCGGGTTGTTCACGAGACGGGAGTGCGGAAATGAGCAATTTGACCTCTTTCGACTGGTGGCTGGTAACCTACCTTGTGGCGGCCGGCTTCGGATATGCCTTTTACATTGGTCAGTTAATCGTAAAGCTACTGCTGATCAGATTTGCCAGCCATAAACGCATAGACGACGGTCTGTGGCGCCTGGGTTCTCTGCTGGAGACTCACTACGGCGAACTGAAGGAGAACGAAACTATCACTATTCAAGCGAAGCGTTTTACGGCCATCATCACGAGAACGCCGGAACAGAAGGTGAGCTTGATCAAAAAGATAGCAACTGAACGGGTTACAGAAAAATAAGTATTTACTTACTTATCTAATATGTATAAGATTCACTTGTTTTCGTTGAGACGCGACTGTTTGAACGTTAAATATAACTGCAAACGAAGATACGTACCTGGCAGTAGCCTAAGAAGCCAAACACCAGCGAGGTCAGTTTCCAGCCTCGTCACCAAAATGGGACACACTGAGCGAGTGTGATTGCAGAACGCAGGATAGGGCATGTTGCACCACCCATGCCCTATTCGATGAAGTAACAGGATGGGCGGTTGGTTTTCCTCATTCCACTCCATCATCCCGGTTTCATCCAGCTGACCGTCCATCCTGTTACGTCATTTCCATTACTTATGTCGTTTGATCTTGGGTTAAAAGCGGCGACGTAACCCGGCTGGCATGGTTAGCCAGCACACAACGTTGAGGTCACTGTTTTTCTTTTAATCATACAGGTGATTCCACAGAGCTGTAGTGACTGATCAATATGTTGGGTCGAACATAAATCGGTTCAGTGACCTCAACGTTGTGAAAGCAGGATTCTTTAACCCTCTGGTGAAATCATTGTTGCCTATATAGCCCCTGGTTTCACAACATGGATGATTCCATACATCCAATAAGATCGAAGAGTCTGGCGGCCATCAACCGCCGAGAAGGACTCCAGATCTTCGCTCTATGTGAGCGAGCCACAAGCCTCGTCTGGCACTAACGTAAAGTGCAAGTTGCGGGAAAGTTCTTGGTTGCCTGGTTGTCCATGAACAAGTACCGCCGCGAAAAATGATGGTGTAGCTCAGTGGTAGAGCGGTTGACTGTTAATCAACTGGTCGGTGGTTCGAATCCACCCACCATCGCCAACACAGCGCTGAACGGTTTGGAGTTCGCCACCACCGTCCGAACGGAAAGACTCCGCAAATGTCGCCAAACCGTTCAGCGCTGTGATAGACACGGCAGACGTTCTTAACCATTGCTTCTTAGCATCGTAGCAACACTTTTTTAGCGCAAACCATAATCCAAAGGGGCTTCGGCCCCTTTTTTCTTTGATAATCATAAACTTTTTTGTACGTAGTGGGGCAATTTCTGTCAGTCCTACATGCGTATATGGGTTGTGCTATCATATGCAAATTCTAAACAAGCTATTGGAAATGCTACAATCCGAGTTTTCATACAACGAGAGGGAAGTGCAATGGGGAAGTGAATACTACGCAAAAAAAAAGAACCCCCGAACGGGAGTTCTTTCTGGTTTTTTTACGACGCCATCGTTAAAAAACCTCATATCGCGTTACGAGAACGGATACGTCAATACAAGTTCATCTTACAACTAAGATGAATCTACGTCAATTTGGTCTCGTAGCGCATTTGATTAATCGAATAGAGGTATCTTTCGATGAGTGAAATGCTAACGACTTTTATTCAGGCTCCTTTGCTGAGCCAGGTCCTAACCGTACTTGCGCTTTACCTATTGTTTAGGTGCCAACAGAATAAATAGTTTTAATAAAAATGGGGCTTCGGCTCCATTTTGCTTTGCGGTCGTACATATAAATTCAGC
>ERZ773208.2496-NODE-2496-length-12421-cov-2.377810_pt1 | contig 12421 bp, 13 predicted proteins | sample MGYA00581006_ERZ773208 | MGnify/ENA primary metagenome ERZ773208 (study PRJEB29015, sample SAMEA2737793) | human gut metagenome | biome: human gut; feature: human-associated habitat; material: faeces | place: China | collected 2012 ... | reverse complement strand
AACACGTGGGTCTCCAAAACCTTTGTTGAGGGTTCGAGTCCTTCTGCCCCTGCCATAAGTCGCTTGCTTAGATTCGTTCAGGTGGGCGGCTTTTTTGTTGTGTTTCTTTTATAATCAAGTTCGGCTCATGGTCAAAGGAGGGCAGCAACGAACACGAAACAGCAGAAAAGTTTCCTCCTGTGGAAACTGTAACGAAAACTCTGTATTTGGAAAGCCCTCTCGCTGTCCGTGACAGTTGAGCCGCAGCGTGGTCAAGTGGGAAATTCGAATTTAATTTTGAGGCATGGACAGGGATGGCGTTTTTTTCATCACATAAGGATCAACTGAAGTCTGTCTTTTCCTTTTGGTAGAGCAAACAAAATCGATATGTGATACGCCGCGGATGGTAGTTATCCTCTACCTCTGGATAACGAATTTTTTATCCACAAAAAAGCGGGTCCGACCTCCTGCAATCAGAAATCAGACCCGCCATCATTAAAAAATCAGTTGTCCAGCGCCCGCTCTTCTTCGCCAGGCAATGTGAATCCTGCCGGCAACGCAGCAGGCTGTTTGCACATATGTTTCATTTCATGCAGTTTACCTTCTTGAGCCCCACGCCAGATGCCATGAACGATTTCAAAAACATGCAGGCCCAGTCGACCACTGGTGCGATTATCCCTGCCGTTGTGCAGCGCCCACGCCATATCTGCTACTCCCAAACCTCGGCAACACTGCGCTGTATATCCGTGAGTGTATGGCACGAGGAATTTTTCATCGCTGGGTTTGCGGGCCAGATAGACATCGCCGTTAAACCAGTTGGGGTCTGGCACAAACAGAGTTCCTTCGGTGCCGTAAACCTCAATGCCCGCATATTCGCCAAAGCCTTCGGAGCAGAAGGCAATGGAGCCCAGCACACCGTTTTCGAACTCCAGTGCGCCCACCAGTGCGTTGGGCGTGCAGATGTCCAGTGGCTTTCCATACATGGGGTTTTTGGTATTCAGACAAAGTCTGTCCGGATGCCGGGTCTGCACAAAGCCACCACACCGCTTAACCGGCCCCAGCAGTTGAATCATATCATGCAGGTAATAGCCGCCCATATCAAAGGGAATGCCGCCGCCTTTCTTAAATACGAAGGAAAGGTCTTCCATACGTTCCATCAGAGGATGATAACCGCGTACAACCCGTGCCTGTACCATGAAAGGCTCGCCAATCCACCCACTGTCGATGATTCGTCTGGCAGTTTGATGAGAGGCACCCAAGAAAGTGTCCGGAGCCACGCCGAATTTCAGCCCCTTCTGTTCCGCGAGAGCTATCAGTTCTTCTCCCTCTTCCAGTGTAACGGCCATCATCTTTTCGCAGTGGACGTTCTTTCCCGCCAGTAACGCTGCCTTGGAAACTTCATAATGGGCAGTAGGATAAGTAGTGTTGACGACGATTTTGATCTCAGGATCGTTAAGGATTTCTTCGTTGGTCATTTGACGGATGCCAAACTGCTCGGCACGATGAGCGGAACGTTCTTCAATCAGATCGCTACAGCCTACCACTTCCAAGATGTTCCACCGAGTCGTCATATTGCGCAAGTAGGTTTCACTGATACATCCGGAACCAATCAACGCAATTTTTGTCTTTTCGAGCGCCATATTTTTCCCTCCTTTACCGTTTCGACAGGCTTATAATCCAAGCTCCAACATCTTGTCGAAGCTGATTTTCAATGAATCCAGAGGATCGCCGGGGCAAAGGTCTTGCTCCACGATGTAATATTGTACGCCAACATCCTGGCAGGCAGCAATAACATCCGGCCAGTCGATGTTGCCCCGACCAACCTCCGCATAATCCTTCACCACATTCTCAATCACCATCTGGTTGGCACCTGGAACGATGCGATAATCTTTTAGATGAACAATTCCCGCCCGTTTGCCCGCCTTACGAATCCACTTGGCCGGATCACAGCCGCCGCTGACGATCCAGTGCGTATCCAGCATAAAGTGAACGTAGCGTGGGTCAGTTTCTTCAAAAAAGATGTCCATTCCGTGGAAACCGCCAAAGGACGCAAATTCCTGCGCGTGGCTATGGTAATTGACATACAGACCGTCCGCTTCATAAAGCTTGCGTCCTGCCTCATTCATCTGTCGTGCAAAGTAACGGAAACCATTTTCGGTGTACTTCAAATTCAGGGGAATCGGCGCAATTTCCACAGCTTTCACATCCATCAGGCGGGCATTTTTTACAATTTGATCACAGTTGCCATTGATGATGTCCCCCACCTCGCCGCCGGTAACCGAACATTCTTTCAGGCCGTGGCGATCCAGCATTTCCTTATACATAGAGTAATTCATTTCCGGGTACATCAGCCAGCCATTTACAGCGTCGTAGCCGATGGCCTTGATTTTTCCCAGGACCCGGTCCAGCCCCTCCGGGTTTCCGTGAAGCCCGCGAACGGTAAAGAGCTGCGCACCTTTGTAATGTTTCATTGTTTCCATTCCTCCCTGTTAATTTTTCATACCAGTAAACACAATGCCAGCACAAATTTGCTTTTCAAACACCAGATAAATCATAAAAATCGGAATCAGACAGCAGACTGTACCAGCCATGACCACGCCATACTGAGTGGTATACTGCCCTTCGAAGGACTTCAGCCCCAGCTGCAGCGTGTACAGCCGCTGAGAATTCAGATACACCAACGGTGAAATGTAGTCGTTCCATTGGCCGATAAAGGTAAAAATCACCAGTGCGGACAATGCGGGAGTTGCGTGAGGCAACATGATTTGCCAAAAGATTCGAAGTTCTCCCGCTCCGTCTATTTTGGCGGCCTCTCTCAACGAGTCAGGCAACTGCATAAAAAACTGGCGAAGCAAGAAAATGCCGAAGGCGCTAAAAGCCTGCATCAAAATCAATACCAGAAGCGTATCCGTCAGACGGAGCCGACTCATAATCACATATTGCGGGATCATGATCGAGTGCCATGGCATCATCATAGTGGCAATAAATGCGGTGAACATCAAACTTTTGCCGCAAAAACGAAGCTTTGCAAAGGCGTATCCAGACAGAGCACAACAGATTACCTGCAGCGCCGTGCCGCAGACAGCCACAACAACCGTATTGCCCAAATAGGTTAGAAACGGCACTTCCGTCAGCGCTCTGCGGTAGTTTTCCAGCGTAGCCGGATTGGGAATCCAGCGAATAGGCGTGGTCAAAATGTCGATATCCTGTTTGAAGGAGGCAGAAAGCATCCATAAAAACGGAAAAATCATCAAAAGGACCAACACCAGCATCATCAGATGATAGCCAAGCCGGGAAAGGAGACGTTTCGTTTTCAGACTCATGGTTTCTCCTCCCCTTATTCGTAATGTACCCAGTATTTTTGTCCCAAAAATTGAAGGGCTGTGATAACCAGCACAATCAAAAACAGGAACACGGAAATAGCTGAAGAATACGCCATATGACCATATTTGAACGCCTCTGTATAGATGCGCATCACCAGTACCGTCGTGGCCATACCCGGTCCTCCATTGGTCAGCACACTGACCAAATCAAACACCTGGAAAGAGCTGATCACCAGCATAATCAGGCACAAAAACAACGTGGGCGACAGCATGGGAATCGTCACATGACGAAAACGTTGGAAGTTGTTGGCACCGTCGATTACTGCGGACTCATTCAAATAAGAGGGAACCGCCTGCAAACCAGCCAGCAGAATAATCATATAATAGCCGAACTGCTTCCATATCGAAACGAGAATAATCGCATACAGTGCACTGTCTACGGATAACAGCCATTTGGGTGGTGATTGAACCCCGAGTGTACGAAGGGTCACATTAATGGGACCATTAGTGGGGTTCAGCAGTAAACGCCAAATCACAGCCACAGCCACCATGGAGGTAATATAGGGAAGAAAAAAACAAATGCGGTAAAACTTCCGGCCACGTGCTGCATGGTTAAGCGCCAGTGCCAACAGCAGCGACAGCAAAAGCGTGGCGGGGGTAAAAATGAGCATATAGATCAGATTATTTCGGAAGGACGTACTCACATACCGGTCTGTCAGAAGCCGCCGAAAATTGCTTAGCCCTATAAACTGAAAAGGACTGCTAACACTGGCAAAATCCGTAAAACTCATGCCTACGCCCAAAACAATGGGGATCAGATAATAGACTGTAAAGCCGAGCAAACTGGGAATCAAAAAACACCATGCCGTCCAATTTTCCATCTTTTTCTGGCGGCTCATTCCCAGAGGCGACTGTGTCATAAGCAAAACCACCTTGTCCTATGAAAAAGTCGGGAAGAAAGAGCTGCGCAGGGGGCGCGTTTGATGCGCCCCCTGGCGCCCCTGTTATTGCTTGGTCAGCTCCGCACGGCGCGTGGCGAAATTATCAATGGCTTCGTCCACCGTTTCGGCTCCAATCAGACAAAGTTCCTTTTCCTCGCGCCAGATGGCATCCACCTCGGAGAAAATGGGAGCAGGCTGGCTCTCATAGTGCGCATCGGATTTGAGCAGTACGTCAGCACCGTCCACGCCAACTTTTTCCACGTAATAGGCATTCAGAGAATCGTCGGTAAAGGCAGGCAGCATTCCCTGATCCACCAGTGTACGGGCGGCTTCCTCGCCGGTCAGATACTTAATGAATTCGAAAGCTTCTTCAAAGTGTTTGGACTGCTTATTAATCATCACAAAAGTATTAGCTCCGCCAAGAGTCACGCCGGGCGTACCGCCTTCCGGATAGGGCAGATAGGTAACGCCCATTTCAAAGTTGCGAGCCACATCAGGATTCTTGGCAATTTCGCTCTTGGCATTTCCGATGGTCCATTCGCCATTGGGGAGCATGGCCACATTGCCGCCCAGGAAGGTCAGCAGCCAATCCGCAGATGTGGCGGTCATTTCTTCCCAGCTCATATGGCTCTTGTCCACATTGTACATCCGATTCATCATGTTCAGCCAGTACTTCAAAGGCTCAGTGTCATCATCCAGCACAGAGGAACCAAGCTGCACAGCCCCATAGGGTTCGCCTAACCAAGTAGCCAGGAAGCCGCCCCATTGCTGAGTGCCGAACCAGAGTGAGCTGCTTGGCCAAGTCACAGTATTCTTCCCAGGTCATTTGATTGGGATAGGGCAAACCAGCTTCATCGAAAATCTTCTTATTGTAGAAGAGGGCATGAGCGCTGTAGCGGTAAGGCAGGCCATAATAGCGGCCTTCTTCGTCAGCTACTTCGGTAAAGCCTGCACCATACATGGACAAATCGATCCCGCTGTCCTTGATGGCATCAGTCAGATCCGCCAAGTAACCGTTATTGCGGCGAGAGATGTAGTCCTTCATGTTCTGCGCGCCGAACAGATCGAAATCTGCGCCGCCCGCCAACATCATAACAATTTTATCCTCATAGGCATGATCGCCATAGATGTAGTTCAGGTGCACATTGATTTTATCCTGAGAAGCGTTGAAAGCGTCTACAATGGTGGTCATGTAGGCTTCCTCGTCACCCCAGGAATAATACTCCAGCGTCACCTTTTCATCGTTTTCCGCCAGTGCGGAGCAGGTGGCCAGCAGCAGCGCCGCTGCCAGCAGGATGGCTAAAAACCGTTTCATTTTGAGAATCCTCCTTTTAAGTGTAATGGGATTAGGGATACCTGATGATGGTAGTGTAGCCCTATCAGCGCTCTTTGTCGATGTTAATTTCCATGGCAAAACTGTCATTTTTGGCTAACAATTAGAAAAAATAGACATGTTCTTTTAGGACAAATTTCGTATAATGGAAAGAAACCGGCCCTATAACGAACAAGCTGTCAAAGGAGGCAGAGTTTATGACTCAGCGCCGCAAATACTCTATCTGGCTGATCGTTTATCCCTGTTTTATGCTGACTTTGTTCTTTGCCGTCATGATTACTACGGTAGTCTACATGGCGAAATGCAATGAATACCAAAACACATTGTCCTATTATCTGAACATCAGCCGCGCCTTGCACAACCGTTTGCTGCTTTTACCGATTAAAAAATCTAACCTTTTGCGTCTGGTAAATCTGTTTGCCCTGTCTTTTATCGGCTGTATGTACCTGTTCGCCTTGCGCTTTTATCGAGATTCACTTCCGCAGCAGCGTCTGCAGCACAGCCGGTGGGCGCTTTGGCCTATCGCCCTGTTGGGCTTGGAACTGATCCTGTATGATCCTGGTCTATATTATCGGCTGTACACTGGCTTTTTGCCGGATCCCCGGACCTTTCGTCACACTGCAGACGTTCTCCACCAGATAACCGGCATTCTGCACTGGATATTTTTGGCGGCTGGTTTTGGACTGATTTTATTTTCTGTTTTTCGTTTTCAAAGCGGCAAACGTATCAAACCTCTACGCAAGCATATTTCCCTGCAACTGACCATTGCTCTATGCTATGCTTTTCTTGCGGTTCTTTACGAGAGCCTTTTCTTTGAACTGCCTTTTCCCGCCCTTTGGATTTCCAGGTTGGCCGGTAATTACGTGCAGTACAGATCTCCTCAACTCGGCGCCATGAGTACCTACATTTCTCTTTCGCCGCTAATTGCTCTGCTGATTCTGGCCTGGCTGCTGGCCCTTCTGATTCTTAATGAACGACACTCTCAATCCCTTATCACTACCCGCACACGCTTTCAGGGCGCTACCCAGTCTGCGGAGCTTTCTTCCCGTATTTTTTCCCATTATATAAAAAATCAGATTGTGGCCATCGGCGCGGAAGTCAGTCAACTATACGATATGCCGGAAGACTATATACAGCATCTGGATAATGTAACTGTTTATCTGGAAGACATGAAAAACCGCATTAATCAATTAGCACAGCGGATGAAAGGCATCGAATTGCAACGTTCCCCCTGCAATTTGACCAGTCTCCTGGTCTATACCATCGAAGATGCCCGCAGACGTGCTCCGGATATTCAGTTTGATTTCAAAACCACCGAAAATGCTGAAATCATTTCCTGCGATGCGGCCATGATGCAGGAGGTTTTCACCAATCTTCTTACAAACGCTATGGAAGCCTTACGTGACACCGACTGCGCGGATAAACGGATCTCCATCCGGCTGAATCAACGCTACGGCAGCGTTTTTGTGACGATTTCAGATAACGGTCCGGGTATCCAGGGTGATCCAGAGCAATTATTTACGCCCTTTTATACATCAAAAAAGACCTCCTCCAACTGGGGAGTCGGCCTTTCCTTTTGCCGCCGGATCGTAGAATTGCACGGTGGAGTCATCATAGCCCGCAATCGTCTTCACGGCGGCGCAAAATTTGAAATTGAGCTTCCATTGGTTCAGGATGAGTAATTTTCTCTATCCAGCTTATCCATACAGGAAAAAAAATTGCATTGATTCAGAATCACCAGCACATCCTCCAACGAGGACTGATGAAATTTCTTCAAAATATTACGGGTATGCGTCTTCAGTGTCTGCGGTTCGATAAACCGTTCCGCACAGATCTGCTGTCTGGTCATTCCGCTATGATAAAGACGCAGAATGTCGATTTCTGACTCAGTCAGGATCTTAAGTAAATACATATTATAGAGCGCGTCTCCTTCGAACTGCTTGGTGCGCTGATATTCTTGCCGGATTCTTCCGGCAATATTGGGTCGAATGGGGGAAGTTTCTCGATAGGCATTGATAATGCAACGCACTACTTCCTGCTTGTTAGCGTCCTTCAGCAGATAATCGCACACGCCATACTGAAATGCGTCGTAGATATAGTGATCTTCATCGTAAACGGTAATAATAACGATTTTGGTATTGGGAAATTGCTGCAAAATGGTCTGTGCGGCCTCAATGCCTGCGTTGGCAGATTCCATCTCAATATCCATCAATACCACATCCGGCCGCGTCACCGCACACTGAGCAATCGCCTCATAGCCACTCTGCGCCTGCGCCACCACCAGAATGCCCGGCTCCTTTTCCAGCATTTTTTCGTATTTCATGCGGATAGACCTCATATCATCCACAATCATTACCCGGATCGTTTTTTCCATGGTGGCCTTTCCTTTCACGTTTTTCCCATCATTGTCTGGCAAAGTATATCATTTTCCGAGGCTTTCGTCAACACACCGCCTTTCTTCATCTTTATAGTCAAGAAATATACCTTTGATATTCATTTTTTCAAAAAGTGTTCTCCCCAACCGGCGCTTTACAGACCATATTCACCGCATCCTTCCATCCGCTATACAAAGTCTGACGGACTCTTTTTTCATAAATAGATGATAACTCATGTATCTCATTTCTTCGAAAATAGAAGTGTCATACAGTCCCACAGCAAGTCCAGCAACGTAAGCCACCCCAATGCCGGAGAGTTCTTCGGAATCAGGAATATGTACAGGAATCCCCAAAATATCGCTTTGAAACTGCATCAAGTCTTGATTTTGCGTTGGTCCACCACCTGCTTTCAACTCCTGAATGGGCGTATCCGAACTTCGTTCCATTGCTTTAATTATGTCTGTGATCTGATAGGCAATGCAGTTCAGTGCTGCTCGAACAATCTCTTTTTTTCCCGTTATGCGGGTCATCCCACAGAGAATGGTTTTTGCGTTGCTATTTCAATAGGGTGCTCCTAAGCCTGTGAATGCGGGAATCAAGTAGGTTTGATCTTCTGGAGCGGCCGTTCTGGCTAATTCTTCAGTTTCGTTTGGAAAGCTGATCAGCTTCACGTCGTCCCTTAACCATGTAATTACTGCCCCCGTATAATTGATGTTTCCTTCCAAACATAGTCCACCTTCCCGGCAATTTTCCACGCCAGGGAAGTTACTATCCCCTTATCAGAAAATATGGGACGCCCGCCTATATTCATCATAACGGAAGAGCCAGTGATCATCCCGCTTTTCAGGCAGCCCTGTCCAAAAAAAGCCCCATGACTGTCGCCCATTACCCCTCGAATTGGGATCGATTTATCCAACCAGCCTTCAAAATCGGTTTTGCCGAAATTGCCGTCGGAATCGGTAACAGAGGGCAGACAAGACTTGTCAATGCTAAAATTGCTCAAAAGTTCTTCATCCCAGCGCAACGTATTGATATTGAAAAGCTGAGTACAAGATGCGTTTGAGTAATCCGTTTGATGACGCTTTCCACCCGTCAGCTTATAAATAAGCCAGCTATCCATAGTTCCTATGCAAATTTCTCCACGCAGCGCCTTTTCCAATGCACCGTCTACATGGCGGAAGATCCAGGCCAACTTGGCTGCCGGGAAATAGGGCGATAAACGCAGACCTGTTTTCCTTTGAATTTCTTCGGAAATCCCCTTTTTTTCGATTTCTTTGCAGATTTCCGTGCCACGGGCACACTGCCAAACAATAGCGTTATATATGGGCTTTCCGCTATAGCGTTCCCAGCACATTGAGGTTTCCCGTTGATTGCTGATACCCAGTACAGCGGATTTGCTCTTTATCAATTTTCGCATAATTGACCACATTTTTTACCGTCTGTAAGGTGTTTTGCCAAATTTCCTCCGAATCATGTTCCAACCATCCCTTGTTGTTGATGATCTCATTTATATCATCTCTTCACAAAAAAATCACACTTATTGGCAACAGTTGCGCCATGTGTGTCGGTTTTCTTTCACGCGGCGACGCATTGACGGTTGCCCTTTATGGCCGTCTCTATTATACTGTAAGCGTGAAAGATAATCAACATCTGTCTTTCATTTTGGAGGCGATAGGATGTTTGAAAAATATCTGATTACAGGCGCGACGGGGTTTCTGGGACGTACTGTGCTGGCACAGCTGCGGGACTCGAAGGCAGAAATCCGTGCACTGGTGATGGAGGGTGATCCGCTGGCGCGGGAGCTTTCTCAGAATGTTCGCGTCATAACGGGCGACGTGTGCGACGAAGCCGCGCTCGACCTCTTCTTCGCGGGCGCAGATGAGCATACTTGCGTCATTCACTGCGCGGGGATGATCTCCGTGGCCACCCATCCCGGCGACCGAATCTACCGGGTCAATGTGGACGGCACGAGAAATATTCTGAAATTCTGCCGCCAATGCGGCGTTGGCAAGCTGGTCTACGTCAGCTCCGTCCATGCGATTCCGGAAAAGCCGAAGGGCACGGAAATCGCGGAGACGACGACCTTTTCCCCGGAGCTTGTCAGGGGCGATTACGCAAAGAGCAAGGCCATGGCCACGGCGCTGGTGCTGCAGACGGCGAAGGAAGGGCTGAACGCCAGCGTCGTGTTCCCATCGGGCATCATCGGGCCGGGCGATCTGGGAAAGGGCAGCATCACGAACATGCTGCTGTCCTTCCTCACGGGCAAGCTGCCGCTGGCGGTAAAGGGCGGATATGATTTCGTAGACGTGCGAGACGTAGCTGCGGGCGTCATCGCCTGTGCGGAGCACGGTATGCCCGGGCACGGCTACATTCTCTCCGGTCATTACGCCACCATCCGGGATATACTGGAGCTGGTGAAAAAGACGGTGAACCTGCGGCGCAACGTATCCTACCTGCCGATCAGCTTTGCAAAGCTGGTTGCGCCGCTCTATGAAAAGATCAGTCTGTGCAGGGAAGGGGCTCTCTACTTTACACCTTATTCCATCGCAGTGTTGGACTCCAACGGCGCATTCAGCCGCAACGCTGCGGCGACGGCCCTCGGCTATTCGCCCAGGCCGCTGAGTAGCACGATCCGGGATACCGTACTGTGGCTAAAGGAGAAGATGGGCGGTAAATCATAGGTGTAATAAAGATATGAAAAGTATGCATAGCTACGGGTGGCTTGACCAGCCGCCCTTTCTTTTCGGTAGCGCTAAAAACATCGATCATTTGGACGTTTGCTTCATCGGTGCGTCTGCACAGAGCCATAATTGCTCTGTAAACGGCGTATGCAAATGTACCCACTATTGCACTCTGCAGGGTGCATCGTCCCCTGTATCATACTTTGAAACCCAATAAATCACAGTGAAAATATCTTTGAAAAAACGCCTTTATTTTAACAGGCTGAACTCTTTTTGGCAAGTTTTTAGAGGTATAGTTTGCCAGATTAGCCACCAAGGCAAAACACCTTTCACAAAATATATGAAAGGTGTTTTTTATAAAAAATTGTCTTAATTGAACCTGCGGTTCCATGACATTTTTCGCATTTTGTGCTACCATCATGCCGCTGTCAAAACAGCCGAGCAGCAGGACGAATCATCCTGCTGCTCGGAAGCCAGAAGATGAAGTTGGCGTGGAATCAGAATACTGTCCATAGGAACCTGCAAAATGCGGCTGAGCGCATAAAGATTGTCTACCGACGGCAAGGTTTCGCCGCGCTGCCATTTATAAATGGCACGGGGTTCCTCGAAGCCGAAGTACACCTGCAGGTCTTTGACTGTTAATCCGCGTGCTTTGCGAAGCCGGACGATATTCCGGCCGGTCGCTGTCGGGTCAATGACAGGAAAATCCATACTGCATCGCCTCCCGAATGGATTTCATCATCAAGCATACACGTTTTGGAAAGGAATGGCAAGCCATGAAATTTCTTTCTCGTCCCGATAAGATAGGTACGCTGCAGGGCACAGGAACCGACAGCTCTGCAGCGTGCCTCAAGCGTCGGGAGGATATGTCAAATGAACCGAACAAGAGTATGGTATCGCTACCAGCGCAGACGCGCAATTCATCGGAAAGCGGGCATTCTGCGCCGGATTTGGGGTGCTGCGGAAGTGAACTTGTGGACAAACGGCAAGACAGGTAAGCTGTCCAAGGGCAAAATCCACTGTTCCTGTTGAATGTGCAGGCACAAATCCAGAGATGAACACAGCGCGTCCGATCTAAGAAAGGAAAGTTCTCTGCGGCAGCAAATAAAGGAGGCAGGATTATTATGAAAAAATTCGTTCCGTTAAAGAAACAGAGCAAAGCCGCGCAGCAGACTTATCACAGCCGTCAACGCGCCGGTTGGGGCTGTGTAAATCCCGCTGCACGGGTGGAAAAAGACCGGCACCAATATGACCGAAAACAAGCCAAAGCCTTGCTGCGAAAGTTGTCCTCGAAAGAGGACTTTTTTTGTTATAGTTCTTTATGTCAAATACCCGGGCTGAATGTCGCAGCCGGGCAAACCTGCAATTAGTCGAAATCAAGAGACAGCACTTTTGACGGAGTGCTCTACGAGGCGTTCTTTGAACCTGCTGCCGTTTCCGAACACGAATCCGTTTTTCACTTTATCAGAGCAGTTTTCGCAAATGAATCCAGTCCTGCTGAGATGCACTTTCCCCCACTGAAACGCCAGTGTCCACGACAGTCCCTGTCGGAAATATCGTTGTGACCAAAGAAAACCGGAAGCTAACACAAAAAGGCTTAAGAAATGCTCTCAAGCCTTTTTGCCATGATAAATTCTTCGGAAGCAGCTACTCCCGAAGGGCTTTCATTCCATGTCAGTCCTTCTTGCCACCGGCATCAGCACGGACACGGCCTCGCTGATGGTCTTTTCGTAGGCCTCCATGCCGTACTTGTCCACCTCGGCCTTGTTCTTTTCGCCGTGGGTCAGGC
>ERZ773208.2485-NODE-2485-length-12483-cov-3.512230_pt1 | contig 12483 bp, 10 predicted proteins | sample MGYA00581006_ERZ773208 | MGnify/ENA primary metagenome ERZ773208 (study PRJEB29015, sample SAMEA2737793) | human gut metagenome | biome: human gut; feature: human-associated habitat; material: faeces | place: China | collected 2012 ... | reverse complement strand
ACCGGTCCGGGTGTAGACTCGGCAATGGCTACCATATTCAGAAAGTCGTCCTTTTTGATCCACTTCTTGCGTTCTACAAATTCGTTTTCAAGCAACGCAATCATAGCATATCCGCCGCCGAAGGTAAAAGCGCCGATTTTAAGAAAGGTAATAAATAAAGTCCATTCTTTTCTCATTGCCGCATCGCCTTTCTTTTACAGATAATAAAAATTGTAACGATACCGAAAATCATCAGGTAGCCGGACAGCACCTGTGATATTAACGGTGAGTGAAGCGCCCAAAAGGGGAAATCCGTTTTTCTTTACGGTAAATCAATGCAACTACGACACCGCCAAGTACTTCGCCGTAAATGGCAAGGCCGCCTGGATTGACTACTAAAACAGAAAGCAGGTCGTTTTTGTTATTATCCCATTCGAAAATCAAACGGTATATTGCCACAGCAAAACCAAGCACCATACCGTAGGTGATGATGATTCCGTACCAAGCGGATATTGCGCTCTTGAATTCCGAAAGGATTTTCTATTGCATATCGGTTCAATTTCTTGTTTCCTCGCTTTTCTCAGTCTACCCGCAGCATCCGATAACCAACGCCGATATGCGTCTGAATGTATTGCGGACTGTCCTTTTGCGGCTCCAGCTTTTTGCGCAGTGTCGCCATAAACACCCGCAGAGAAACAATATCGTTTTCCCAGCTGCGGCCCCAAATCTGCTGTGTGATATAGGTGTGCGTCAGAACCTTTCCGACATTATGGGAGAGCAGACACAAAAGCTTGTATTCGATCGGGGTCAGGTGCAATTCCTCACCGTTTAAATAAGCGCAGCCGGCGGCATAATCAATTTTAAGCTTGCCGTTTTGGAAAACGGGTGAGTCGGCGTCGCCGCTTGCCTGAAGAAGCAGCAGCCGTCTTTGCGTGACCCGAAGGCGTGCCAAAAGCTCCTCTACGGAAAAGGGCTTTGTCAGATAGTCGTCCGCCCCGGCATCCAGCGCCGTGATTTTGTCTTTATCCTCGCTGCGCGCACTGATCACAATAATGGGCATATTGGACCATGAGCGGATGCTTTCGATCACCTGTGTGCCGTCGATATCCGGCAGCCCCAGATCCAGCAGAACGATATCAGGGTTATGGGAGGTCGCCTCCATAATCGCACCGTGTCCGTTCTCCGCAGTCAGGTAACGGTAATCGTGCGACTTTAATGTTGTTACGATCAGATTGCGGACGGGACGGTCGTCCTCCACAACGAGAACAAGGGGTTTATTCATTCAGAGTCACCTCGCTGAGCGGTAAAGTAAAGGTAAATTCACAGCCGTGCGGGACATTGTCGGCAAGCGTCAGCGTTCCGCCGTGTAGCTCTACGATAGATTTACACAGGGTAAGCCCGATCCCGAAGCTTCTGCGGCTGTCTGCGACGGTATTTTTCCCGGTGTAAAACATTTCAAAAATATGCGGTTTCATATCGTCTGCAATTCCGTTTCCGTTATCGGTGACTCGGATCACGGCATCCCCGCCCTGTTTTTCGGCACTTACGCAGATCTCGGAGCCTTGTTCGGTATATTTCAAAGCATTATCAATAAGGTTGACAATGACCTGTACGATAAGCTGTGCGTCCATGCGGGCAAGGATCAGCTCGTCGCACCTTACCGTCACCTTGTGCCCGACGGATTTTTTCTTTAAATGCGAAACGGCTTCATTGATCACTTCGTCTGCAAGCTGGTCGGTAAGCTCCAGCTTCAGGCGTCCGTCATTCAGCCGTGTAACATACAGCAGATTTTCCACCACGCCGATCAGCCATTCGGAATCATCATAGATATCTTTATAGATCTGCTGCTTGGTTGCTTCGTCCAGGCAGTTTCCGTTATGCAAAAGCGTGTCCGCATTACCTGAAACGGAGCAAAGCGGCGTGCGCAGATCGTGTGAGATCGACCGCAAAAGGTCGGCGCGCAGCTGCTCGCTTTTTGCAAGATCTGCCGCCCGTTCCTTTTCGGCGGCGTTGTGAGCATTATCCATTGCCAGCGCACATTCGTTCACAACCGACAGTACGATGCTGCCCTCAAATGAATCGGGCTTTTCGGGTTTCATCGGTATCCCGATTACACCGTATACTCTGCCGCCTGCACGGATCGCAAGATAAAGACATTCGGCTTTTCCAAACTGTGCTGTCTCTGCTCCTGCACGGCGGCCGTTTTGAAGCACCCATTCTGCGGTCTGCCGCTCTGCATCGCTTAGCAGCTTTTCAGCGTGTGTATCCTTTTTTTCGGCATACAGCCGCCCGGACAACATTCCGTTTTCGCCTTTCGTATAGGCAACAATACTGCGGTCAAGCAGCCGCGAGAGCTGCATACAGGTCACGCTTAAAACATCATCGTTGCTTTTTGCTTTTTGCAGCAGACGGTCAGTGTCGAACAGCACCTGCACACGGAACGCGGAGCGAGCCGAGAGCCTTGCATGATCTTTCAGCTTCGAGGCAAGCGTGCCGGTGAGAACGGAAGACGCCAGCATGACTGCAAAGGTAACGGGATAGCCTACGGCATAGGTCTGAAAGGACAACCTGGGTTCGGTAAGGAAAAATCCGAACAATACAACACTTAGAAGTGAGCCTGCCATACTGCAAAGGTATCCTTTGGTCAAAACGGAGATCATCAGCACACCGAGGATATATACCGTAACGATATTGGTATCGGGAAAGCCGAGATGACCGAACAGAAACCCGATCGCCGTGCATACGGCAAGCGTCAGGACGGTTATGGCAATATCCCGCAGCGACGGTATCTCTGCACCTAAGAACAAACGACGTCTGTGCGGCTTTGTGTAGTTCAGCGCATCGGGAATAATATGAATTTCAACATCAGGGGCGGAGGCGATCAGCTTTTCGGTGAGAGTCGGTCTTCCGAACAGCCCTCTGCGTCTGGCACTGCTTTGCCCGATCACGATTTTTGTGACATCGGAAAGCCTGACATATTCCGAGATCTGCAGCGGTACATCCTCGCCGTGCGTCATAATGATCTCGGCGCCGAGCCTTTGCGCGAGCTGTATGTTCTGCGAAAGTCGGGACTGATCCTCATCATTTATGACCGTATCCGTCTGCACATAGATGGCGGTAAATCTTGCATGAAGGACCTTAGCCATCTTTGCGGCGGTGTGTATGATCCTTGCATTGGACGGCGAAGAGGATAGGCAGACAAGGATATGCTCGTCTGCACCGTTTTTTGACTGCTCGGTTTGTGTTCTCATCCGGTTCACCGTCCTTTTGTTTTATTATACATCAAAACTGTGAAATAATCTACCGCACACTAATACTCATCTTCTTTTCCGTCGGAAAGGATAATATCGACTGTTCCATGCGTTTCCTGAAAGCGGCGGATCTCACTTAAAATCTCGCTGTCGGACAGTCCATGCGGCAGCAGGACTTCGGAAGGCTCGCAGGATTCGTTTTCCTTTAACAGTGCCTTTCTGTTTTCTTCAAGAAATCGATCCAGCCTGCTCATAAGATAAAATCCGAAAGCAAATACGGCAAGCAGGCTGACAATCAGCAATAGCTCAGCCATCCTCATTCACCTCTGTTAAATGCGAAAGCACTTTTGCAGTTCTTTGTAAGCACCGAGAACCAAAAGAGTGATCTTGTCCGTAAGAACGGTTTCCGATGAAACTGCCATATTGATTTTTTCGTTCTCCTTGGTCGCCATGATATTGATGCTGTATTTTCTGCGGATATCCAGTTCTCCGACGGTTTTTCCGATCCATCCCTTCGGCACCTCTACCTCAAAAATGGCATGAGCCTCATCGACCTCGATGTAATCCCGTATGTGATCGGCGGTATACCGAATAGCAGCCCAATTTGCTACTTGCTTTTCAGGGTAAATTACTTCGTCCGCTCCGTTACGCAGAAGAAATTTCTCCTGAACATCACGCTCGGCGCGTGACACAACTAATTTTGCGCCGAGTTCCTTCAGTAAAGAAGTAGTCTCCAGCGAATTTTGAAAATTTCCTCCTATGGTGACTATGCACACATCAAAGTTTCCGATTCCGAGCGATTTTAAGAACTCCGTGTTTGTGCTGTCGCCGATCTGTGCATTGGTGACGATCGGCAGAATCTCATTGACCCTTTCTTCGTTGGTGTCTACTGCCATCACCTCATGCCCGAGTTTATTCAGCTGTAAAGCAATATGCCTACCGAATCTGCCGAGACCTATTAACAATATGTTTTTCATAATATAGTAACTCCTTTATCCGACTGTGATTTTTTCGAGCGGCAGTTTTGCTCCGCTCTGATTTTTGTTGGAAATCGCCGCGTAAATCAGGGTAAGTCCGCCGACTCTGCCGAGATACATCAAGACGATCAAAATAAGCTGAGAAAGAACACCGAGCTGCGGTGTGATTCCAAGGGTAAGTCCGACCGTTCCGACAGCGGACGCCGTTTCGTAAAGGCAGGTGCTAAGCGGCAGACCTTCTGCCGTGCTGATAACAATGCCGCCGACAAAAAACAGCAGGAAATACATTACGGCAACGGCTGCGGCGTTTTTCACTGCCGAACCGTCAATGCGCCTGCCGCAGACTTCGGCATCGTCCTTTTTGCGACAGACGGAGAATGCACTCAGAATCAGAACGGCAAGCGTGGTCGTTTTCATACCGCCTGCCGTAGAGCCGGGCGATCCGCCGACAAGCATCAGCAGAATCATAATTGCCTTGGAAGAACCGGTCATAGCGGGAAGATCAGCGGTATTGAAACCGGCGGTTCTCGGTGTGACAGACTGAAAAAGCGACGCAAGAATCCTTTCGCCGAGCGGAAGCCCCGTAAAATCGCAGAAGAAAAAGAATACTGCAGGGGCAATAATGAGGAGCATCGTTGTTACCAATATGACCTTACTTTGCATCCGGTATTTTTTGAAATGCCACTTGTTTGTACAGATATCGTCCCATGTCAAAAAGCCGATACCGCCTACGATGATCAAAAACATAACGGCAATGTTTATCGTCGTATCACCTATGTATCCCGTAAGAGACGGGTATTTGTTTTCTGCGGTGCCGAGTATGTCAAAGCCGGCGTTGCAAAAGGCGGAAATCGAATGAAATGCCGCCATCCAAATTCCCTTAATACCGTAGTTTCCGCAAAATGTCGGCAGCATGACGATCATTCCGATAAGCTCGATCAAAAAAGTTCCCCGTACAATAAAGCGGGTCAGGCGGACAATCCCGCCGACCTTCGGGGCAGAGATGGCATCCTGCATGGTACTGCGCTGCATCAGCGATATTTTTCTGCCGGACAGCATAGCGAAAAATGCCGCAACTGTTACAACACCGAGTCCACCTATCTGGATCAGCAGCAGTATTATCGCCTGCCCAAAAGCGGACCAATAACTGCCCGTATCCTGCACAACCAGCCCCGTAACGCAAACGGCGGAGGTCGATGTGAACAGCGCCTCGTGAAACGGCGTAACAACTCCGGCAGTCGATGAAAACGGCAGCATCAATATCAGCGCTCCAAGCACTATGACGCCGGCAAAGCCCAAAACGATCAGCTTAAAGGATGACAGCCGCTTTTTTCTATGTGTAATTTCAGGCATATATACTTCTCCTGTTTCTGCTTGTTTACATAGAGTATACCGTGAAACATAAAAAAACGGTGTAATGATCCGGTGTGCCGTATTAAGATTGCATTAAGACGCTCATTCTTTGAAAAAACAGTGCAGAGTATAGCAAAAAGGCACAGACAAAGGCGGATCGTTTGTAACCGTTGTGCGGCTTGAAACAAAGCTCAGAGCCACTCTCACAGAACAGCAAAAGGCTCTGTTCGAACAAATTAAAAAAACGGATGCAGAAATTACGACCGGCATGAAAAGTGAGGAGATAAAATTTTTAGCGCATTGCCATGTATAGTTTTTCCTTTCAACTGTTCGCATTACCGCAATAATGTCAAGGAAAAATGCACGCCACACAGAATTCGCGAAGCGGTGCTTGACGAAATTCTTCTGGAGGAGCTTCGCCGTATTACTTACACGGCAAGAACAAAGGAACGGCAGTTTGCGGAATTCATCAACAAAGTAAGCTCCACGGAAAATCGACGGGAACTTAATGCCAATCAGCGCCCATGCACGGACAGATGCAGGCGTTCTGGAGCGCAGACAAGCGGAAACGAAGTGGAGCGGTCGAGAACAGGACGGCGTAGCGTCCGAGTGCCACGGCGCATATTTCGGAAATAATTAGAGGGGAGCTAGCATTGCCTCCCCTCTTCTGTATCTGTATCTACTCTCGAAAGTATCCTTCGCTTTCAAAGAATTTTCGGAGTTTTTTTCCTAGTACTTTTCCAGTTTGTTCTTGCGAATACATGTCATAATGTTTCGTTATCGCCTGCTTAACAGTCTGAAAGTTAAAAGCACTCACAAAATGAGAAAAACGTATGCTTCCAGACTAAACGCCTGTGGCATTCCGCCGTACTATATCAGGGAATCCCTCGGACACAGTAATCTGAACACAACTTTGGGATATATTTACAATCCACTCACAACAGAGGAGACACAGAATTTATTAGAAAAAGCATTATAGCCGATACAATAAATCGACTGGGTGCAGGTGGGTGCAGGTCTGCAACCACATAAAAAAGCGGAAACCCTGTAAAATCAAGGCTTCCGCTACAAATAAAAGAAGCGCGAGACGGCGCACGAGGTCCGGGGGACCTCGGACTGCGCGGACCGGAGCGGAGCGTAGATATCGAACTTTCGAGCCCTGCCAGGGCTCGAAAAAAAGAACGATACCGATTTGGTATCGTTCTTTTTTCAAGCGCGAGACGGGGATCGAACCCGCGACCCCCTCCTTGGCAAGGAGGTGCTCCACCGCTGAGCCACTCGCGCATGTCTTACAGACAAGTTATAATATACTATAAGGTGTTCTAAATGTCAACAGAAAAAGTGTGCATCTTTTTGAATAATTGCATATACAATTCATAAAATAATTAAATGACAGAAGCAGTGCTATAAGGGAAATGCTTAGTGCAGCAGTTTCTTCCGTAGCCATCCGGAGAATTTTTGTTCCACAACGATCCAGGACAGGTAAGCCAACCCGATACTCAGCGCCACACTTAAGATCACTCCGATGACAGACATTACAGAGAGGGTGGAGAAGTCAAACACCGCCCGGTCTAAGAACATTACCGGATAGTAATGCACCAGATACAGGGAATAACTGATATTTCCCATAAGGATGAAAAAGCGGGGCAGAGAGAGCTTCAGTCCGGCCAGGAAAGCTAAAACCAACAGTACAAGTGCCGGAAGTCCCCACAGCGGAAGCCTGCGGAAACCGAGCACATTGATCCTGGGGGTGAAAAATGCCAGCAGACAAAAAATCACCGGAATGCCTACCGCAGACAGCACACTTACAGCCATAGGAAACGGATGCTCCAAATGCCTGTGATATAAAAAACGCAGCAGATAATAGGCGAGGATTCCGAAAATGAATTCCAGCATGACAGGATCACCGTAAAACATAAGAACAGGAGAAAACATCCTGCCTATCGGAGACTGCCAGGAGGAGATCAATGGAGCGCATATCTGAACTGCCCCAGAACTGCCAGGAATGCACTGCAGATCAGGCCGCGGTATTTCATGCTGATATGAAAGGCAATGAAAAATAACAGATAGAACAGCATTTCACAGTTGATAGTCCATCCGATCCGCACCAGAGGCTGGATAATTCCACCACCGATATCAAAAGGAACAAACAGCAGGCTCTTGACCAGGTAGGAAAGATTGTGCCTGGTCTGCTGGAACAGGGACGGGAATAAAAGCAGCATTGCGTAAGTGCCGAATGTCATCAGATAATACAGCGGCAGAATCCGGATCAGCCGTTTCCGGAAGAAGTATTTTGTACTTTTTTCTGTGGTGAACATGATCATAAACCCGCTGATGCAGAAAAATATGTCTACCCCGAATGCACCGAAATTTAAGAAGCGAACATGCTGGAATACTACAAAAAGAGCAGCCAGACCGCGTAAAGCCTGGATGCTGTCAAAATGCAGATCTTGAAATCTCTTGTTTCTTGCGATAGTTTCCATAAAAATCATACCTTTTTCCTGCTTATTTCCGACACATATTCTCATTCTAACATTTTTTTAAAAAATAGGGAAACATTTTATCTATTCCGTAAAATAACTTGCGCACCGGGGTATAAAATAATACAATGATAAGGAGTAAAGCATTGGGGAATTGACAGGATGGAACAAATATGAGTGTAGACAGACAGCAGATGTTAGAGACAGCAGAACGGTTAAACCAACAGATGGCAGATGGGATCCCATATACTTGGGAGACACTGGAACAGGCATTGTCCTTTGTGACGGAGAAGAGGGATAGGGGAATCCATGGAAGGATCTGTTATTTTGCAGCATTTTATCATCTGGATACAGGGGATCAGGAACAGTGTCTGAAGTATCTGGACGAAAGCGTGAGATGCCTGCTGGGAACGGATCAGGAGATTCACGTAGCCAGGGTCTATAATATGATCGGTATCGTGGCACATATGCAGAACAATCTGTCTCTGGCCATGGAACAGTATGGCAGGGCATTGGATTATACAGCGAAATACAATGATAAGATGGTACATAGTATAGTATTAAGTAATATGGCGGATGCATATTATCTTATCGGAGTCTATGACAGAGCCGTGCAATGTTATAGGGAATGCATCCGTGAATTTGAAAAAGCAGGTGATGACAGCATTTACAGCCGGATCAATTTCCGGAAAATGCTGTCAGAGTATGGCTGTTGTCTTCTGCATCTGGATATGGATCAGGAGGCAATGGAGGTATACCGCAAACTGGAAGAAACCGGAAAAAGCGAAGAGATCATTCGGGAAACGAGACTTGCGGCGAATGTGTTTTTCACGTATCTGGCAGAAAGTGAAGGACACCGGGAAAAAGCGGCAGACCATGTAAGACAGGCTGTGATGGCATTGGAAGATATGCGTCAGGTATCTTCCGAATATGACAGTATTCAGAATCTTCTCCAATACGTGGAAAAGACCGGTAATATAGAATTGCTGCAGGAGATATTGGATTGTCTGGAGCCTAAGGCGGCGATCGAGCAGAATAGGAGCCTGCTGCTACAGCTTTTAATGTTGCGGCTGCGTTATTGCAGTGCACAGATGTCTATAGAGGAATTCCGTCAGGCTACAGAGACTTTTTTTCACATCAAGGAAAGCAGCGAAATGATCGAGAGCAATCAGGTCATGTATATGCTGGAGCTGCGTAAGCGCCTGCAGGCGGTGGAAGAGGAGCAGCGGGAGCAGACGAAGAAGAGAAACAAATTATTGTATCAGTCAGAGCATGACGAATTGACAGGACTGTACAACAAGAGAAGTCTGAACCGTTATCTAGAGGATGTCTTTGAAGCCTGCAAATTAAATGAGAAAGAACTGGGAATTCTATTTTTGGATATTGATTATTTTAAACAACTAAACGACCGGTACGGGCATGGAAAAGGGGATGAAGGAATCTGTGCAGTGGCAGATACGTTGAAAAAAATATTCCCGGAAGACTATGTGGCGCGTTACGGTGGGGATGAATTCCTCGTAGTGATGACAGGGCGTGATCTGACCTATGCAATGGAACATGCGGAATCGTTGTGTGCCGGTATCCGGGAATACAAAATTCCCAATGAAGATTCCGAATTGGAACCGTGGCTTACGATTTCTGTAGGTGGTGTCTGTGCTATTCCGAGGGAACCAAACCGAGTGTGGGATTTCCTGTCTGCAGCGGACAATACATTGTATGAACAGAAGAAAGAACAAAAGGGGAAAGTTCGTTTTTATCAGGGAGAGGGAAAATATTTATAAGAAACATTTATAGAAATGATCAAAAAGGAATTTAATAGCAATGGAGAATAAACAATACACGACCCGCGAACTGTTTCGCAGATTTGCACCTTATTTTAAAAAATATCGTTTTACCCTGTGTATGGATCTGTTCTGTGCGGCGTTAACTACGGTCTGCGAACTGGTATTGCCGTTAATTATGCGTTATATTACCAATGAGGGGCTGCGGGATCTGGCTGCCCTGTCGGTGAAGACCATATTTACGCTTGGCATTTTGTATTTCGGACTTCGTATCGTGGACTGCATCGCCGGCTACTATATGTCCGATATGGGACACGTCATGGGAGCGAAGATCGAGACGGACATGCGCAGAGATGCGTACAATCATTTGCAGAAGCTGTCCAATACCTACTATAACAATACCAAGGTCGGTCAGATCATGGGGCGGATCACCAATGACTTATTCGATGTGACGGAATTCGCCCATCATTGCCCGGAGGAATTTTTCATCGCCGGGATCAAGACGGTGATCTCTTTTGTCATTCTGGCAAATATCAATCTGCCGCTGACTTTGATGATCTTCTTATGTGTACCGCTTATGTGCGGCGTGTGCATGATCCTGAATTTCCGGATGCGGAGCGCTTTCCGTAAGCAGCGCAATCAGATCGGCGAACTGAATGCCCGGATCGAGGACAGCCTCTTAGGACATAAGGTCGTTAAGGCATTTACCAATGAAGAAGTGGAGAATGAAAAGTTCGAGAAGGACAACGGTACCTTTCTGGATATTAAGAAGCTGACCTACCGCTACATGGCAGCATTTAATACCACAGTCAAGCTGTTCGACGGACTGATGTATCTGGTAGTCCTGGTGGCAGGCGGTATCTTCATGGTAAGAGGTAAGATAGCCGCAGGTGATCTGGTGGCATATATGCTGTATGTGTCCACACTGATCGCAACGATCCGTCGTATCATCGAATTCGCCGAGCAGTTCCAGAGGGGTATGACCGGCATCGAGCGTTTTCTACAGATCGTGGATGCGGATATCGAGATCTTTGACGAACCGGATGCGGTCGAATTGAAAGACCCGAAGGGAGAGATCTCTTTTGAAAAAGTAAGCTTTGAATATCCGGATGATCACAATAAGGTATTTACGAATCTGAACCTGCAGATCCATGCGGGGGAAAAGGTGGCGATCGTCGGACCCTCCGGTGGAGGAAAGACGACATTGTGCAATCTGATCCCCAGATTCTATGATGTCTCGGAAGGAAAGATCCTGCTGGATGGCCAGGATATCAAGCATTTTACGTTAAAGAGCCTGCGGGGCAATATCGGTATCGTGCAGCAGGATGTGTATCTGTTCTCCGGTACGATCTATGAAAATATCTCCTATGGACGTCCGGGAGCTTCCAAAGAAGACGTGGTCGAGGCGGCAAAACGCGCCGGAGCCCATGACTTTATCATGGAACTGAAGGACGGCTATGATACTTATGTGGGAGAGCGGGGCGTGAAGCTGTCCGGTGGACAGAAGCAGCGGATCAGCATCGCCAGAGTATTTCTGAAGAATCCGCCCATTATCATACTGGATGAGGCTACTTCTGCACTGGATAATGAGAGTGAATTTGCGGTGGCGAAGTCCTTAGGAGAGCTGTCGGAGGGACGCACGACCCTGACCATAGCCCACAGACTATCCAGTATCCGCAATTCGGACCGGATCCTGGTGCTGACGGACGATGGTATCGTGGAGGAAGGCGATCACGACCAGCTCATGGAGCAGAAGGGAATTTATTATCAGTTCTACGAAACAGCCAATGCTTTAAAATAACATTACAAAAACGGAGGTAGAGCTATGAAACTTGTGTTTGTGGGGGCAGACCATGAAGTAACCGGAAGCTGTCATTATCTGGAGTTTGCGGATAAGCATGTACTGGTGGACTGCGGTATGGAACAGGGACCGGATCTGTATGTCAATCAGGAGATACCGGTGAACGCGTCGACGATCGACTATGTGTTTGTGACACACGCGCACATCGATCACTCCGGTCTGCTTCCGATGTTATATAATCATGGCTTCCGCGGGCAGATTTTTACGACGACGGCGACACATCAGCTGTGCGAGATTATGCTCAAGGACAGCGCGCATATCCAGATGTTTGAGGCGGAGTGGAAGAACCGCAAGGCGAAGCGTGCCGGCAGGCCGGAGGTCGTACCGCTCTACGATATGAATGATGCGGTGGGGGTTCTGGGACATTTTGTATCCTGCGACTACCACAGCGTGATCAACGTCTGTGAGGGCTTAAAAGTCCGGTTTGTGGATGCGGGGCATCTGCTTGGATCTTCCAGTATTGAGATGTGGATCTCCGAGAACACTGCTGAGGGTGTGGAGGAGCGCAAGATCGTATTTTCCGGAGACATCGGACCGGGGAACCGCCCGCTCATCAAGGATCCGGAGTATCTTACATCGGCGGATTACGTGGTCATGGAGTCGACGTACGGTGACCGCACGCATGAGACACCGCCGGATTATGCCGTGGAGCTTGCCCGCGTGATCCGCGATACGTTTACGAGAGGCGGCAATCTGGTCATACCGGCGTTCTCGGTGGGACGTACGCAGGAGATGCTGTATTTTATCCGTCGGATCAAGATGGAGAATCTGCTTCCGGAATTCCAGAATTTTGAGGTGTAT
>ERZ773208.2480-NODE-2480-length-12493-cov-5.446615_pt1 | contig 12493 bp, 11 predicted proteins | sample MGYA00581006_ERZ773208 | MGnify/ENA primary metagenome ERZ773208 (study PRJEB29015, sample SAMEA2737793) | human gut metagenome | biome: human gut; feature: human-associated habitat; material: faeces | place: China | collected 2012 ... | reverse complement strand
GATTCTGTATTTGGCCGTGAGTATGTTACCATGAAGGAGAAGATGGCTCTTTCTGTGGCCATGATGAAAATCAGCCGCAGGTTTATGGAGGATACGGATTTTGATAATCTGGATTCAGAATGTCACGGGATGTCCGGACAGATGAAACGTCAGATGGATGCCATGACAGCCCTCCGCTCTCTGATGGTTACAGAAGAACTGAAGCCTGTAGGTGATGAAGCCAGGCAGGAACGCAAGCCGTTCAGCAGTTGGAAGGTAAAGATAGAGTATGAAGCCACTGATTCTGACGGGCAACCGTACCGCTCTGAATACTGGTTTATTATGGACAAGAAAGCGCAATGTGTAATCAGGTCATTTGAAATCCCACTGTTATGAAGCTGAAAAGATTTTTATTACCAATTCTGGCATGGAGTGGGCTGTTGCTCACTTCCTGCCATTGTGAACATGGAGAAGTTGACGGCCTTTTATCTTCCCTTCAAGTCGGCAATGTAGTTTGTTCGGACGGGAATATATTGTCCATGGACAAATTCAAGCAATCTGACAAGAAAGCTGTTGCCATAGTTTTCCATGTAAACCGTAGTGCTGAAACTGAAAATCTTGGTTATGCAGTTTACATTCATGATATGGAACCGCTGGCTTTTGCCGACAGTCTTGGTATTGATCAGGGTACTTCTGCATCATTGACTGATGAGGACGGAAATGAGAATACCTATTCTTTGTTCAATAATGATGAAGTCCAATCACCAATGGCTATCAAGTCTTTTGATTTGTGGAGTTATGGACAATCAGCCTATATTCCTTCTGTCCGGCAACTCTCTTATCTGTTCGCTGTTCGGCATCAGATTAATGAATGTATAACTGAAGTCGGTGGAACTCCGATTAATCTGAATCCGTGTGAATGCTGGTTATGGTCTTCTACTGAAGTGGAAGGGCAAAAGGAGAATAAGGCTTGGCTTTATTCCATGCAGTCTGGTACTATTCAGGAGACTCCGAAAGATCAAGCGCATAAGTTCAGGCCTATTATTTCGATTAAATAATAACATATAGGAAATTAGCGAATAAGGGATATCAGATACCCTTATTCGCTTGATGTCGCTTTTTCCATTCAATAATTTCTTCAAATTTCTTCTTATAATATAAATCCCTATGACTTGTATAATTCATTCGCATCCAAGTATCGAAATCGTTAAATTCATCCATATAATAGAATGAACTATTATCTTTATAATAAATATGTTTATTGATAAATTTATCAAAGTAAAATTTGAAACCATTCTTTTGGAATAAATCATAATAGAAGAAAAAAGTCTTTATAGTCATAACTATTAAAGGCTTACACTTATCTTTTGAACTCTTTAAATTTTGAATTATTCCCTTTTGATACCATTCATTAGCGATGGCAGACAATGGGACTTGAGCTATTTCAGAATTTTCCAATACTAATACAGGATAATAAAATGATATTGATTTTGAATCAATCGTATCCCATTTAAACTCAAAATTCTCTAATCTAACAATATGATTAACCAATTGGCCTACACCTTCAGGCTTTTCTTTTTCTAATGCTTGTTTTACTCCATCTTTAAGACTCCAACGCTTCACACTTAATTTATTCTCCAACTCATCGATAATATCATCTACACTTGCTTTTACTTTTAAATCTCCATTTAATTTAATTGCTTTACATTCAAAAATAAAAGCACTATCACCTTCCCTAAAATAAAAATCAGGTTGATTTTCTTCCTCTTTAGTATTTATAAAATCCTCTTTTTTTATATCTTGCAGCAGAGGAAAACATTTATCAAGATTTCTTCCATCTAAACATTCTAATATAGAATGATCAAATAAATATTTCTCTACAAATGTGTCCTTATAGAATTGATTAAAGGATTTTTTTCTATATTTTAAATTATAGGATAATAAATCAAAATATATACTGTTATATAGCCTTTTATTCAATAATTGCTTATTGTATACTAAATATTTACCATCATTCATACTTATTAATGGTCGTGAACGAAATACGACAATATCTCTATTATCATCATCACTTTCAATATAGGCGTCTTCATTAAGAGATATTTTTTGAAGTACATTTGCATTTAATATATGATCGGAGTCATGCAATTTAACATCTAAGAAACCTAAACCTTGTTTAAATGCAACCAAGTTTAAACCGACAATTGTCAGGAAATATTCCCTCCAATCATTTATTGAAAAATGATTTAAAAACGTCTTGTAAATAACTTCACATTCAAAGTTTGATGAAATAAATTCAAAAAAAGTCAAAGCATAATACATTTGCTCTGACAAATCAAGAGTCTCATTATTATTTGTAAATTCATTTGTCGCATAAAGTCCAACATACATCATACGTGCCAAATCATCTTTTTCCTTTATACTTGGCTGATATGGGGTAACCTTTTGTTCATTTATAGCTAATAATAAATCAAAAGTTTTAATTTCTGCCATATAAGAATTGTATTTGTCATGACAGAATTCGGGCCTTATACTAAATATTAGTTTAAGAAACTCTAAGAAAGTTTTTTGAGATGCATATGACACATTGTATGGTAAAGTTTTATTACGTTTGATATAATTATATATCTTATGCATCATTTCGTCGATTAACTCTGATTTATATGAAAAGAAGCGTTTCTTTTCCATGTCAGATATTCTACACAAACCGTAATTTTGTCCAAGAACTAAGACCATTCGTAAAAGCGTATTCCTAGAAAAATTATAGATTTCCTTCTTTATATCTAGAAATTTTTTTGGATATAATGAAGAATATTCCAATAATAATTGGGGATGAAATTCACGTCCTTTTTTTGAATCTCCCATTACAATTCTTTTAGCTTTATAGCTCATAAAAGAATTATCGTAACCATCATAAGGGAGGATTGTTCTCTTGCTGATCTCTTGAGTTCGCAGACAATTACGTTTTATTTTGCCTTTTCGAGCACGCAATATTTGATGTTTTCTATTTTTAAGTTTTCGTATATGCCTATGGCTTTTATATTTATGTTTCATATTCTCAATAAAATTAAAAACTACAATCTTATGTTTTTTGCAAAATAATATAAATTATTTTTACCATAACTAGCTTTCAAACGATAGTTCCCCAATTTTAATTGGAGTGACTTCTTGTAAACGTAACCATAAACTCCTTACATTTGCGTTTACTTGGACGGGCTGCAGCAACAGAATATGGACTATATTTTTCGTAAATATCTAATCCTCTTCCTAATGATATTACCCAACCGTTATCAGTTTTAATACAACGGTCATGGAATTCTCGGAACTTGTAATCGAACTCAATCCCATATCCTGTCATATCATCCTTTATGTCATCCAGTTTTTCTATTAATTCAGGAATCTTTTCTTCTTCCTCATTAGTTATTAAATGAACCTTGAGGTCATCTACGTCACGAGTATCAATCAACATTGTCATAAATTCCATTAGATTCCTCACTTGCCAGTTTGTACGGATAAATGGATCTTCTATTGTAATTTCTGTTGCATCTTTCAGATAATCAGCAAAAAGCGATTGATAAGTAACTCCAGTCTGCCCCATACGGAAAGTTAAATTCTTTTCTTGTAATGATATTATACGTGGACGAGGCTCTTGTTCTTTTACAGTATTTTTTTGTAAATCAGCAGGTTCTTCAATTTGTGAATGTGATAAATCAGGTAAAGTCGTGATAGAATTGTTTAAATTCTCTAATGTTTCTACACGAACTTCCATTCCATCCTTTTCACGTGTATAAATAAAGTGGGCAGGTTCCGCTTTGAATGTTTCATCTATAATATAAAGTTGATCTTTTACACGCTTACGACTTTCAGTGGCAAAGTCTATCAATTCGTAGGCTTCTTCGTCTGTCATTCTTCCATTAGGATAAATAAGTTTTATCATACCGGAAAATGTTTTGCGAATAGCTAAATGATCACGTTCAGATAGAGAAGCATCAAACCTTGCATATTCTTTCAATAAAGCCGTAAGGTCGTTATTGCGCAACTCATGTAAAATAGCTGCAATATAGTCTGTTATTAATCCGTATCCTTTTGAGAAGCTATCTTTTTTCAGCATTTTTATTTCCCATCCTGGATTATAAAGATGAATACGATCTAGAAATGCACCTTTAATAAAAGAGGTAGGAATAGACTCAAATAAATGACTATTTTTAAGCATATAAGGCACGGTGTGCTTTGTATTTCCTACAAATACCATAGATGCTGATGCTTCATGTGTTCCTTTTCCTCGATTAAATGATTTATTGGCAAGATAGTTTTGCATAGTGTCAATCAAGACTGCATCTACCGAACGACCTTTTTGCTGTTCGAATTCGTCCCATGCTACAACATCCCAGTAACCCACTAGACCAAGTATTTCCCTATTGCCACTCATTTTCACAAAGAGTCGAGCACTAGTTACATCACCACCGCTGACTAATACCCCATAGGGGGACAGTTCCTGAAAAACATGACTCTTACCGGTCCCTTTAGGGCCTAGCTCCATAAAATTGAAATTATTCTCTACATGTGGAAGTAATCGGGCTAATGTAATAAGTTTTTCTCTTCGATTAAATTTATCTGGGTTCAACCCTACAGTGTGCATCATAAAATCGAGCCATTCCTCCGTAGTAAAGAGCTTGCGTTGTTCTATATATTCCTGTACATCCACATTTGATATTTGTACAGGTTTAAGCGTCTGTATTTCCCAACGAACTTTTACATCTTCTCCTGGTATATAACCAATAGTCACAATACACCAAACTCCGTTACCAGATAGTAACTTAGGATTAGAAGTCACATATTGCGTACCTATAGGTATATTGGTCAGACCTAAATTGGCAAAATGTGCATGATATTCATCTGACTTTTCATTAAGTGTTACTGTCACCTTGTCTATTACACGATGCTTGCCCTTTTCACGGATAGTTCCTTTAATAGCTTCAGCATCAGCACGGTGTACGTAATTGTTTTGAATGACCTTTTTTACTTTTTCCAACCCTTCCGTAATGACTTCTTCATCATTACTGGCACAATATTGCCCCAATAAATATTCCAGCACATAAGTTGGAACAGGCAAGCCTCCCTTTACTAGGAAGGCTAAATCCTTGCGTACAACTTTACCTATAAAGGCATCCATTACTTTATCTTGTAATTCCATCTTTATTCAAAATCAAAATCATTAGCAATCAATGTATTGTTTGTTACATTCTCCTTTATCAAAGGATTCAGGTCATCAGTAACATCATAGACCTTTAATTGAAGTACTTTGGCGTCTATTTTTTGATTCAAGGTAATATCAACCAATACTTTACGATTATCTAGCAGTGCATCCGTATTGTCTAATACAAATTCTTTGATAGGTGTAACTGGACGGTCATTATGGTACAAAGCCACATTAATAACACGTGCTTTCATCTCCATACTTACTGCATCCTTTTGCAACAATTTGAATCGAAGACGTGATGCTTGTATAGAAAGATTTCTATCTAGAATAACAACACCGACTGGAGTTTTACAATCTTCTTTTTTCCCATGACTTACAATAATTGGAATCAGCATTTCTTGTAAAGATGCTCCACCATGCGTAAAACGATAACTACCAGAAGGAGCTTGTAAGCGGTTAGTTCCCTCTGGAACGGCTACATATATATTATTTTCATCCATTCCTGAAACATCTGACAGAGGGAATTTTACAATTCCAGGTACCGAATCACATGATTGCGTGAGATAGTACCTAGAACTTTTTTCCAAAATTTTTTCTGTTACTTTATGCTTATCTTTTTCTTCAAATTCTTGATCATTGAATAAGAAACCATGATCTGAGGTAATATAGACCTCGGTAACATTGTAAGTCTCATGAATTTTATGCACCAACGTTCCTAATTCAAGAATAGCATCCCGACAACTATTTACTACATCCTTTGCTGTTGCAGCATGACTCTTGTTGTCAATGGTATTGTGCATAACATACACCAACGGATGTTTGAATATTTCACGGTTTTTATCTTGTTCGTATGTGGCTACTGTTTCATAATCCACACAGATGCCTCCGAGACGATAATCATTTACTTGCTCGGTTCGTTTGGCTATCGTATCTAATATACGATTATCCACACCCATATTTTGAGTACCATCAGTTTCTGTATATAAACGAAGATTACGATGCGGAAGTAATGCCGGTTTACAGAATTTTGTTTCAGTCGGTAGCATGGCTATACCCATACCCAAACGAGCAATATGCTTACGTGCAGCCAATACACCAATAAGTTCTTGCGCCACTTCATAACGAAGTGCATCACTGATAATGACTACAACCTTCTTTTGTATGCTCTTAATCAAATTGTCATAAAAATATTGTTGTCGAAGTCCGTGTAATACAGTCATTCCTCCTGTCTCATTCACACAACGCATCCATTCCAAGTTAATACGATTACAAAGCTTTCCATATTGTAAGTCCAATTCACGTTTTACCTTCTGCATAGTCTCATAAAGAGCATGAGATGGACTTATTTTGTAGAAGCACTCAATGGATAAACGGTAAAGTTAATCTATCAGATAGTATTCATTACCATACTTTTCAAGATAGTCGTCCGGTTGATTTAGGGTAATAGAACCTAACGCCAAAACACATTCGTAATAGCGGGCAACGCTAACTGCGTAATCCACCACTATACTAATTTCATTGTTTTCTCCTTGTTTTACCATTAATTCACTTAAACGATTCATCACTTCCTTAGGTTCTTCCATAATCGTTTTTTCCATCAAGGTACGAAGGATTGGCATACACAGTCCATCTGGTATATAATAGTAATTGGCTTTTGTGCCATACCATTTTATAATATTGTCATCTTGAATATCTGTTCCTAATTCATTTATTACTTCTGTCAAAGCTTTAGCTGTTTTAGGATTGCTTAAAGCTAACTCCAAGATGCGATTCATCTGTTGCAAAGCAATTGAATCCGTGATGCGATTAACTTTGTAGTCATCAACTGAAACAATGGCAAGATTCTGTACGATAGCATTGTACTTTAATACACCTACTAACTTTTTTACCTTCGTTTCTGTATTTTCGTCTATCGTACATCCAAATATGCTAATTAATTTGTCATCCAAAGCTTTTTTTACCATTGGTGAATTTCTTAATTTCACATAGAAGTCAGTTTGCTTGTTTCGTTCCGAGTTTCGACCATAAAATAAAATTTTCAATACGATATTATCCCAATCCCATACACGGCTTTGTCCTAAATATAAGGAAAGAAATGCTCTGACAGCAACATCTATAGATATGCTTTTGTCGGCATAATAACTTTGCAAAAGTCCAAGCATTCGATCAGACTGTAGCTGTTGAATATTTTTTTCGACAAAAATTGCCATTGTTGCAGGTAGGCCATATTGCTGCATAAAGGCTGCATAATCTTGATGATGATATTCCATATTAGCTGTCAAGACATCCAAAAGAGGAAAATTCTCTTGTAATGATTTGTTTTGTAATGGAGATTCCTGGTGAAAATAGATAATCACTTTATCATCTGCCCATTCTGTATCGAGCTTATACTTTGTAGTAAACCAGTCTCCTTTGAAATCTACATAACGATACCCATTCTTCCAAGACGTGTCAGCAAGTTCTAATGCAAGAAAATCATCATTGAAGATGAAAAGAACCTTTAATTCTGGTTCCCTTTCAAAGTAATTATATATTTTTTCTATTGTTGTCATTTCTTTCTATACTTTTGATTGCTAGCATTAGGATTTTCTGGATTAGTCATTTCCAAATATCCAGCTTTCACCAATTCCATTACATATTTTTCTCTGTTCTTAGAGTGCATAGAAACTCCTATACGGTCTAATATTTCTTTTGTGCTTCTAGGTATACTACAAAAATTTACTATATCTTTTTGTTTGTTACTCAATTTGGGACGAATAGTTTCTCCAGCTGTGTCTAAGTCGGGTGTCTGAGTGTCCAAGTCAAGTGTCTGAGTGCTGGAGTTTGTGTCTAAGTCTCCATTTCTCATTATTGTAATTAGAAACTCATGAGTTCGTTCGTCATTCTTAAAATTCACTTGTAACCCATCTTCTAAGGCACGTTGTATACCAGTACCAGCACCTGTATATGGCAAAAGATAGATTGCATTATTGAAGAGAAAATTATTACGAGGCATAGAAGTTCCATTAGTTATATCCTCAACTTGTAAACCATTGGGCAATATACCTGGGCTATGTATCTCTACCCGATCATCGAAAATAAATATACGGATGGGAGCATTCCAATTCAACGAGCGATGAACCAGTGCATTGACTACAAATTCAACCAAACTGCTATATGGAATTTCAAGTCTACCCAACGAATTAAATTCATTTTCTACCTGTATATTTTTTAGATTACGAGTGAAGAATGACATGATGGTTTCAAACTGATGCAATAGGTTACCTTCCATATCTGCATCATTTACTTTGTCCCTAAATTGTTTGCCTCCAACATTATTTCCTACAAAACAGATACATTTTGTTGTCATTACCGGTAACCAACGCTGTGTGTACTTACCAAACAATAACATGGCTGCTACAGTCAGGCTACCATCAGGACGAATAAAACGTAGGTTGTGCATCAGTTTGTTTAAATTATGTCCTGTTGCAATGGCATTGGCCACGTCATTAAGGGAGGCCTCGCGCAATGTGTCACCTATCATACCTTTCTTCTCCAATACGGTAGTAAAACGGTTTTGTAGAAACATTTTAAGAGTATTTTCATCTAGGTCTTCCAAAGTTGCATTTTTCACTGCTGCTTCATCCGGGGCAAAATTTCCACACTCGGACATCATCTCTGCAAGTTCGGCATTATCAAAAACCTTACGTTTATCAGCGCCATTCTTTATCCATACGATTCCTTTATTGTCATGATAGGGTTTATTATTCCCTTCTTTGATGGTTGCTACAACAACACTACCACCTTCAACACCTGCAGTATCAATATTGAGCAAAATTCCAGGAACTACATTTTCGGAAGCAATATTACTAAGCATATTGGTCGTTTCTTGTACTTCTGCATACGATAAAGGATTAAATTCTCCAGTTTTATCATTGATGCCAATTACCAGCTGACCTCCACGATAATTACTCATAGCAACCAGTTCACAACCGATATCGTACTTATCTAAGATACGTTCTTTAAACTGTACTTTGCTTACTTCACCGAGCTTTCTTAATTCTAATATATCTTCTGTTGTCATCATGTTCAGTTCATTTTAATAATTGCATTTAAAGGTTTCATATTCGGAAAAGCCTCAGTAATTGGTTTGTCAGAAAGCAACAACTGGTATATAGGCTCTGAATAATGAAATTCTAAATGGGTCTGTCCATTTTGTTCCTTTTGTATGTTTGTTATTTGACAAGATTTGAATATCTTATGTCCAAATGGAATTTTAAAGGTACGATTATTTAGCTTATAAGTCAACTCCTTTTCTTCTGTTGTTACTATCGCTATCAAATCATTAATATTAAATGTATTTGTTAGCTCTTCTCCTTCTTCCGTATCCGTAGAAAAGTCAAAGCCATCTGGATATTCACACAATACATTTAACGGTTCATGTTTTAGATAAGAACAAACATATCTTGCTATCCGATAACTTTCATTTGTACATGCATTATAGATTTTGAATTTCTTTCCTAATTCCAATTCAATTTGCTGGATATCAATATAATATTGCTTAATCTTATCAAAATTATAATTTCTCTTAGGTTGTATTTGCTGTGATAGACTTAGTGGATACATGGAAAGTTCCTGAATTATAAAATCATCATTTGATGACAATGCACACGGAATTTCAATCCACTTTATTGCTTCATTATTATTTTTATATGATTTTTTGAAATCAAAATTAAATGTAAGTGTATTTGAGGCATTTTTAAGGAGATGCAGCTCCATGGTCATCATATATACACCACAGTCAATAATAAATCTTGCAGTATTTGAGTTTAATCTATACACTTTTGCAGTTATCATTTCTAAAAAGTGTCTTGACGGAATCCGAATAGTTAAATCGATTTTTTTTCAACAGGAGAAACAATAACTTCTTTAATGGCTGACGTAACAACAACGCCATTAACTATATGTTGACATTTAAGTAGACTATCTCCGGAAATCCTTATACAAGGTACATTAGGAATAATCTTATTAGAGATGATTTCACCATCTTTTTCAAAATCTATATTCTTTAATTTTTCTCCTGTTTCTTCCTTGACTGACATCTGTATTTGATGTTGTAATGGCTCTTCGGAAATTGGATCTATTTTTTTTATTACATTATTCCCTTTAACAGGGGTAACAACAGTAGGAACTGCTTTATAAGAGTTCCAAAAACGCGAATAGGTCTCTGGTGAAATACATTTGTTTTCAAAATCTTCACTTATATGCTCCTCCAATTCTTTAACGAGTTGTGTCAAAAACGTATTAGCTACTGCATCATAGTAATGTACTTTCATCCTCCTTAAAACATCCTGCTTCTCTTTAGAAATATTTGGAGCAATCAGAAACATTTCATTCTGATTATTCTTCTGTGCACTCGAGACCTTCCCAATTATATCAAGTATGTTGTTATCTTCAAGACTATATCCAATAAATAGAATATTCTTGGTAGCAAACTCAGTAGTTACTATATTCCACATCATTGGATTTTGATTATTAGTAAAGAAGTTTGTGTAATCGTCAGTTGTTATTACAACAGAATCTGGATCTGTAAAATCACCATGTACCTTAAAAACGGTAAAAGGTTTATCAACATAGGCGCAATCTGCATCAGTTCTTACCACTTGCACATCATTATAAGAATAAGAATCTTCCAACAACGTATCATAATTAGTTGTAAATATCCTCTTAAAATGCGGAATCTTTGCTAATATTTTGTGGTCATCCATGCACTTGGGCGTAAACTCAAATGCTTTACGCAAAATTCTAATAAGCTGATTCCTACTACCTAAACACACTTCCTTTACAAAAAAGTCTGACAAGCTAGCAAGAGAATCTTCTTTGTGATTATTTTTTTGATGAGTCTCATGTATCTCTTTTAATATAGCTTCCTTTAGATCATATACGGATGGAGCACAGGCTTCTATAGAAAAGCCTGCACCTATAAAAAGAGATACTTGTTCTTGTCTAACTAATGAGATAAGTCTTTCAAACATACTTGATTCTATTATTGTTTGTCATTTCAACTTAACCAACACATCTCCAAATTTTGCATAATTTACCACTACACCGTCATCAAGATCAAAGGCTATTTGTTTATCAGCAACTACATGGAGGCGATCGTGATATTCACGACATTCCTCTATCTGTTTGCCAATAGCATCCATTTCCTTTCTTTCACGTGTTGATAGGTTGGCTGCGTTTGCTTGCATTTCCGCTTGCCTTGTTACGAGCCATTCAATGTGGGGAAGCAGGTATTGTGTACGTACTTTTTCAGCGGTATATGCATTCATGCGATGCATATATGCGATACACTGAAACGCTCCTTTTTTCGAACTGAATAACCAATAGATAGGACGATTCTGGTACATCTTTTTGTGGTCTTTCCAGAAGTCCTTCAGGAAATAGTCCTCCAAGCGTTTACCTAAAGCACGCTCCACATAGTTGACATTCTCCATAAGGCTATCTTCTCCAAGTGTTTTACTAAGCTATAAGGTCAATACGTTCCAAATTCATCAGCTTAGGAAACTTACGAAGTACTGATACTTCACTCTGCTTCCCGTTGAACGTCTTAGTAAACTCCTCGAATGTATAGACTATCATACGTTGACGTTCAGGAGAGAGCAGTTGTGCCTGGCCTCTAACAGGAAGTAAGCAAATCAAGTACAACAATAAAGTATTGAGTATATATTTTCTTATCATCTGATTATTTATGTTTATATGATACAACTTTTGATATCTATTCACAAAATTATTCTATATACTTTAAGCAACCAAATTATACTTAAATTATTTTTACAAAATTAAAGTTTTTTGTTTACACATAAATTAACAATGCAAATAAAAGAACTTGTCCTGTTTTACAGAACAAATTTAACACATTAACATGATGATATAGCTAAAATATTTTTCCACAATTTCCAAAATGAGAAAAAAGCTATTTAGGGTTTGCTGAATAATAATCATATTAATCCCGCTAAAGTTCTATCTTTGACTGGATTTCTTTCCGGTATCTGTATAGTGGCAATATAAATCTCAAATTTTAAGAAGAAATCCACCATATCCGAAAGGGTACGAAGAAGTCCTCTCAGAAACTTCATCACATTTTTTGAGAAATAGCATGCAGCAATCCATGACTCTCCCGTTTCAGGCAGTTTTGCTCTGATATTATTAGCTCTGTAAACCCTTTTTCCAGTACCGAACGTCGCTTCAATTTCTTTTCCCTTTTCTGTCCGAAACAGCATCATATATCGGCACACCTTGCAGCCGTTTCATTGGATTGAAATGCAAATAATC
>ERZ773208.2467-NODE-2467-length-12532-cov-4.331009_pt1 | contig 12532 bp, 7 predicted proteins | sample MGYA00581006_ERZ773208 | MGnify/ENA primary metagenome ERZ773208 (study PRJEB29015, sample SAMEA2737793) | human gut metagenome | biome: human gut; feature: human-associated habitat; material: faeces | place: China | collected 2012 ... | reverse complement strand
CAGTTGACGATGCTGCCTGTACAGCAGAAATTTTTGTGAAATTTATTGAGATGTTAAAAGAACGCGGTATGGAAAATCTCGATGATGTGAACCATATGGTTTCCACCTCCCCGGAAACGGTCATGAAAATGCCGACCTACCATGCAATTATTCTGGCGACAAATGACATCGGACGTATCAATCTGTATCGTCTGGTTTCACTTTCACACCTCACGTATTATAATAAGAGACCACGTGTGCCAAAAAGTGAATTTGTCAAATACAGAGAGGGACTTCTTTTAGGCTCTGCCTGTGAAGCTGGAGAATTATACCGTGCGATTGTGGGCGGAAGACCGCAGGAAGAGATCATAAGACTTGTAAAGTTCTATGATTATCTGGAGATACAGCCGCTTGGAAACAATGAGTTCATGTTGCGCAGTGACAAGGAGCCGGTGAATACGATGGAAGAGCTGCAGGATATCAACCGCAGGATCTGCAGACTGGGGGAGGAATTTAACAAGCTTGTGGTGGCTACCTGCGATGTGCATTTCCTTGACCCGGAAGATGAAATCTACCGCCGTATTATTATGGCCGGAAAGGGATTTAAGGATGCTGACGAGCAGGCACCGTTATATCTTCGAACAACCGAAGAAATGCTAAAGGAATTCGAATATCTTGGAAGTGCCAAGGCAGAAGAGGTCGTCATTACAAATCCAAACAAAATTGCGGATATGTGTGAGAAGATTGCACCGGTAAGACCGGATAAGTGTCCGCCGTTTATCGAGAATTCGGATCAGATGCTCCGTGATATCTGCTATAACAAGGCGCACAGCATGTATGGTGAAGAACTGCCTCCGATCGTAAAGGAGCGGCTTGACCGAGAATTAAATTCGATTATTTCCAATGGATATGCGGTAATGTATATTATCGCACAGAAGCTTGTATGGAAGTCGAACGAGGATGGTTACCTTGTAGGTTCCCGTGGTTCGGTAGGTTCCTCTTTTGCAGCGACCATGTCCGGTATCACGGAGGTAAATCCATTGCAGGCGCATTACCGTTGCGAATATTGCAAATACAGCGATTTTGATTCACCGGAAGTCAAGGCATTTTCCGGAAGAAGTGGTTGTGATATGCCGGATAAGATTTGTCCGGTGTGTGGCAAAAAGCTGGTAAAAGATGGATTTGATATTCCATTTGAGACCTTCCTTGGATTCAAGGGAAATAAAGAGCCGGATATCGACTTAAACTTTTCCGGTGAGTATCAGAGTAAAGCCCATGCTTACTGTGAGGTTATTTTCGGTTACGGACAGACATTCCGTGCCGGAACGATTGGTACACTTGCGGATAAGACTGCATTTGGATATATCAAAAATTATTATGAAGAGCGTGGAATTCACAAGAGAAACTGTGAGATTGACCGTATTGTACAGGGATGTGTCGGCGTCCGGAGAACGACCGGACAGCATCCGGGAGGTATCGTTGTTCTTCCGGTGGGCGAGGAGATTAATACGTTTACTCCGGTACAGCATCCGGCAAACGATATGACGACTGCAACGGTTACGACTCATTTTGATTACCATTCCATCGACCATAACTTATTAAAACTGGACATTCTCGGACACGATGATCCGACCATGATCCGTATGTTACAGGACTTGACAGGACTTGATCCACAGACGATCCCTTTGGACGATCAGACAGTCATGTCGCTGTTTATGAATACCTCTGCATTGGGAGTAGAACCGGAAGACATCAACGGTATTCCCCTGGGATGTTTAGGAATCCCGGAGTTTGGAACAGATTTTGCGATGCAGATGGTTATTGATGCGAAACCGACCGAATTTTCGGATCTGATCCGAATTTCAGGACTTTCGCATGGTACGGATGTGTGGTTGGGAAATGCACAGACTTTAATTGAGCAGGGGATTGCAACGATTTCTACTGCAATCTGTACCCGTGATGATATTATGATTTATCTGATCAGTATGGGACTTGACAGTGAGCAGTCCTTTACCATTATGGAGTCTGTTCGAAAAGGTAAGGGATTAAAGGAAGAATGGAAGGAAGAGATGCGGGCACATAATGTACCGGAATGGTATATTGATTCGTGTTTAAAGATCAAGTATATGTTCCCGAAAGCACATGCGGCTGCCTACGTTATGATGGCGTGGCGTATTGCATACTGTAAAGTTTTTTATCCACTCGCCTATTATGCAGCATATTTTTCCATTCGTGCGACCGGTTTCAACTATGAGATCATGTGTCAGGGAAAAGAGCGTCTGGAATATTTTTATAAAGATTACACGAGAAGAAAAGATTCTCTTTCCAAAAAAGAGCAGGATGTCTACCGTGATATGCGAATTGTGCAGGAGATGTATGCGAGAGGCTTTGATTTCACGCCAATTGATATTTACCGTGCACTGCCGGATCGTTTCCAGATCATCGATGGAAAACTTATGCCGGCGTTAAATACGATCGAGGGTATGGGCGACAATGCTGCAATCGCGGTTGCGGAAGCAGCAAAAGACGGAAAGTTCTTATCCAAAGATGATTTCCGTCAGAGAACCAAAGTAACGAAATCTACCATCGATCTTATGGCAGATCTTGGACTGCTGGGCGATATGCCGGAGTCCAATCAGTTGTCGTTATTTGATTTTGCATAAATATTTGTTTTGCGGGATAAAGAAACGCCAGGAAAAAATGAAGTTTCCTGACGTTTCTTTTTTTGTAAAAAATTGCATTGTAACAACGCCTGCTTACGGATTGAAAATCTGTACATTGCCCGGGGCAGCAACAGATGTATAATAAGGGGTTTTGGTCGTAAAATCTTTAAAATAGACATAAGTGGAAGTTACATTAATGGCAGTGTAGTTGCCTTCTTTTAATTCCTGATAATTGCTTCCGTCTGTATTGATACAGCAGATGGCCGGATCTGTCTTATCATTTTTCTGGAAGAAAATCTTATCTCCGGCAACGTTGTAGCAGTCGACACGGCAGTCCGTGACCAGCGTTTTTTCACCATTTGTCAGATCGACTTTGGCAATGTGGTAATCGTTTTCACAGTCCATAAAATAAAGATTGTTTCCGTCTTTCACCGGCATCCAGCAGTTCCCCTCATAGATGACTTTTGCGTGGTCGTTGGAAGTGTCCATCTCATAGATATTATGATTGTCTGTCAGTCCGTTATAATAAATATATTGTCCATCGGTACTTGCGGTAAAGTAGGACTGTTTTTCTACCTGCTCTTTTTCCTTGCCATCAATTTTGACTTTGTACAGCGTGGTTGCATCAGTGGTATCATAATGCAGATAGTACAGATAATTTCCAACCAGGGAAGCATACATACACGGATCATCATCTAAAATTTCAGGCTTTCCTTTTCCGTCAATATCCAGCCGGCATAAACTGTTGGTATTGATCGGGAGGAAGGAAAATGAATCAGCGCTTTTTCCCTTAAGTTTACAGTAATAAATGTAGTGGTCATCCACGTTGATGTAGCTGACACTCTGATCCTCTAACTTTTTGATGTTTGTGCCGTCCGGGTTCATGCAGTACAGACAGTAGTTGTCGGCAGGGTTGGCAAAGTAGACAATACCATCTTTTTCACAGAAATATCCTTCGTTATACAGATTTCCCGCAGTGTTGCCGTTGACATAACCGTCATTATACCGAATGCGGTTTAGGTACCGGTAGAGGAAAACACACCCGGCAGCAAGAAGGATCACCAACACAAAAAGCAGCCATTTCCAGATTTTTTTCATAAGTAAATCACCTCTTTGATTTATAATCTTTATCTATAAAAAGTATAGCATTTCTGTATACCATGACGCAAGTGTTCTCTTGCAAGCAAACTGTGAATGTAATATATTATAAATAATAAATGGAAAGGCTTGGATTTTTTATGAGAGATTTATTGGAACTAAGAGATGAGATCGATCAGATCGACAGTCAGATCGTGGATCTGTATGAACGCAGAATGGCAATTTCAGAGGAAGTTGCTGAATATAAAATTGCTGTGGGAAAGAAAGTATTTGACAAGCAGCGTGAGGTTTCCAAGTTGGAAACATTGAGCAGAAAAGGAACTACGCCATTTTTAAAACATGGTATCCGTGAACTGTTCGAGCAGATCATGTCCATGAGCCGGAAGCGTCAGTATCAGCTACTGACAGAACATGGTCAGACGGAAAAAACCGATTTTAAAGAAGTAGATCATCTGAATTACAAAAATGCTAAAATCGTATTTCAGGGAACGGAAGGCGCATATTCACAGCTTGCGCTGAATGAGTATTTCGGGGAGAATGCAGACAGTTATCATGTGGATACGTGGCGGGATGCGATGGAAGCCATCCAAAACGGAGAGGCCGATTACGCTGTATTCCCAATTGAGAATTCATCTGCCGGAATCGTTTCCGAGAACTATGATCTTATGGTGGAATACAATAATTATATCGTGGGCGAGCAGATCATCCGTATCGACCATGCACTTTTGGGCCTGCCGGAAGCAGACATGGACGATATCACCGACATTTATTCCCACCCACAGGCGCTGATGCAGTGCTCGAAATACCTTGAGAGCCACAGAGACTGGGAAAAGCACAGTCTGAAAAATACTGCGATGTCCGCCCAGAAGATCAAAGAAGATGGAAAAAAGAACAAGGCAGCGATCGCAAGCACCCTGACTGCGGATATTTACGGTTTGAAAGTGCTGGATGAGGCAATCCAGAACAATAAAAATAATTATACAAAGTTTATCATTGTGGCAAACAAGAAGATTTTTGAATCGAGAGCCAATAAGATCAGTATCTCTTTTGAAGTTCCGCATGAGAGCGGTTCGCTGTACCATAAGCTGTCCCATTTTATCTATAACGGAATCAACATGAACAAGATCGAGTCCAGACCGGTGCAGGGAAAAGCGTGGGAGTACCGCTTCTTTGTTGACATTGAGGGAAACCTCAATGATGCAGCCGTACAGAATGCGCTGCGGGGGCTGACAGAGGAGACGATCCGTTTGAAAATACTTGGCAATTATGTGAGTGCAGAAGGGAATGAATAAACTGATGAAGAGTCCAAAGAATCTGATTTTATATAAAGATTTTGAAAATGGAAAATTATTTTATAACATGACCTGGATCATGGAGAATTATGAAAATGAATATTATAATAAAGAGGATGTGGAGTCTCTATTGTATGAGAGTTTGAACCAGTTAATGGAACTGGCAGTGAGTCATGGCTTTGAGGGGAATCTGTGGCACAGTTTTCTGGCATTTCTTCTTGTAAATAATGAGAATGCTTACAGCAAAACTTGTGAGATCCGCGGAAAAGTGGAGGGCTCTGTCAATCAGATCGTATTGCATGACTTTGAGATCATCAAATCGCTGTTTGATTTTGATTTTGGAAAACTTGCCTCTTATTTTGAGATGGACTGTATGGATGCCATCACTGATTATCAGAGCATGACAGGGAGCGGAAAGATTTTTAATAAGAGGATCAAGGAGCGCATCAATGAGTTGAAGTTAAAGCTGGAAGCTTCCTCAAATGTTTCTGAATTTAAAGATGCAGTGACGGCTTTTTATAAAGATTTTGGCGTTGGTAAACTCGGACTTCACAAGGCATTCCGCATTCAGCACAGGGAAAAGGAAGAGGTGGAGATCGTGCCGATCACAAATATTGCCCATGTGAAATTAGACGATCTGGTTGGCTATGAACTTGCAAAACAGAAACTCATCGATAATACAGAAGCATTTGTCAACGGAAAGCAGGCAAATAACTGTCTGTTATATGGGGATGCCGGAACCGGAAAATCCACCAGTATCAAAGCCATTGCAAACCAGTACTATGACAGAGGCTTACGTCTGATCGAAGTGTACAAGCACCAGTTCTGTGATCTGAATGATGTCATCGCACAGATCAAAAACCGCAATTACAAGTTCATTATTTACATGGACGATCTCTCTTTTGAAGAGTTTGAGATCGAATATAAATATCTGAAGGCAGTGATCGAGGGCGGTCTTGAGAAAAAACCGGACAACGTACTGATCTATGCAACCTCCAACAGACGCCACCTGATCCGTGAAACATTTTCGGATAAAGAGGAAGTGCGTGAGGATATGCATACTTCCGATACTGTACAGGAAAAATTATCCCTGTATGCAAGATTTGGTGTTTCCATCTACTTTGGCGCACCGAATAAGAAGGAATTCCAGAATATTGTCAAAGTACTTGCAGAAAAATATCAGGTTTCCATGGATGAGGACACTTTGCTTGCTGAGGCCAATAAATGGGAGCTTTCCCACGGCGGATTATCCGGCAGGACAGCGCAGCAATTTATCAACTATTTACTTGGAAAAGAATAAAAAATTGGTATAATAGAGATATACAAAAGAAATGAGGAGGCAGACATCTGGTGATCCATACATTCGCAGCAATTTATATCGGTTCTTATGAAGTAAGTATTAAAATATTTGAGATTTCAGGAAAGAAGAAAATACGTGACATTGATTATATCCGGAGCAGGATTGAGCTCGGAAGAGATGCATATTCCAAGGGAAGTATCGGATATGAACTTGTGGAGGCGCTGTGTGATACGCTTGCCGAGTACAAAAAGATCATGGACGGCTACCGGGTGGACAGTTACGAAGCGTATGCTGCCGCAGCCTTGAGAAACGCTGAAAATGAACTTTTTATCTTAGACCAGATCCGCATCCGGACAGGACTTCTCGTAAAAGTTTTAAGTAACTCTGAGCATCGCTTTATCAGTTATAAATCGGTTGCCATGCGGGAAGATTTTGAGCGTATGATCCAGAAAGGTGCAGCAGTTGTGGATGCCGGAGGCGGCGGTATGCAGATCACGGTATTCTCAAAGGGAAAAGTAGTCACAACACAGCATCTGGCACTCGGCACCATGCGTATGCGGGAGCAGCTTGCAAGAAAAAGTAACAATCTGGCACAGTATGAACTTCAGGTAGAAGAACTTGTTGACAAGGAACTTGAAGTTTTTAAAGCTATGTATCTTCAGGAGACGAAGATCAAATACCTGATCATCATCGGTGATTATATATCAGAGATCAGCAGAAAAGTAGAAAAAAACAAGGAAGACAATACCATAGAGGCAGCAAAGTTCTTAAAGTACATCAGAAAGCTGGATGAGAAGACATTAGAGGAAATCTCAGAGGAATTGAACCTTTCGAATGAGAGTGATGCGCTTGTCATTCCATATATGATGATTTTTAAATGCATGGCAGAGAGCATCGGCGCAGAGAGTCTCTGGGCACCGGGAACGAATGTCAGCGATGGTATCGCATTCCACTATGCACAGAAGAATAATATGATCCGGGTGGAACATGATTTTGAGGCGGATGTCTTATCTGCCGCAAGAAATCTTTCCGAGCGTTACATGAGTTACACCCCACATATTGATGCACTGACGCAGATGGCAACCCTTATTTTTGATACGATGAAAAAAGTACATGGACTTGGCAGAAGAGAACGGCTGCTTTTGCAGGTGGCTGCCATTTTACATGACTGCGGAAAATATATCAGTTTTGCCAACGGTCCGTCCTGCTCCTATGACATTATTATGGCTTCCGAGATTATCGGACTGACACACAAAGAGCGTGAGATCATTGCAAACACAGTATTATATAATACATGGCCGCTTCCTGACTATGAAGATCTCGCAGATAAACTGGATCATGACAGTTATCTGACCGTTGCAAAACTTTCTGCAATCCTTCGTGTATCCAATGCAATGGACCGGAGCCACAAGCAGAAGTTTAAGAATGTGAAGGCGGCGGTCAAGGGAAGAGAGCTTGTGATCACAATTGAGACAATGGATGATATTGCTTTGGAAAAAGCACTGTTTGATGCCAAAACGGCATACTTTGAAAATGTATTCAGTATAAAGCCGGTGATCAAAGAAAAGAGAGTCTACGGCTGACAGACAACCAATGGAAAGGCTAGGTTTATCTTATGGAGAAAGAACAGGATTTTAAAAAACCGGAATATTATGAAAACAGGGAATTGAGCTGGCTAAAATTTAATCACCGTGTATTAAACGAGGCGAGAGATAAATCCATTCCGCTTCTGGAACGATTAAAGTTTGTCAGTATCACTTCGTCAAATCTGGACGAATTTTTCATGGTGCGTGTCGCATCCCTGAAGGATATGGTACACGCCAATTATAAGAAAAAAGACATTGCCGGAATGACGGCATCGGAACAGTTAGAGAAGATCAATGAGCGCACGAGAGAGCTTGTCACGCTTCAGTACAATACCTATAACCGTTCTCTTGTGCCGCTTATGCACCAGCATGGGATCGTTGTGATGGATGCATTCGAAGATCTGAGTGAGGCGCAGGCTGCATTTGTGGACCGCTATTTTGAAGACAATGTATATCCGGTACTCACCCCGATGGCGGTGGATGCCTCAAGACCATTTCCACTGATCCGGAACAAGACATTGAACATTGCAGCACTTCTTTCCAAGAAAAAAGGAAAAGCAGAAAAAGAGGAAATTGAATTTGCAACCGTTCAGGTTCCAAGCGTGTTGCCACGCCTGGTACATATCCCTTCGGAAGATGGAAATGAAAAGACCTTCATTTTATTGGAGCAGGTCATTGAGCGGAATATTGATAAATTGTTTTTAAACTACGATGTACTCTGTGCATATCCTTACCGTGTCATGCGGAATGCCGACCTGTCGATCGATGAAGATGAGGCGGCTGACCTGTTAAAAGAGATTCAGAAACAGTTAAAAATGCGTCAGTGGGGAGAGGTGATCCGTCTGGAAGTGGAGGACGGTATTGACAAAAAGCTGTTAAACTTCTTAAAAGATGAATTAAAAGTGGCAGAACAGGATATTTTCCAGATCAACGGACCAATTGATTTCACATTCCTGATGAAAATGTATGGATTAGAAGGCTGTGACGATCTGCGGAATGAGCCTTACACGCCACAGCGCGTGCCGGAGATCGTACCGGGGGAAAATATTTTTGATGAGATCCGAAAAGGAGATATCCTTTTGCATCATCCATACCAGACGTTTGATCCGGTGGTTGATTTTATACGTCAGGCATCTGTGGATCCGGATGTACTTGCCATCAAACAGACGCTTTACCGTGTCAGCGGCAATTCACCAATTATTGCTTCATTGGCACAGGCGGCTGAAAACGGCAAGCAGGTTTCTGTTTTAGTGGAGTTAAAGGCCCGGTTTGATGAGGAAAATAACATTGTCTGGGCAAAAAAATTAGAGCAGGCTGGCTGCCATGTTATCTATGGTCTGGTTGGACTGAAAACCCACAGCAAAATAGCGCTGGTTGTCCGGAGGGAGGAAGATGGTATCCGTCGTTATGTGCATCTTGGAACCGGTAACTACAACGACTCCACAGCAAAGTTATATACAGACTGTGGTATTTTTACCTGTGACGGTGCGATCGGAGAGGATGCAACTGCCGTATTCAATATGTTGTCCGGCTACTCCGAACCATTGTCATGGAATGAACTTGCGGTTGCACCGATCTGGCTTCGCACGAAGTTCACAAAGCTGATCCGCCGTGAGACGAAGCATGCAAAAGAGGGAAAACCTGCAAAGATCATTGCAAAAATGAATTCGCTCTGTGATCCGGGAATCATTGAATCCCTTTATGAAGCGTCTGCAGCAGGCGTTAAGATCCAGCTGATCGTCCGTGGAATCTGCTGCTTAAAAGTCGGGATCCCAGGGGTGAGCGAGAATATTGAAGTCCGTTCGATCGTTGGAAATTTCTTAGAGCACAGCCGGATCTTCTATTTCTTCAATGATGGAGAAGAAGAACTTTACATGGGAAGTGCCGACTGGATGCCGCGTAACTTAGACAGACGAGTGGAGATTTTATTCCCGGTATTAGATGATGAACTGAAAAAACGTGTCAGACATATTCTGGATGTGGAACTGGCAGACACTTTAAAGGCACATGTGCTGCATGCTGACGGCAATTACGAGAAGGTAGACAGACGCGGAAAGATTGCGTTGTCATCTCAGGATGTTTTCTGCAGGGAGGCAATGGAAAATGTTCCAAAACCATCTCATGGATATCAGGGAAGAGTGTTTATCCCGGCAGAACCTGTAGAATAAATAGCAGTACGGAAAGAGCAGTTATTGTGTGAGGGAGGATGGCTATGAATAATAAAATTTTATTTGCAGATCTGGATCATACATTATTGTGTGATGATAAGTCGATTTCTGAAAAGAACCGGGCTGCAATACAGAAAATGTTAGAGCGTGGACACTATTTTGTTCTTGCAACCGGAAGACCGGTAGAGTCGGGCAGGATTGTTGCAAAGAATCTTGGACTGACCAGTCCGGGATGCTATATGATCGCCTTTAACGGGGCAGTGATCTATGACTGTGCGGCAGACCGTGTGCTTTATAAAAGTGCACTTCCAATCGAGGTTGCGCAGGAGATTTTTGACCGGGCGTATAAAGCCGGCATCTATGCGCAGACCTACAATACCGTAGACATTGTGACAAAACGGCACACAAAAGAACTGGATTATTATGTTGAGCGTTCTCATATGACCTACAAACTCACAAGAAGAATTTCGGATTGTCTGGATTCGGAACCTCAGAAAGTCATTCTGATCCATCTGGAGGATGATGAAAAATTAAAACGTTTCCAGAAAGCAAATGCTGCCTGGGCGAAAGGAAAATGCAACTCCTTTTTCTCCTGCAAAGAGTATCTGGAGTATTGTCCAGTCAACACGGACAAAGGAACCGGTGCACAGTATCTGGTGAAATTGTTAAATATTCCACATACCAGCACGGTTGCGATCGGAGATGAGCAGAACGACATTCCGATGATCCAATCCGCACATATTGGTATCGCTATGAAGAACGGGATCGATGATATCAAGAAAGCCGCTGATTATGTTACGGAAAATGATAACAACCATGATGCGATCGCGGAAGTGATCGAGAAGTTTATTTTATAAAAAAAGGGGAAGCTTACCGTTGATATGTAAGCTTCCTTTTTTTATCGGCTGGCTTTTATCGTTTCTAAAACAGAGTAAGGAATATACAGATGTCCCCGTCCTCTGCCAAGAGCGATATCCGGTTTGTTTGAGCCGTGGAAATCAGAACCGCCGCTGATAAGCAGTCCGTTTTCCCTTGCAAGACGTTTCATCTGCTGTTCTTCTCCGGTGGTGTAGGTGGAGTAGATTGCTTCTAACCCGTCAAGTCCCGCCGGTTTCAGCTCATCGATCATTTTCTGGAGATTGGTGTTACTCAGGCCGTAGAGCAGAGGGTGAGCTAAAATGGCAGTACCTCCGGCTTCCTTGATGAGACGCACGGCATCGGTTGAAGCGACTTTCAACCTGCCGACATAGCATTTGCAGTGGTCGCCGATATAACGGTCGAAGGCTTCGCGGACACTCTTGATCTGACCATGTTCATATAGAAAGCGTGCAATGTTCGCGCGGGTAATGACACAGTCCGGATTTTCAGCCACCAGTTCTTCCATCGTAATGGAAAGCCCTTCCTTCTGAAGTGCCTCCACCATAAGTGCATTGCGCTCACTGCGGCATTTCCGGTATTCGGTTGTCTTTTTCAGAAGCTGCTCATTTTCGATATCAATATATAACCCTACGATATGGACTTCTTTTCCGTGATAATCGGTGGAGAGTTCAATGCCCGGTATTAGTTCAATCCCGGCAGAAGTTGCGCAGGGCATTGCTTTGCTGACACCTGAGCAGGTGTCGTGGTCGGTGAGTGCAAACGCAGACAGACCGGTGCGTTTTGCTTCAGTTACCAGTTCTGTGGGTGTAAAAGTTCCATCGGATTCGGTGGAATGTACATGTAAGTCGACAATTCTGTGATCCATAGTTTATGCCTTTCTTTTATAATTTCCCTGTGAATGATGAGTATCGTTTTAACTACAAAATTGACGTATTTTTTATTATCATTTTATTTACTGATATTTTGAAAAGTGATAAAATAATATATATCATATCGTTTGGTATAAGAAGAGTGTACTAAACAATAAAAAAATTTGCAAATAATTATGGATGAATGCTGAAAGGGGGACAAATTTGAAAAAATTTATTTTTGGTATAATTTTATCTGTCATTGGATTTATCTATTCATTTACCTGTTTTGTATACGCAGTTATAAATCCGTGTACTGTAAATGATCGAAGTGGTTTCATGATATCTCTTAGGGCAAATAATGTATTGATTCCGTTTTTGATTTCTACTTTTATTCTTATGATCGGTATACTGATTTGTGGATATGAGGCATATAGGAAAAAGTAAAAGATACAGAAAAAATTTACAAACTGTAAAAAATATACTTGACGAAACAAGTGTGTGTATGTTATATTATCAGAGTTGTTGAAAACAAAGTAGAGTATCCACTCTCACCGGAGCACAAATTTACAGTGTCTCATGGTCTAATACCTCAAACATCGCATATGCGTATTTGATTGATTGTGGATAGTCTGCCTATCCACTTTTTTTATGTGGAAGCATGAAAAATTATTTTGGAGGTGCAATACCATTAGCGAGTTAATGATTAATGAACAGAT
>ERZ773208.2465-NODE-2465-length-12536-cov-2.888470_pt1 | contig 12536 bp, 8 predicted proteins | sample MGYA00581006_ERZ773208 | MGnify/ENA primary metagenome ERZ773208 (study PRJEB29015, sample SAMEA2737793) | human gut metagenome | biome: human gut; feature: human-associated habitat; material: faeces | place: China | collected 2012 ... | reverse complement strand
AGGTGCGGTCAAAACCTTGTTGATAACGTTCAACCTCACGTTGGGTTTGTTTAATTTTCGGCGAAATCAATGGCTTGTAGCTAACGATTACAACGCCTGCAACAATGCATAGAAAGATGAGGGCGGATTTAAGATGAATCTTTCTGAAATGATAAAGCGTGAGCACAATTGCCAGAAGCAGATATAAACCCATCGCAGCACGGGTCCCCGTCAACAGTATGACGAAGTAAGAGATTAATATAGTGAAGCCCGCAACAACATACAGCTTCACGTTCTGTTGAAGGTAAAGACTGTATACGAAAGCCAGTGACAGGACAGAATAAACATAGGCTGAAACGGTGGCACGGTTAATTGCCATCTCAACGCGAGTCATACCTTGTGAGGCCTGCCACAAGCCATACCCTGTGGCGAGCACAAACCCTAAGGCCGTTGCGAAGAAGAAAAATTTCCTGAAGGTGTCCTTATCGATATAAAACTTAAAGCGGTCAATATAGAAAATCAGGACACTCGCTAAAATTAATTTTTTGCTGGCACCGAGATAGTCGCTGTAAAGGTTGAGTCCCTCGTTATGATACTCATAGAGTAAATACCAGCCGAGGTTAAGTAATCCAATCAGCAGAATGGGCAGCGCTATAGTAAAAGGTCGCAGAGTGATTTTTTTATATTCGAAAGCCAGGCCAATAATACTGACGTAAATAGCAATATAGAAAAACTCTCTTTGCTTCCCTGAACTGACTAAAGCCAGTATCAAAGAGATGAGGCTCAAAGCGATCGTCAGTTGATAGAGCCGTGGTTTTATTTTTTCCATAATGCCTCAATAACCCTTTTTTTATAGCTAAAACGAACATCGGTGGAGAGGAAAAAAGACAATGTATACATGGCCTTTACGCGTTGTTTCACGAGCTGCAATTGTTGGTCTGTAAGACAGGACCGATGGTTGCTGTAAATATCAAACCAGTGGCAATTGACGAGATGCTTGTAGCTTGACGGAAATGTTCTTTCCATCTGTAACGTGCATTCGACAAGCGTTGAAATTTTGCTGGCGTCCAGAGTGCTCGACAAACTGTCGCGACGCTTGATGTAATAATAATGCCCCTGGCGTTGATAGACTATTTTGTTCGATTGCATCAGCATTCCAGGGAAGACAGCGAAATCCTCATAACATAACATCGGAGGAATAGGGTTACTCTCGTACAGGCTACGATGAATAAACTGGCCAATGAGATGTGCCTGAAAGTCTTTATGGCGTAAGAAACGAGCGACTGCTTCATTTCGTGGCAATGGCACAGGATTAAATCCCTGCCAGTCTGAAGTCATTTTCCGGGGATCGCGAATCTCAAGCAAACGTGTCAGTAACATATCCGGACGTTGCGCTTTCAGGAAGGCTATTGCGTCCCCGAGGCTGCCCGGCTTTAAGCAATCGTCACTGTCGAGCATCGTAATATACTCTCCCGATGCCAGCGCGACAGCGCTGTTTCGTACCCGGCCTACGTTACGAAAGTTCACGGTGCGCGTGATGATCTGAGGAAATTTCGGCGACCACTCTTCAATTATTGCCTGCGTGGCATCCTCAGAACTGTCATTGAAAATAATGACTTCAGTGTCCTGACCGATTGCTGCCAGCAGGCTTGAAAGCGTGGCGTGCAGCGTAGCTTCAGCGTTATGCGCAGCAATAATGACGCTTAAAAAAGCCATAAAAATTAGTTTCCTTGAGCGTCGGTAGCGCTAGCCAGTGAGCGGGCTTTGGGTAATGTACGGACAAACTGCTGAAGATCGTGTAACGCGGAGTCAGTGACAGAGAATAGCGCTTCCCGTTCTTGCGGGAAGTAATAGCGCGTTTCAAACACATAAGAACAAATGTTGTCGTCATTCCCGATCAGCATCACATTGCCAAGCGGACGCTGTTCGTAATGACAACACGGTCCAAACAGCAGGACCACCGGCACGCCGACGGCGTCTGCGATATAGACATTCCCCGAGTCAGACGCGATATAGCAGTCCATCTTTGAAATGGCCCAGGGAAGCTCTTCTAGCGAAATTTTGCCAATAAGATTAATAAAATTAGGGATTTCACCGTAAAGGCGGGTGATATCATCCATCCACGACTGTTCGTTTGGCGCGCCGAAGACATAAAACTCGCAGGGTAAATCAGCGAGTTGATCAACAATCCGCTTCCAGATAACCGGAGGGATGGTTTTGGCTTTATTGCCTGCCGCAATACTGATGCCGATGCGGATAACGTCAGGTTTATCAAGAATAGCCGGCCAGGTCGTCGGCTTGAAGAGCGGCTTTGTGGCGTGCTTGGGAGAGTCTTGCCATGTGAGCGAGCGGTCGGCCAGTTTCAGGTAGTTCGTCACCGAAAGCGTTTTTTTGCCATGCTCAACGGTACCGTCGGCCGCGAGATAGAAAATCCCGTGATACCACCTGCGCGTGTAAATGCTTAAAAATTGTTTGTTTTTGGCATTGCAGACGGCGGCAAAAAAGAGGTTCACGCTGTTGGGCTGTAGCAGGTAGACGTTGTCGTAGCGGTTCATGATCCTGCACGCGAAGCACAGTTTACGCCACAGGTTGCGCTTATGCTGCTCAATAAAATAGATCTGCTCGATAGTCTCATCATGCTTCGCCAGCGCGCCAACGCTGCGACTGATCAACACATCGCTTTTTTGCAGCCAGGCCAGAAGAGGCGTCGCATTAATAAAGTCACCGATTTTGGCTGTTTGAATGACAAGGTTCTTGCCCGTGTCCTTTCGAAACAGCTTCCGGATGAGTTTCACCGGAAAGAGTAAAATCAGCAGAAATACATAACTCATGGGTTAAATATCCCTGTTGGAAAGCCGATGGCTGCCCTGTAAAAATGAAAAAATAGCATCTGCGCTAATATCCTTCGTTTGTTGCGTAGGGCTGACCATCTGATGCTGGTTTTTACCGTAACCCCCGATCAACCCCGGATCGGTCGGGCCGAAAATCGTGATATTAGGTCGATCCAGTGCGGCGGTTAAATGGCTTAACCCTGTATCCACAGAAACGACGGCGTTTGCGCCCGCCAGCTGTGCGGCAACTTGCGCCAGCGTGAGTTTGGGTAACACCTCGACATGGGAAAAACCGGCTGCCAGACGCTCCGCACGCTGACGCTCATGTTCAGCGCCCCACGGGAGTTTAATATGGATACCGCAAGGTTGCATTAGTTCAATCAGCCTTCGCCAGTGCGTTTCCGGCCAGTGCTTATCGTCGCGCGTTGTGGCATGCAGGAACACCAGATACGGCGCGGCATGCTCCTCCGTCTCGCGCAAAAAATGCTGTGCAATAGCGTAGTCACCCTGGGCTTCAGGTTTTGCATAGCCCAGGCTTTTCGCGAACAGCTCGCGGGTGCGCTCCACGGCGTGCTGTTGTTTCGCAATATGGTGTCGACGGTTATAGAACAGGCTCGCCAGCGGTTCGCGGGCGGTTTGCCAGTCCATGCCGTGCTTTACGCCGTGCGCCAGACGCGTGACCAGCGCGGCGCTTTTCACCAGCCCCTGGGCGTCGACGATCGCGTCGTAACGCCGGGCCTGCACCGCTTCGCGGAAGGCTTTGCGTTCGGCTTTAATCGGTGCGGAGAACCACGCTTTGCGCCAGCGGCGAATGGCCACCGGGATCACGCGATCAACCGCTTCATGCCAGGTGGGGATCTGCGCGAAGCCTTCTTCCACCACCCAGTCAAAACGGATGCCGGGAATGGCCCGCATGGCGTCCGTCAGCGACGGCAGCGTATGCAGAACATCACCCATTGAGGAGGTTTTAACGATCAATACCCGCATCCGTTATCCTTCTTCGCTCAACAGCAATGCGTTGAGTTCTTCAAGGACGCGCTGCGGCGTGATGTCGATCAGGCTCTGATGATAGCCTTCTGCGGCATCGCCTTTACGCACCTTGTGGTAGCCGGTGATTAAACGGATCACGCGCGCCTTGTGCGACAGCGGCGGCGTGAAGTCCGGGCTGCTTGGGCCATACAGCGCAACCAGGGGACGATCCAGCGCGGCGGCGACGTGCATTAAACCGGAGTCGTTCGTCACCACGGCTTTACAGGCGGCAATCAAAATAACCGCCTGCTCGAGCTGCGTTTCCCCGGCCAGGTTTCGGCACCAGGCCTGTTGCTCGGTACTGAGCGTGGCGAGAATTTCATTGCCCGCCTCATGATCTTTCGCCGAGCCAAACAGCACAATCTGATAGCCTTCATCGATAAGCTGTTTCGCCAGCTCTGCATAGTGATAGTGCGGCCAGCGTTTTGCCGGACCAAACTCCGCGCCAGGGCAGAACCCAATCATCGGGCGTTCGGACGAAATGCCAAATGCGTTGCAGGTGTGGGATTTCTCCCCATCGCTTACCTGGAGCTGCGGCCACAGCAGCGGCTGCGGCAGATCTTTCGCGCTGCGCATCACGCCTTTGTCGTAGGCCAGCGCCACGTAGCGCTCGACCATCAGTGGCCAGGCCTCTTTATCCAGCACACGAGCATCGTTCAGCAGGCCGTAGCGCATTTCACCGCGCCAGCCGGTACGATGCGGGATGCCCGCAAAGAAGGGCACAAGGGCAGATTTGAAGGAGTTAGGCAGCACGTAGGCGCGGTCATAGCGTTTCTCGCGCAGGCTGTGGCCGAGTTTGCGGCGTTCACCGATTTCCAGCGCCCCGTGGCCGAGCGGCATCGGGATCGCCTCGTTCACTTCCGGCATACGCGATAACAGCGGACGGCACCATGCGGGTGCCATCACGTCGATTATCGCCTGGGGATAACGCGCCTTGAGCGTGCGATAGAGACTTTGCGACATCATCATGTCGCCCACCCATGACGGGCCGATCACCAGAATTTTCATACTTATGCGTCGCGGTTCAGCCAGGCCATATATTCCGTTACGCCTTCGGCAACGGTCTTGAACGGCTTGTCATAGCCTGCGGCGCGCAGGTTAGTCAGGTCCGCCTGAGTGAATGCCTGGTAGCGGCCTTTCAGCTTATCCGGGAACGGAATGTACTCGATGCTGCCTTTCTTATGGTACGCCAGCGTCGCGTCTGCCACCGCCTGGAAGGATTCCGCGCGGCCGGTGCCCAGGTTGAAAATGCCGGACACGCCATTTTCCAGGAACCACAGGTTCACTGCCGCCACGTCGCCCACGTAGACGAAGTCACGCTTGAAGCCGTCGCTGCCTTCGAACAGTTTCGGGCTTTCGCCGTTATTTAACTGGGTGTTCAGGTGGAACGCCACGCTCGCCATGCTGCCTTTGTGGCCTTCGCGCGGCCCGTAGACGTTGAAGTAGCGGAAGCCGACAATTTGCGAGTTCGCTTCAGGCAGGATCTGACGCACGTACTCATCAAACAGGAATTTGGAGTAACCGTAGACGTTCAGCGGCTGCTCATATTCGCGGGATTCGATGAAATCTGAAGTGCGCCCACCGTAGGTTGCCGCGGAAGAGGCATACAGGAACGGAATTTCACGCTCCAGGCAGTAGTGCAGGAGCTCTTTGGAGTACTGATAGTTGTTATCCATCATGTACTTGCCGTCCCACTCGGTGGTGGAGGAGCATGCACCTTCGTGGAAGATGGCTTCGATCTCGCCGAACTCTTCACCCGCCATAATCTGGATAAGGAAGTCTTCTTTATCCATGTAGTCAGCGATGTTCAGATCCACCAGGTTCACGAACTTGGTGCCGTCTTTCAGGTTGTCCACCACCAGAATGTCGGTGATGCCTTTGTCATTGAGGGCCTTAACAATATTGCTGCCGATAAAGCCCGCGCCGCCGGTAACGATGATCATAACTGTAACCTTTGAAGTATGAGTCGGGGAATATCCCGAACGCTAATCTCTTTATCATATCATCACAATGCTCAGGCTTCAGCCATTCACCGATATGCAGCAGGGGTACGCGTGATTTATGCTGCAAAAACGAGAAGAGATACTGCGTCATCTCGTCATGAACTATTGGTTTGGGTAATATGTGCCAAAATTTGCCGAGTCTGGAGAATTGCAATGCGTGGTGATTTTTACAAACAGTTAAACAGCGACCTCGAGACCGCACGTGCGGAAGGGTTGTTCAAAGAAGAGCGTATTATCACGTCTGCCCAGCAGGCGGACATCACCGTTGCCGACGGCAGCCATGTGATCAACTTTTGCGCGAACAACTACTTAGGTCTTGCGAATCACCCTGAGCTGATTGCCGCGGCGAAAAACGGCATGGACACCCACGGTTTCGGTATGGCCTCCGTTCGCTTTATCTGCGGTACCCAGGACAGCCACAAGCAGCTTGAGCAAAAGCTGGCGAACTTCCTCGGAATGGAAGACGCGATTCTGTACTCATCCTGCTTCGACGCCAACGGCGGTCTGTTTGAAACCCTGCTCGGCGCAGAAGATGCGATTATCTCCGACGCCCTGAACCACGCCTCCATCATCGACGGTGTTCGCCTGTGTAAAGCGAAGCGTTTCCGCTACGCCAACAACGACATGGTTGAGCTGGAAGCCCGCCTGAAAGAGGCCCGTGAAGCCGGTGCCCGCCACGTGCTGATCGCCACCGACGGCGTGTTCTCCATGGATGGCGTGATCGCCAACCTGAAGGGCGTGTGCGATCTGGCGGATAAATACGACGCGCTGGTGATGGTGGATGACTCTCACGCGGTTGGCTTTGTCGGCGAAAACGGTCGCGGCTCCCACGAATACTGTGACGTAATGGGCCGCGTGGACATCATCACCGGTACGCTGGGCAAAGCGCTCGGCGGCGCGTCTGGCGGTTATACCGCTGCGCGTAAAGAGGTGGTTGAGTGGCTGCGTCAGCGCTCCCGCCCGTACCTGTTCTCCAACTCCCTGGCGCCGGCGATTGTGGCTGCCTCTATTAAAGTGCTGGAGATGGTGGAATCAGGAGCTGAACTGCGCGAGCGTCTGTGGGCTAACGCCCGCCTGTTCCGTGAAAAAATGAGTGCCGCAGGATTCACCCTGGCCGGTGCTGACCACGCGATCATTCCGGTGATGCTGGGCGACGCGGTTGTCGCGCAGCAATTTGCTCGTGAGCTTCAGAAAGAAGGGATTTACGTGACCGGGTTCTTCTTCCCGGTGGTACCAAAAGGTCAGGCGCGTATCCGCACCCAGATGTCTGCGGCGCACTCGCCTGAACAAATTGAACGTGCGGTGGAAGCCTTTACCCGCATCGGCAAACAGCTGGGCGTAATTGCCTGAGGACGTGTGATGAAAGCGTTATCCAAACTGAAAGCGGAAGAAGGGATTTGGATGACCGACGTACCGGAGCCGGAAGTCGGTCATAACGATCTGCTGATCAAAATTCGTAAAACCGCCATCTGCGGTACTGACGTTCACATCTACAACTGGGACCAGTGGTCGCAAAAAACTATTCCCGTGCCAATGGTAGTCGGCCACGAATATGTCGGCGAAGTAGTCGGCATCGGCCAGGAAGTGAAAGGCTTCAACATTGGCGACCGCGTCTCCGGTGAAGGCCACATTACCTGTGGTCACTGCCGCAACTGTCGCGGTGGGCGTACCCACCTGTGCCGCAACACCGTCGGCGTGGGCGTGAACCGTCCGGGCTGCTTCGCGGAATACCTGGTGATCCCGGCGTTTAACGCGTTCAAAATCCCGGACAATATCTCTGACGATCTGGCCTCCATCTTCGACCCGTTCGGCAACGCGGTACATACGGCGCTCTCCTTCGACCTGGTGGGGGAAGACGTGCTGGTCTCCGGCGCAGGCCCCATCGGTATTATGGCGGCAGCCGTGGCGAAGCATGTGGGTGCGCGCAACGTGGTGATCACCGACGTGAACGAATACCGCCTGTCGCTGGCGCGCAAAATGGGCGTCACCCGCGCGGTGGATGTCTCGAAAGAGAGCCTGACCGACGTGATGGAAGAGCTGGGCATGACCGAAGGCTTTGACGTGGGTCTGGAGATGTCCGGCGCGCCACCCGCGTTCCGCACCATGCTCGACACCATGAACCACGGTGGTCGTATCGCGATGCTGGGTATTCCGCCGTCAGATATGTCCATCGACTGGAACAAAGTCATCTTCAAGGGGCTATTCATTAAGGGCATCTATGGCCGCGAGATGTTTGAGACCTGGTACAAGATGGCCGCGCTGATCCAGTCTGGTCTGGATCTGTCCCCGATTATCACTCACCGTTTCTCCATCGATGAGTTCCAGCAGGGCTTTGACGCGATGCGTTCCGGCCAGTCAGGGAAAGTGATCCTGAGCTGGGATAAATAATGAAAAAGGGGCCAGCGGCCCCTTTTTTTACTGATTCTTTTTCTCTTCGTCCGTCAGGTAACGCACCTTGCGGGTGTAGTCCTGACCTTTGAACAGCAGTTTGTTATCCGGCGATTCCAGATACTTCTGCCACTCGGAAAGCGGGAAACCACCGTGCGCGCCAATCACTTCTTTCGGCACAACGGCTTCCTGACCGCCGATCTTCTTGGAGACCGGCCAGTTCATCCAGTCGCCCAGGTTAACCGTTTTTACATCCAGCATGTCCAGCAGCGCAGCGAGCGGCAGCTGATCGGTCGGCGGCTGCGTATCGTCCATCAGCTCCCAGGTATCCTGGAACAGCGTCAGCCACAGCGGGCAGATACGGCGCCAGGTCTTTTTGGTGGCCGCAAGAAACGCGCCGTTAACGTGATCGACCAGATACGGGCGCACCGTTTCTTTGTAATAGGCCGGCACTTTCTCCGCTGGCGCACCGTCCAGCTTGGCAATCATTTTGCCCTGACGGAAGCTGGAGTAGATGTGCATATCCGCCATGTTGATCTCTGGCATTTTAAGCAGGTTGAGATCGGAGTCGATCATCAGCACACCTTCACCGCGCGCCTGCAACGGAGCGTTAAGCTTCACCAGACGACTGAGGTAGATCTGCTTATAGCGGTACCCCTCTTCACGTTTTGGAAGCGTGAGGGTCACAACGCGGGTTTTTAGCGGCAGCTCGCCGAAAGCGGATTCAGGCTGATCGCTGACGATAACAATCTCGCTGACGTCGGTGGCGTAACGCTCTGCAAAGGTCGCTGATAATAACGCCTCTTCGACGAAATCCGCGCCCGTACAAGGGATCACGATGGAATCAACCGCAACGAGATCGCGCGTGACCGGAAGGGAAGCGTAGGGAATGTTATGACGCCCGGTAATGTGGCGGTAGCGAGCATTCAGGAATTTAAACATGTTCTTCTCGTTTGGTTATTGCGCGCCAAGAACGGCCTCGACACCGTTAACATAGCTTTCAATGGCATACATGTTGCAGACATTCTGGTGTGCGGCAGCGGCGAGCCGGGCGCGCAGAGCAGGATCCTGCCAGATATTATCCAGATGTTGAGCAAGTTGCGACACGTCGCTCCACGGAAACAGCAGGCCGGTCGACTCATGATCGATCAATTCTGCCGTGCCGGTCACCTTTGAACCAATCACTGGGATGTTCAGCAGCATTGCCTCCAGCACGACGCGCGGCAGACCTTCGCTCTTCGAGGCCAGAATAAACGCGTCAAAGGTAGCAAGGTAGTCAAAAGGCGTGTTCTGGAAACCGGTAAAAATCACGTGTTCAGCAATCCCCAGCGCGTCAGCCTGTGCCGTCAGCGCGCCGCGCTCAGCCCCTTCACCGACCAGCACCATCTTCCATTTTGCCTGCGGGTGCCTCTGGTTGAACTGGGCCAGCGCCTCCAGCGTGTGATGGTTGGCCTTGCGAGGGATTAACGAGCCAACGCTGCCGAACACAAACGTGTCATCATCAATGTTCAGGCGCTGGCGCATCGCGCGTCGGTCGGGCAAAGGCTGGTGGATGTCGATGGCATTGTTGACCGTGGTACACAGCGCTGGCCGGACGCCATGCTGAAGTAGCACACGTTCAACGCCGTGCGAGACGGCGATGATTTTTGTGGCATGGGCATTCACCAGCTTCACCAGCGGCGGGGTCAGCACCGGTTCAATCCGGCAGTGCTGGATTATCCGCGCATGCAGGTTTGCGCCCGCCAGATACCCTTCTTCGTTAGAGCCTGGCTGGTTGTTCATATACAGCGTATCGAATCCACCTTCCCTGAAAATGGTCTCGATCTTGCTGACGTTGGGGCGAATGCGCCACAGGGTATCGATATGCCGCGTAAATGCTTTGCGCGCTGAACGCGAGAAAAACAGCAGACCACGTCCCGCTTCTTTCAGGAGTTTTGCCCATGCCGGTTGCTTACGTTGAGGGATAACCAGTAGCGGGATCCCAATGCTATTGAGCACCTGGCCTATCGTTTGACCTTCAGCACGACTATAATCACTGTAAAAACAACAAGTAATGTCGAATTTTTCGCAGTTGATTCGCTTCAGAAGCTCAAGCATACTGTTGGTACCTCCCCCCCATTCTTTGCCCGTGTCCAGGAGGAGGATTTTACGTTTTTGCGGCATGTCTGAATCCGTATGCTACCCTTCATCTGACCGCATTATAAAGAATTTGTTGAAATAAAATAGATTTTTTGTATTTCTTTGTCTTTTTATAAGAAAACGTTTTAAACACGCTTATTTTAAAAGTGTGATTTAAGACTTTAATCGCCTCTTCTCAATTAGATACTATTAGCGAAAATATTTATGTTGTTATTGAGAGAGTGAGAAAATGTTTAAAATAACGGTCTGCTTATTAACGTTTAACTCCGAAAGAACGTTGCACGATGTTATTCCTCCTCTTTTAAAAATAGCGGATGAATTCGTTGTAGTTGATTCCGGAAGTACAGACGCAACGATATATATTTGCCAGAGTTATGGATTGTCGGCCATATTCAAAAAATATAGCTGGCACGGCGAGCAGATGAACCATGCCGTATCCCATGCGCACAACGACTGGGTGCTGTGCATGGACAGCGACGAAATACTCGATCAAGAAACCGTTGATGCTATTTTAAAATTAAAAATGGGCGATGAACCCGAACCGGATATGGCGTGGCGGATATGTCGTCACTGGTTTGTTCTGGGAGAAAATGTCCGAACGATTTATCCCGTCTCATCACCGGATTATCCGGTGCGTCTTTTTAACCGTACGCAGTCGCGATTTAATAACCGGCCAGTAGACGATCAGGTCGAAGGTTTTCTCCATTCTGAACGTATTCCTGGCTATGTCAGACATGATACATTTTATTCACTGCATGAACTTTTCAATAAATTAAACGGATATACCACTCGCCTGGTTCAATATCAGACGATACGTCCCTCTCTTAGTCGCGGAGCGATCAGCGCTATCGGCGCATTTTTCAAATGGTATCTGTTTAGTGGTGCCTGGCGTCAGGGCAAAGTGGGTGTGGTGACAGGGTTTTATGCCACGGCGTACAGTTTTTTGAAGTATTTCAAGGCCTGGTATCAGAATCGGGAAAAGAAAGAGTCCGTTGCAAAAGAGCAGTCGGACTCTTATCTGGCAGAATAGGCGTTAGCCGATCAGGCTTTTTTTCCCCAACCCTGCCACTGTTGCTGGACGTATTTAACCAGCGTACTGCTGCTGATGCTTTCGCCAATCACCGTGAAGAAGCGGGTTGCATAGACCGGTTCAGGCGGCTGTTTCAGCGTGCAGTTCTTCACGCCGCGGAATGGATTACGCGGCTGCGTTGCGGGTGGTTGCGCGCTACCCGGACGAGAAGTATCCACCTGAGGTTCATTGAGCAGATCGCTCGGACGCACCAGCGTGATATCGGCGGGTAATCCCGGCAACATTTGCTGCAAAACGCGAACGGTAGATGGATGCGGATGCCCAATGGCAATCGCCGAACCGTTACGGCGCGCCAGCTGTACCGCGCGGTTGAACTGCATGCGGATATCCGCTTCGTTCTGGGAGTCATCCAGGAATACTTTGCGCTTGATGACTTTCACGCCCGTTCCCTGAGCGGCACGCATCGCCTGGCTGTTGCCGATGGTCATGCTGTCGAGGAAATAGAGGTTGTAACGCTCCAGCGCCTGCATCACTTTCTGCATACCAAACAGGTTAGAGGTCATCTTGCTGCCCATGTGGTTGTTGATCCCCACGGCATAGGGCACGTTATTGACCGCACTACGAATAATGCGCTCAATTTCGTCGCTGCTCATCTCCGGGCGTAGCGTATTTTTCTCCAGCGGCTGTTTACTCAGTGGTGCCATCGGTAGATGAATCAACACTTCGTGACCGCTGTTATGCGCTTTGGTCGCCATCTCTCTGGCGTGCGGTGAATCGGGTAATACAGCGACGGAGATAGCGGAAGGCATCGCCAGCACCTGGTTTTCGTTGTGCGGGCGATACCCAAAATCATCAATGACGATGGCAAGTTTGCCAGCAATTACGGGGGAGGAGAGCGCCAACAGAGCGGCAAATGCAAGAACGTTACGACGAAATGGAAACAAAACTTATCTTCCCAACCACGGCTGTGGATTGACCGCCTGACCCTGGCGGCGAATTTCGAAATAGAGCGACGGACGGCCCTGACCGCCGCTGCTGCCTACGAGCGCGATAGGCTGACCGGCACGAACCTGCGTACCGACGCTGACCAGCGCGCTTTGGTTATAGCCATACAGGCTCATGTCGCCTTTGCCATGT
>ERZ773208.2462-NODE-2462-length-12550-cov-4.633934_pt1 | contig 12550 bp, 7 predicted proteins | sample MGYA00581006_ERZ773208 | MGnify/ENA primary metagenome ERZ773208 (study PRJEB29015, sample SAMEA2737793) | human gut metagenome | biome: human gut; feature: human-associated habitat; material: faeces | place: China | collected 2012 ... | reverse complement strand
AAAAGAAAAAATACCATATCCCAGATGCGGCTTGGGAGCGTGTTTAAGATGCGGACGAGCATTTTAAACACAGCGACTACAGAGCAGATGGGATATGGTATTTTTTCTTTTTTCGTCTATACGAAATCTACAGATCCATATTTTAGTGGTGGAATAAGCGAATTCCTGTGAATGACATTTCGATTCCGTATTTATCACATGTTTCGATTACATTGTCATCGAGGCTTCCGGAATCTGCGAGCCTGCTCCTATTGCACAGACCATCTGCTCTATCCCATCCCTCGGTCCTCAGTACATCGAGAATGGCATTCTGCGTCTTGACAGCATCGTTACCGTAGTAGATGCTTTGCGTATGAAGGATGAATTCTCCAACGGCAGCGACCTGATGAAGAAGAATATGGATGAGGAAGATTTGGCTTCTCTCGTCATCCAGCAGATTGAGTTCTGCAACATCATTCTTCTGAACAAGGCTGCAGAGGTTGAACCTAAGGAGCTGGAGCACCTGAAGCAGATTATCCGTGCCATCCAGCCAAAGGCAGAAATCTTTGAATGCAACTATGGTGACGTTGACTTGAATCTGATCGTCAACACCAAGAAGTTTGATTGGGAAGCCGTATCCACTTCAGCCGGTTGGATTCAGGAGATTGAATCAGAAAGAAACGAAGAGCATGAAGAAGATGATGAAGAAGAAGCACATGAACATCATCACCATCATGACGAGGAAGACGAACATGAGCATCATCATCATGACCACGATGAGCATGACCACGAGCATGACGAGCATGAACATCATCATCATCACCATCATCACGATCATGACCATGACCATGATCATGAAGGCGGAGAAGTTGAGGAATACGGAATCGGTACATTTGTCTACTACCGCCGCAAGCCTTTCGACCTGGGTCTCTTCGATGATTTCGTAGCAAGAAAATGGCCTAGAGACGTGGTTCGCGCCAAGGGAATCTGCTATTTCGATGATGAGCGCGACATGTGCTACGTGTTCGAACAGGCTGGCAAGCAGAAGACTGTAAAGCAGGCTGGTCAATGGTTGGCTACCATGCCGAAAGACGAACTCGCCCAGGTCTTGATGAATAACCCACAGCTGCAGAAGGAATGGGATCAGGAATTGGGCGACCGCATGATAAAAATCGTATTCATCGGTCAGCATATCAAGGAACAGAAAGATGCTATCATTGCTGAGCTCGACAAGTGTTTGGCGTAGAATCTTATTCACCCAGCTTCCTAGCATAAAGCAAAGGAAAAATAGCTCAAAATGAGCAGAAAACAAGAAAAACGGAGGAAAACGAACAAAAAAGTGAAGTTTTTCCTCCGTTTTTTAGTTTAATTCGTTTTTTTTTGTTAATTTTGCACCCGAATAATAAAAGCGTAATTAAATATGAAGACAAACTTCAGACCGGCGTATATAAAGGACTTTGCTGCTTGCTGGAAAGTCATCGACCAGGCTCGCCAAAGTATGATAGAATCGGGACGTCACCAATGGACTGAGGAATATCCATCAGAAAAAGACATCAGAAAAGACATAGAAAATGGCAACGCCTTCGTTCTAACTGTAAACGAAGAAGTGGTTGTCTATGGAGCAGTCATATTGAATGGTGAACCCAAATATAAGAAATTAGTAGGCAACTGGATTACCGATGGCGATTATTATGTAATACATCGCTTTGCTACGTTGCCTAGTTTCCAGCGTGAAGGTTTAGCGCGTATTTTCATCAGTAAGGTGAACAGCATGTGCGAGGTAGAAAAAATACCTAGCATCAAGGTTGACACCAACTTTGACAATACGCCGATGATCAACCTTCTGTCTTCGATGGGTTTCTGCATCTGCGGACGTGTAAACTATGGAGGAAACAGAGGTCAGCGTTTCGCCTTTGAAAAACTCTCCATAGCCATGGAACCTGCAGATTAATTTCTGACCATCGAAAAACACAACATTTGATTAACATCCTCAAACATTCATTATGGAAGAGAAACTATTGCAGATGAAGAGCTTGGTTGAAAGACTCAACCAAGCTTCGGATAGTTATTATAACGGAAAAGGCGAACTCATGACCGACTATGAGTGGGACGCCCTTTTCGACCAGCTCAAGAGATTGGAAGAGGAAACAGGCGAAATTCTGCCTGACTCCCCTACTAATCGCGTGTCAGAAGATTCTATCGTAGGAAAGAAAGAGGAGCATGAATTTGCCGCCCTCTCTCTGGCAAAGACCAAACAGGTAAGTGATCTTGTAAAATGGGCAGAAGACCGCCCTATCTGGATTTCATGGAAACTGGACGGACTGACCCTCGTAGTAACCTATGACGGCGGAAAACTCACCAAAATCGTTACCCGCGGTAACGGACACATCGGCACCAACATTACCCACTTGGCTCCAGCCATTTCAGGCATTCCTGCTACCATTTCAGAGAAAGGACATCTTGTAGTAAGAGGAGAAGCCGTCATTTCGTATGCTGATTTCGAACAGTTCATCATCGAAAGTGAAGGCGATTACGCCAATCCACGAAACCTCGCTTCAGGCTCACTCACGCTGAAGGATATTGAAGAGGTGAAGCAGCGCCACATCCAATGGATTCCGTTCACCCTGGTTTATACTGAGCGGGAACTTACCTCATGGGGCGAACGCATGCAGATGCTGAAAGACCTGGGAATTTATCCTGTAGAACGTGAGCGTATTGACCACCCTACCACAGAAAATATCCAGCTGGAAATAGACAAGTTTACGGAGAAGGTGACAAGCAAGAAGAATCCTTTCCCAGTAGACGGACTGGTGATTTGCTACGATGATACGGCTTATGCAGCTACGGGGTCGGTTACAGGCCACCACGCTACGAGGGCAGGATTTGCCTTTAAATGGCAAGATGAACATGCTGATACCGTACTCGACCACATCGAATGGTCGTGCGCAGCCAGCACCATTACGCCTGTAGCTGTTTTCAAACCGGTAGAACTTGAAGGAACCACCGTGCAGCGTGCCTCGCTCTGCAATGTAAGCGAATGCGAGCGTTTGGGCATAGGCGACAAGGGAACCAGACTGCAGGTCATCAAGGCCAATAAGATTATCCCGAAGGTAATCATAATTACAGAGGTTGTGGGGAGTTTCGTCATTCCCAACGAATGTCCGGTCTGCCATGCGCCAGCTGTAGTGCGCGAGAGCGAGAGCGGCACCAAGACTCTCCATTGCACCAATGCAGCCTGCCCAGCCAAACAACTTAAGAAATTTGCCCGCTTCGTCAGCAAGGAAGGAATCAATATTGACGGAATCTCAGAACAGACTGTCTGGAAATTCATCAATCATGGTTTTATCAGGGAATATGCAGATTTCTACAAACTGAAGAATTATGCGTTCGAGATTTCCTGTTTCGAAGGATTTGGCAAGAAGAGCGTAAGCAATCTTCTGGAGAGTGTTGAGAAGAGCCGCCATACTGACGGCCGTCATCTGCTCTACGCCTTGAATATTCCGCTCTGCGGCGGCGATGTGGCTAAAAAACTGCTCAGCCGTTACAAGGTGAAGGAGCTGATAGAAACGGCGCGCCTGAGCATGTTCGATGATGAGTTTGCAAGCATTGATGGCATTGGACCTGAAAAGAGTGCCAAGTTTATCGCCTGGTTCAAGGACGATATTCATTTCCAGCATGTGCAGCATCTGCTGTCCGAGCTGATTATCGAGGAGCATGAGCCTGTAGAAACGGGAAATAAATGCCAAGGGCTGACTTTCGTCGTAACCGGAGATGTGCATCATTACAAGAACCGCAACGAGCTGAAAGCTTATATTGAAAGCCAGGGCGGCAAGGTTACGGGAAGTGTGAGCAAGAGTACCAACTTCCTGATAAACAACGATGCAGCTTCGCTGAGCTCAAAGAACAAGAAAGCCCATGAACTCAATATTCCGATTATCACAGAGGATGAGTTCATAGAAAAGTTTCAGGAGTAAACAAGTGAATTAAGCGAAATAAAAAGCGAAAGCCAGATTCCGGATTACGGACTTGGCTTTCGCTTTTCTAGTTATAAGAACCTGCAAATTCTCTGTTATTATTCTCCCAGGAACTGACCCATGAAGAGAATGGCGCCACTGTTACGTTCTGTAATGAAATAAACGAATGGACGGTTAGCATGAAATTCTACACGCTTCATCTCGTTAGGACCCAGTGAGGTCAGCATCACAGCAGCTGTTACGGCAGCAGCCTTTGTTCCACGCTCGCTTACCTCAATCTTTGCCTTCTGCAACATCTTTGATACGTAGAAGCTGCCATTGGCAAAACGGCTGAAATCTGCCGTGCCTGGCTGGAAGATGCTTGGAGCTCCCAATTTACTGATAATCTGGTTGAGCGACAAATCCATCTCTGTGGTAAACTTAGGGAATTTTAAATCTACCTGGCAACGGTCCATGTCATTACTCAACTTCTGAAGTTTATCAGCATCCATCTCCTTCATCACCTCGCTGATGCTCTTGCCAGCCTTAGGAAGAAGAACGGTCATCTGATAACTTCCATTTCCGTATGGCAGCTCTACAGCCTGCAACATATCATTTTCAGTATAGGCAAACTTCTTGTTCTGGTGCATCATGTTCACCTTCTTAATATCGCGGGTGTAACCGCTGAAGTTCTCGAGGCGGGTGTTCTTCGCATCAAACTTCTCCTGCCAGATTCCATTAAAATAAATAGCATTCAGGAGGTAAGAAACGGCTGCAGGGTCTACCTGGTCAATGATGCTAGGAATCATGCCTTTAGTCTGCTTCTTGCACCAGTCATTAATGCGAGTGGCAGATTTAGGAGAGGTAAAGTCCATGCTCTCCACGCCAGCCTGATAAGAATCGGCTACGGTACGAGCGAAATCGCTGTTCAATGTGAAATTCTTATTGATGGCGATAAAGTTGGCAATGTTTACGGTTGTCTGCTTGTCAAGTTTGCCAGCCGAAAGCATCAGCGCCTTATAACAGTCGTTGAGTTCCTTTACGCTCACGCCCTCGCAACCGATTGCCTTCAGAATCTCCTGCTGAGTCTTGCCGTCGGCACCATTCGCAAGCATTCCCATCAGATAGGCGATGCTCATTGGCGAAACCACCTCAGAATCCATGCCGCTGATCTGCTGATAGAGTTTGAAAGCGAAATCATTATTCTTCTTCACGATGTTCTGCTGAGCCTCTGAGAGGACAAGATAACTCTCGTCCATTTCCTCATCTGCCGACGGACGGGCAGCTTCTGCCTCCGTTATCTTCTCAGCCTTTGTTGCGTTCTCATTCTGTGCATTCTTGCTAGAGCTGCAAGAAGTCATAGCCATTACGGCTGAAGCTAAAATAGCTGCACTAAATACTTTCTTGTTCATATTTCTCTAATTTATTAGTTCATTTTAATGACTCAACGCTCCTGAACCCAAAGGGACAGTTCCTCTTTAAAAGGCATTTCCCGAATCGGAATCTGAATCGTGAGTTCAGAAGATAAAATGAAAAATCGGCTAATCCTTGCACGGGGAAAGCCGATTTTACTATTTCTTAACAAAAAATATCTATGTTCTTTACAAAAAAATCAATGCAGCGGTGCCTCTTCCGAAGGTCTGCCAGGCTTTATTCTGAGATGATATCTGTTTCCATCATATTCCACGCGCATGATGTTCGTCCTGTTGGTCTTCATCTCATCGCTCGAATTAGCCACAAGATGTTCGTAGAGATCTATTGCCACATGACCCATCGTTCTGCGCAGATTGATTTCGATGCAAGGAACCACGCCCAGACCGGTTCTGTTTACGTCCTCACCTTCCTGATTCAGCACAGCCTCGCAGAATTCATCCTTCTCCCCTTTCGTGCAGATCATCATGTCAACTCCAAACGGACCACTGTAAATATCCTTCAGCGCCGGCTCCATCACCTCGATGATGCGCTGTCTGATTCCGGCAAGCTGAGCCTCGCTAATGAGCGGTTTCATCATTTCCACCTTATCATCTTCAGAGCAGAGCACATTGCCCGAATAGGCATTCTTGATCGTATCGAAGAGCGAAAGACCGCGATAGAGCGCCTTGCCATCTTTCATTTCAAACTCCATGGCGAAATCTCTCACCTTATTATATAGGGGCTCTACGGTTACGCCGCCCTGATGATAAATCATGTTTGCCACCCATCTTTCGAAGGTAGGATAATCTCCGGCTGTCCTGAAGTCCTCAGCACTCACATATTTCACTCCCCTCCCGCTGCTGCTCCAGGGAGCCTTGACAACAGCTTTGCCGTGCTGGAGAATGAGTTCTTTGACACGGGCCGTCTCAGTAACATATTCCACGCCTCGCTGCAGATGAAGGGCAGCCCATTGCCTGCTGCTCACCTCGCGCACCTTATTTAATACAGCATCAGTCGGCAACATAATCTCCGGCATTCCCAAACGCTCCAACTCACCTTTCAGCGACAGGTTCCATCCCCAGGGATGAACACTGTCCAGAAATTCTGTCTTGAGCAGATGCTTCAGCTGAGGCTTGGTGATGAATTCAACCTTGCTGTTCAGTTCAGCCCCAAAATGGCGCACCCTGTTCTTCGCAAAATCAATATCATCCACAAGTACGAGGTCGCCCTCTTCCGCCCAAAGAGCCGGAATGAAAGCAAGATCACTTCTAAGTTGTCTACCCGCATGAGGCGCGGTGAACTGTTTCAGATTTGCAGCCAAAGCCAAATCATGTTCTGGATTGAAAATATGTAACTTCATGGTGCAAAGATATAAAGAAAAGTGCAAAAAAGGGCAGAAAATCCCCATTTTTACTTAGACAAGTGCTAAATAATGAAAAAAAAGTTACTTTTTGCTATCTAGAGTTTGCAAATTAGAAATAATTAATTACCTTTGCATCGTAAAAACAATTAGAAACGATATAAACTCATGGAAGAAGCATTCTTCAGAACACATACATACCTCGTAGAGCATACGGACGCACCAGTAAGACGCACTCTGATGGACGAAATCGACTGGAGCGACCGTTTGATTGGCATAAAGGGAACACGCGGTGTAGGAAAGTCTACATTCCTCCTTCAATATGCCAAGGAGCACTTTGGCCCTACTGACCGCAAGTGCCTGTATGTGAATATGAACAATTTCTATTTTCAAAGCAGAGGAATCGCAGATTTTGCAGGTGACTTTGTTCGCCACGGCGGCAGAACCCTTCTCATCGACCAGGTCTTCAAGCAGTCGGACTGGAGCAAGGAACTGCGCAAATGCTACGACCTCTATCCTGAGTTAAGAATCGTGTTCACAGGTTCCAGCGTGATGAGACTGAAGGAAGAGAATCCTGAGCTCAATGGAATCGTGAAAAGCTATAATTTGCGAGGCTTCTCTTTCAGAGAGTTTATCAACCTGCAGACTGGCAACAGTTTCCAGCCATATACACTCGATGAAATCTTGCGCAATCACGAGCACATCATCAAGCAGATACTGCCCAAGGTGAGCCCGATGAAATACTTCCAGGACTACTTGCACCATGGATTCTATCCATTCTTCCTGGAGAACCGCAACTTCACAGAGAATCTACTAAAGACAATGAACATGATGACCGAGGTAGACATCCTCCTCATCAAGCAAATCGAACTGAAATATCTCACCAAGATCAAGCGGCTCTTCTATCAGCTAGCTGTAGAAGGTGCCAAGGCTCCCAACGTGAGCCAGCTTGCCGAAGAGATCAACACCAGCAGAGCTACGGTAATGAACTACATCAAGTATCTTGCTGATGCGCGACTCATCAACATGATTTACCCTACCGGGCAGGAGTTCCCAAAGAAACCATCCAAGGTGATGATGCACAACTCCAACCTGATGTACGCCATCTATCCTATCAAGATAGACAAGCAGGAGGTGATGGAAACATTCTTCGTCAACTCGGTCTGGAAAGACCACAAGGTAAGCCAGACCGGCAAGGACCACTACTTCATTGTAGATGGTGAGAAGAAGTTCAGAATCTGCGATGCGCAATCTCCAAACAAGGTGCGCAACAATCCCGACATCATCTACGCCCGATACAATACCGAGGTAGGCAAGGACAACAGGATTCCGTTATGGCTTCTGGGTTTCCTTTATTAGGGAATGTTGAATGTGGAGTGTTGAATGTTGAATTGCCTAACGGCATCAGCATGAAGACGCATAAGGGCGCAAGCCTAACACAACACTCAACATTCAACACTCAACATTAGAATAAGTTAGAATAAGAATGAATTAAATACAAAACATTTTTAATATTTTATCTAAAAGTAAAATGGCTAAAGAGAAAAAATTTATCACTTGTGATGGTAACACAGCTGCCGCACACGTAAGCTACATGTTTACTGAGGTTGCTGCTATCTACCCTATTACTCCATCATCACCAATGGCGGAGCATGTAGATGAATGGGCTGCCAAAGGTCGTAAGAACCTTTTCGGTCAGCGAGTTTCTATCCAGGAAATGGAATCAGAGGCTGGTGCTGCCGGTGCAGTTCACGGTTCTCTCCAGGCTGGTGCCTTGACTTCAACTTACACTGCTTCTCAGGGTTTGTTGCTGATGATTCCTAACATGTACAAGATTGCTGGTGAGTTGCTCCCTTGCGTGTTCAACGTATCAGCTCGTACATTGGCTTCTCACTCACTTTGTATCTTCGGTGACCACCAGGACGTAATGGCTTGCCGCCAGACAGGTTTCGCTATGTTCTGCTCAGGTTCTGTTCAGGAGGTTATGGACCTCTCTGCAGTTCCTCACTTGGCTACATTGGAGACAAAGGTTCCTTTCATTAACTTCTTCGACGGTTTCCGTACTTCTCACGAGTACCACAAGATCGAGGAGATGGATATGGAAGACATCCGTCCATTGGTTAAGGAAGAGTTCATCGAGGACTTCCGTAACCGTGCTTTGACTCCTGAGCGTCCTGTTACTCGCGGTACAGCTGAGAACCCAGAGACATTCTTCACTCACCGTGAGGCTTGCAACACTTACTACGATGCAATCCCTGAGGTAGTAGAGAAGTACTGCCAGGAGATGACTAAGATTACTGGTCGTGAGTATCACCTCTTCAACTACTATGGTGCTGAGGATGCTGAGAACATCATCATCCTGATGGGTTCTGCTACAGAGCCAGCTCGCGAGGCTATCGACTACTTGAACAAGCAGGGCAAGAAGGTTGGTATGGTTGCAGTTCACCTCTTCCGTCCATTCTCTGTTGACTTCTTGAAGAAGGTTATCCCAGCTACAGTTAAGCGTATCGCTGTTCTCGACCGTACTAAGGAGCCAGGTGCAGAGGGTGAGCCATTGTACCTCGACGTTAAGTCAGCTCTCTACGATGACGAGCGCAAGCCATTGATCGTTGGTGGTCGCTACGGTCTCGGTTCTTCTGATACAACTCCAGCTAAGATTGTTGCTGTATTCAAGAACCTCGAGTTGCCACAGCCAAAGAACCACTTCACTGTAGGTATCGTTGATGACGTTACATTCACTTCTCTCCCAGAAGAGGAGGAAATCCCAATGGGTGGCGACGACTTGTTCGAGGCTAAGTTCTACGGTTTGGGTGCTGACGGTACTGTTGGTGCTAACAAGAACTCAGTTCAGATTATCGGTAACAATACTAACAAGTATTGCCAGGCATACTTCTCTTACGACTCTAAGAAGTCTGGTGGTTTCACCTGCTCTCACTTGCGTTTCGGCGACAGCCCTATCCACAGTGCTTATCAGGTAAATACTCCTAACTTCGTAGCTTGCCACGTACAGGCTTACCTGCACATGTACGATGTAACTCGTGGTTTGCGTAAGAACGGTTTCTTCCTGTTGAACACTATCTTCGATGGTGAGGAGTTGGTTAACTTCATCCCTAACAAGGTAAAGCGTTACTTCGCTCAGAACAACATCACTGTTTACTATATCAACGCAACTAAGATTGCTCAGGAGATTGGTCTCGGTAACCGTACCAACACCATCCTCCAGTCTGCATTCTTCCGTATCACAAAGGTTATTCCTTTGGATCTCGCTGTAGAGCAGATGAAGGCATTCATCGTTAAGTCTTACTCTAAGAAGGGTCAGGACGTTGTTGACAAGAACTTCGGCGCAGTTGACCGTGGTGGTGAGTACAAGCAGTTGGCAGTAGATCCAGCTTGGGCTAACCTCGCTGACGATGAGGCTAAGGAGGATAACGCTCCAGCATTCGTTAAGGAGCTCGTTCGTCCTATCAACGGCCAGGCAGGTGACCTCTTGAAGGTTTCTGACTTCGTTAAGCACGACACAGTTGACGGTACATGGCAGAATGGTACTGCAGCATTCGAGAAGCGTGGTGTTGAGGCATTCGTACCAGTATGGAACGTAGAGAACTGTATCCAGTGTAACAAGTGTTCATTCGTTTGTCCTCACGCAGCTATCCGTCCATTCGTATTGACCGATGAGGAGCTCGCAGGCATCGAGGGTCTCCAGACTCAGGATGTTAAGGCACCTAAGGCTTTGGCTGGAATGCACTTCCGCATCGAGACTTCAGTACTCGACTGTCTTGGTTGTGGTAACTGTGCTGACGTCTGCCCAGGTAAGAAGGGTGAGAAGGCGTTGACAATGGTTCCATTCAACGTAGACGCAGAGGATATGGTCAAGGAAGCAGCTAACTGGGAGTACCTCGTACACAAGGTAGCTTCTAAGCAGGATCTCGTAGACATCAAGCAGAGCCCTAAGAACTCTCAGTTCGCTCAGCCATTGTTCGAGTTCTCTGGTGCTTGCTCTGGTTGTGGTGAGACTCCATACGTTAAGTTGATTTCTCAGCTCTTCGGTGATCGTCAGATGATTGCTAACGCTACTGGTTGTTCTTCTATCTACTCAGCTTCTATCCCATCTACTCCATATACAAAGAACGCTAAGGGTCAGGGTCCTGCATTCGACAACTCTTTGTTCGAGGACTTCTGCGAGTTCGGTCTCGGTATGGTAATGGGTAACAAGAAGATGAAGGAGCGCATCGCTCACTTGCTCGAAGAGGCTAAGGCTAGCGAGAAGGTTTCTGCTGAGTTCGTAGCTGCTGCTGACAAGTGGATTGCAAACATGAACGATTCTGAGGGTTCTAAGGAGGCTGCTGCAGAGTTGAAGCCTCTCATCGCTGCCTGCGCTGAGAAGGGCTGCCCTATCTGCAAGGAGCTCAAGACTTTGGATCACTACCTCGTTAAGCGTTCACAGTGGATCATCGGTGGTGACGGTGCTTCTTATGATATCGGTTACGGTGGTCTCGACCACGTATTGGCTTCTGGTGAGGATGTTAACATCCTGGTACTCGATACTGAGGTTTACTCTAACACTGGTGGTCAGTCTTCTAAGTCTACTCCGCTCGGTGCTATCGCACAGTTCGCTGCTCAGGGTAAGCGTATCCGTAAGAAGGATCTCGGTCTGATGCAGACTACATACGGTTACATCTACGTAGCTCAGGTAGCTATGGGTGCTGACAATGCTCAGACATTGAAGGCTATCCGCGAGGCTGAGGCTTATCCAGGTCCATCACTCATCATTGCTTACGCACCATGTATCAACCACGGTTTGAAGCGTAAGGGCGGTATGGGTCGTTCACAGCACGAGGAAGAGTTGGCTGTTGAGTGCGGTTACTGGCACTTGTGGCGTTACAACCCACTGTTGGCTGATGAGGGTAAGAACCCATTCACACTCGACTCTAAGGCTCCTAACTGGGAGAACTTCCGCGACTTCCTGCTCGGTGAGGTTCGTTACCTCTCTGTACAGAAGGCATTCCCTAAGGAGGCTGATGAGCTCTTCTCTCAGGCAGAGAAGATGGCTAAGCTCCGTTACCAGACTTACGTTCGTAAGAGCCAGGAGGACTGGAGCGAGCAGATCTAATCTAGCGATATTTCAATAGGTTAAATATATAATCTCCGAAGACCTTGGTTGCGTTCTGCAATCAAGGTCTTTTTTGTTTAAAAATGCTCCATATTCATGTAAAAATTGGGAATAAGTGATGAAACATAGGGAAAAATCGTGATTTTGGGATTGAGTTCTTCAGGGGCAATTCAGAATAGTTTTGTAAAGAAAACAGAATATTCACATGTGGTATAAGACGGGCTATGAGCTTCTGCCCTTTCAGGGCGTATTGAGTAATCTCAACCGTACAGATCGAACTATTGCGGATTTTTAATCCACTAAAAGGACCGGCGCAAGAAACGCAATCAGTCTGAGTAATGTAAATTATCCTTACCTACACAAAACAGAAACCAAAAGAGGTAAAAATCAGTGTTTTTTAGTGAGTTTTCGAAGAAAAAATGCAAAATAAGAGGGTTAGAAAGGTGTTTTACCCCCTCTACTAAGGGTGAAAAATGCCCCTCCTCGGACATAAAAACAGCCTCTGAGATGATATATTTTTAACAAAAGCAAAATAAAACAAGGATAAAAATGCAGAATTGAACAGTATAATAGCTAACTTAAGTGACTTAATATGTAGATAATTATTATACACAGAACGTTAGAGTAGAAATATAATAAAACGCACATAATATACTGATAACCAATACATTCAGGAATACACACAACCTATATCAGGTAAAACTCACAAGTTCATCTAGCGTGTCATTAAGGGTC
>ERZ773208.2460-NODE-2460-length-12552-cov-5.584620_pt1 | contig 12552 bp, 13 predicted proteins | sample MGYA00581006_ERZ773208 | MGnify/ENA primary metagenome ERZ773208 (study PRJEB29015, sample SAMEA2737793) | human gut metagenome | biome: human gut; feature: human-associated habitat; material: faeces | place: China | collected 2012 ... | reverse complement strand
GGGGAAAGGAGGAGCGGCGGAGCGTTGGAGGGTTACCCCAAGCGTAAGCGGGGTGACCCGACATGGAGCGCAGCCCGCGACGACGCGTACGCACAAAAGGAACGCCACGCCGGCGAGGCGTACTTACTATGCTTTGTATAAAGCTACGCGCCGCCGCCAGGCGACCACAAACTTATTCCAAAATTCTTTTGCTTCCTTTTGCAGGAGCAAAAGGAAGGTCTCCGCGGCGAGCGGTGCAAACCGTCACCTTCCGGTGACTCCGCCCCGCCGTTAGGCGACAACATTCTTGCCCCCTTCATCCAAAATTCACTTGACCTCTCCCCTCTCCTGCGCTACAATTATATCGAAGTATTTATATAAAATATTTTATGTTTATTGGGAAGGAGGCCTCACCCGTGGAACCTGCCAAACACTTTTTGGCCCTCTATCACCGGATGCGTCTGACCGTCTACCGGCGGCTGCTGCACCGCACCGGTCGGCTCTCCGCTGCCGATGCCATCGCTGCCGATGTCATCTACCTGCTGGAGCGCCCCACCCTCACCCAGTTCGCCGGGGAGATGGGCATTTCCCAGCCCAGCGCCACCTACCGGGTCAATGAGCTGGCCCAAAAGGGCGTGATCGAAAAGATCCCATCCCCGCGCGATAAAAGGGAATGCCGCCTACAGGTGGGGGATGACTACCGCCGCAAAACGCTGGAGGCCCCCGGCCGCATCGAGCGGCTGCTGGGCCAGCTCTGCAGCCGTTTTACCCCGCAGCAATTGGATACCACCGCCGCCGTGCTGGATGCCTTCCTCTCGGCACTGGAACATGAGGAGGAACATGAAGAATGATCGATCTGTTTGAAAAATGCCGCAAACCGTCCCTAGCCAGCGAGCTCAAGGAAAAAGGCATCTACCCCTACTTCCACGCGCTGGAAAGCCGCCAGGCCCCGGAGGTCGTCATGGAGGGCCGCCGCCGCATCATGCTGGGCTCCAATAACTATTTGGGCCTTACCACCTGCCCGGAGGTCATCGAGGCCGGGATCAAAGCGTTTGAGCAGTACGGCACCGGCTGCTCCGGCTCCCGTTTTCTCAATGGTACGCTGGAAATGCATTTGGAGCTGGAAGCGGAGCTCGCCAAATTTCTGCGCAAGGAGGCCGTCGTCACCTTCTCTACCGGCTTCCAGTCCAATCTGGGCATCATCAGTGCCATTGTCGGCCGGGGCGATGTTGTCATCTGCGATAAGGAAAACCATGCCAGCATCTACGATGGCTGCAAATTGAGCTACGGCAAGATGCTGCGCTTTGACCACGCTGATATGGAGGATCTGGAGCGCCAGCTGCAAAAGGTGCCGCAAAACGCCGGCTGCCTTATCGTCACCGATGGTGTGTTCAGCATGGGAGGCGATATTGCCAAGCTGCCGGAAATTGTACGGCTGGCCAAGCAGTACGGCGCCCGTGTCATGGTGGATGACGCCCACGGCCTTGGCGTTCTGGGCGAAGGCGGCCGGGGCACGGCCAGCCACTTTGGCCTGGAAGATGAAGTAGATATCTACATGGGCACCTTCAGCAAGTCGCTGGCCAGCCTGGGCGGCTACATGGCCTCCTCCCATGAGGTCGCCGAATATGTCCGCCATGCTTCCCGGCCGTTCATCTTCTCGGCTTCCATTACACCGGCTTCCTGCGCCACCGCCCTGGCGGCGCTCCGCTACCTGGAGGCCCACCCCGAGATCGTGGATCGCCTCAATGCCCTTTCGGCCTATGCCCGGGACGGCCTGCGCAAAAAACGGGTCAAGATCATCGAATCCACCACCCCCATCATTCCGCTGTATACCTACACGGTGGAAAATACCCTGACCGCCGCCCGCCAGCTGTATGATGCCGGGGTCTATGTCAACCCGGTGCTGCCGCCCGCTACCCCCCCTGCCGAGTGCCTGCTGCGCACCAGCTACATGGCCACCCTTACCGAACCGCTCATCGATGAAGCGGTCGAGATCATTGGCAGCGTGCTGGGGGAAAAAGTATGAGTAAAGTAGTCATTATCACCGGGGGCAGCAGCGGCATTGGCCTGTGTACCGCCGCCGCCCTGCGGGACCGGGGCTGCAAGGTGTACGAGCTGAGCCGCCGGGACAGTGAAGTAGAGGGCATTACCCACCTGAGATGCGATATTACCGATGAAGCGCAGATAAACGCCGCGGTGCAGCAGGTGCTGGCCGAAAACGGCCGCATCGATATTCTCATCAACAATGCGGGCTTTGGCATCTCCGGCGCGGTGGAATTTACCGAAACAAGCGACGCCCAGCGCCTGTTCGATGTCAACTTTTTTGGCATGGTGCGCATGAACCGGGCCATCCTGCCGCTGATGCGGGAGCAGGGCCACGGCCGCATTGTCAATCTCAGCTCGGTGGCGGCACCGGTGCCCATTCCCTTCCAGACCTACTATTCCGCCGGAAAGGCCGCCGTAAACAGCTACACCATGGCCCTTTCCAATGAGGTGAAGCCCTTTGGCATCACGGTGGCCGCCGTCATGCCCGGCGATATCAAAACCGGCTTTACCGCCGCCCGCCAGAAAAACATCATCGGAGATGATATTTACGGCGGGCGCATCAGCCGCAGCGTGGCCGGCATGGAAAAGGACGAGCAAGCCGGCATGGATCCGGCCGCGGCCGGGCGGTTTATTGCCAATGTGGCCTTGAAGAACAGCCGCAAGCCGCTTTATACCATCGGTCTTGCCTACAAGGGCGCAGTTTTCCTCACCAAAATATTGCCCGCGCGCTGGCTGAACGGACTCATTGGCATGATCTACGCAAAGTAGCAGTTCCCCACACCCCTGCCCAAACGGGGGTGTTTTTCTATGCTCCTTCGCTGGCCGCCGAAGGAAGAGAGCCGCAGGAATCCCTGCGTGTTCCGAGATATTCAATTTTCAAGGTGCTGGTGGGAGGCAGGTTCCCGCTGGGCAGACCCCCAAATTGCCCAATGAGGTCTGCTGAAGGAGAAAAAGTTAGACCGGCGCCCCTGTTTGACCGGTGGGGCCGAAAGGCTCTCGATTTGTTTGGTCGGGGAGAGAACCGACGGGAAGGAATTTTTTTGCCGGTGAGAAAAAGTCCTTTCACTAATACGGCAAAATCGCCCCTTTTTTGCAGTCCAAAGGTTAATATTTCACTTTTATTTACGAAAGGTTTACAATATAGGGAAATACTGGGCGTGATTTATATAAAATCTGGGCTTTGCTGTGTGTTTTTCCCTTGTATTTTTTATGTAATTAATCCATGCCAAAAGACCCGCCGCAGGAGCTTTTCCTGTGACGGGTCCTTTTTACGGTTGGATCATATTACTTTCTTTTCTTTGGGACGGCCAGTGCCATCACCAGTGCCCCGCCCCAAAGGAGAACGGGCAGCGTTTGGCCGCCGGCGGCACCGGTGGCGGGATTACTGCCGCTCTGAGAGGTGGTATCCCCCACAGTAATGGTGACGGCGGAGGAGGACCCGGCCTGATAGGCGACGCAAACGGGCGACATACTGGTAAAGTGTACCCGCAGGCCATCGGCTTCAGCCTGGTAGTTCAGCACTTTGATTTCACCGGCGTGCTCGCCCAAAGTGATCATATGGGTAATGATAAAGGTATAGGTCCGGTTGGTGCCCTCGGGATAGGGCAGCAGAACCTCCACGCCATCTTGGGGGAAATTTTCCGGATCGACCGGGGCCAGTTCATTGTCCGAATTTCTTATCTGGAGCGACACATCCATCAGAACGCTATTGGTATTTTCTTTTTTCAGCGTGGAATTGCCGGAAAGGGCTTTTTCCAGCAGCGCCTTGCGGATATCCTCCACGGTGGGATAGCATACTGCGGGAAATCTTCGAAAACAATTAACCGAAAGCATAGTAGGCCCTCTTTTTTTCGATAAATCGCACCAAAAAACGCAGGCGGCTCGCTCTCTGCTGGTAAGACAGTAAAATCAAATTTCTTGGAACAGGCATGATTTTGGTCATGCCTGTTCCGCTTTTAGCAGCTCATCCACGGGAATATAGCCCACAAGATCGTACTCGATATGTACCTTCTGCCTGCGCTTGCCGCTGGACTTGTCAGGTGCATCTACATAGACCGCCTTGACAAGCTCTCTGAGGGCATAGGGCGTCAGCTCCATGAGGGTGCTGTTTCTCTTTACACGCTGAACAAACTGCTCGATATTCTCTGCCTGCTGCTCCTGTTCATGGATTTGCTGTTGCAGACCCTTGACCTCAGCCTTGAGGTTCTTCTGTTCCTCGGTATAGCTCTTGCTCATCATGGCAAAGCGTTCGTCATCCAGTTTTCCGGCAACATTGTCCTCATAAATGCGGACGAACAGACGGTCAAGCTCTCCAATTCGTTTCTCAGCCTGTGCCAGCCGTTTTCGATACAGTCGCAGCGATTCTTCGCTCTGCATACGGAGCTTTTGCTCCATTTCGGAACGGAAGTATGCCTCATAGCGAGTGACTACCGATATGACCTCTTGGATGTGCTTCCAGACGAGTTGTTCCAACACGACAGCCCGGATATAGTGTCCGCTGCACTTGTCCTTGTTGACTCGATGGGTGGAGCAGATAAAGAAGTCCTGCCGCTTTTCAAAATAGCTGGTGGTGGAGTAATAGAGCTTTTGCTTGCAGTCGTTACAGAATACCAGACCAGAGAACATATTGCTCTTGCCTGTTGCTGTTCTGCGATGCCGCTGCTGCCGGATCTCCTGCACTTTATCAAAGACCTCCAGCGAGACGATTGCCGGGTGCGTGTTATAGAAAATCCTGCGATTCTCCATTGGATTCTCCCGCTGCTTCTTGTCATAAATGGAGTTGGTGTAGGTCTTGAAATTGACCGTGCAGCCGGTGTACTCCATGTATTCGAGAATGTAGGCAACGGTGCTTTCATGCCAACGGTACTCGTTCTCCGGCGTCTGATGCGGCGTTTTTCTGCCCTCCCGCTGTTTATAGGCGGTGGGATTCAGCACCTTTTCCTTTTCCAGCAGGGCGGCGATCTGGCTTGGTCCTTTTCCCTCCATGCAGAGTGCAAAGATCTGCTTCACGACCTGTGCCGCTTCCTCGTCAATCACCCATTTCTTGGGGTCGCCAGAGTCATGCTTGTAGCCGTAGGGAACGTTGGTGGTCAAGCGCTCTCCACGCTCACCCTTCGCTTTGTTGACGGCACGGATTTTGCGGCTGGTGTCTTTGGCAAAAAATTCGTTAAACCAGTTCTTGATGCCCGCAATGTCGTTGTCGGTGCTGTTGGGGTCAATGGTGTCAAAGTGGTCGTTGATGGCAATGTACCGCACGCCATATTGAGGGAACGTGTAGTTGATGTACAGGCCTGTCAGCGAGGAATTACGGCCGAGTCTTGAAAGGTCTTTCGTAATCACCGCTTCCACATGACCGGCTTCAATTTCCGCAAGCATCCGCTGAAAGCCGGGGCGGTTGTTGAACTCAACCCCACTGTACCCGTCGTCAACAAAATAGGTCGGATTCGGAAAGTGCTGAGATTTTGCATACTCCATTAACATGATCTGCTGATGCTGGATGGAGTTCGATGGGTCATCCTTGCCGCCTTTTTCCTTGGTGTCCTCCACGGACAGTCTGCAATATAATGCTGTGATTTTGTCGGTTGCCCTTGCCATATTATTATCCTCCTTTGTCGGGGCAACTGGCTGAACAGGATTGGATTTTGGGCTTATATCAAGAGCGGCGTCGTTACTCATCGGCGTCCTCCGTGATATCTGTCTCATCATCGGCGGCGTTCTGCTCCATGATGCGTTTGAGCTTTCTATCGAGGGGTTCTGTTCCCTCATAGCTGCCCGTCACCGTGTATTCTGTGCCGCCATGCTCGTCCACGATTTTGATGTCGGGCAGCCAATAGGCGGACGGATTTTTCACCACAATGTTGCCCTTGTCATCGAAAGAAAACTCTCGCTTGGGGGCATCATCGGGGCGAGGCTCGACCTTGGCATAGGGGTCTGGATTGGAGAAATAAAAGGAGCGAATTTCGCCGCCATCCTCGCCGTTATCAAAATCATCATCCGCAAAAATCTCATCCAGTTCTTTGCCGGTCAGTTCGATGATCTCATCGTCTTTCTCTTTCGGATTCACTTCGTCAAGCCTCCTTCGTTTCATTCAAAATCATGGTTTGTGTAGCAAAACGGACGAACGCCGTCAATGGTCGGGATGAACGGCTGCGCCGCCATTGACTTCCGTCCGTCTGTTTCGCTTTTTAGCAGGCAAGGCGGCGGTTGCCGCCGATTTCCATTTGGGAAATGGCGCTTACTAACACGGGAAACGGAGAATAGCAAGCACAGCAAGTGTAGATACACTTGCGAAAACCGGCGTGGTACGACAGGGACTTCCTTGCAGAATAGCAAGCAAATCCGGTGAGTACCCACACCGGAGCTTGCCATTCCTGCAAGCAATGCACGGCGGTACCCACTCGTGCAAAAACTTGTTGGGCAGTATCCCAAACCCTTTAACAATTTCGGAGAAATTGGCTGTGCTCCTGCGGAGCTGTTCCTCGTAAAAATCGTAATAAGACAGTCACGACTTTTGTGGTTCTCCCTGTTTAGAGATTTTCTCGCCATCGGCAGTTGGGAAAATCCCCTCAATAGCCATGGTGCGAAGATAGGCACTAAGATTATCCGTGCCGGACTCCATCATTCGCTGCTTGATGGCAGCAAGCTCTTTTTCGTCTACAAAGAATTTGACCTGTATCGGTCGCTTACGATTTCTGTTATCCGGCATAAAATTTCCTCACTTGCTTGTTCTATAAAATACAAAGCAGCTCAGATAGCTTGTTGATCTGATAATCCACAATCCCTTCACCGAACTCTTCACCTTGATATTTTGCAAGCCCGTTCTTAATCCAAACAGTTTTCATACCCAGTGCTTTGGCAGGGATCATATCATTGTCCAGCCGATCACCGACCATCACGCTTTTCTCGGCACAGCACCCTGCGATTTCAAATGCTCTTTCAAAAATTTTCTTGTTCGGTTTGGCATATCCGATTTCTGCGGATGCAGCAATCACGCCAAAGAACTTCCGTAAGCCCCAAAGCTCTAGGCGTTCGGCTGTTCCAGAACTCTGATTTGCGATAATCCCAAGTTGATACCCTTTACCACAGAGAGCAGCCAGTGTGTCGTGTGCATCTGAGTAGGGAACTTCATCTTCCGGGTGCCACGGCGTTTTCGTTAATCCAAAATGCTTGATCGCGGCAGAATTGCCATCAAGACCTTGCTTTGCGAAAGCAATACGGGCATTGTCAAATCCCTGAAAGGTGATACTGGTGCCGGAAATCATATCTCGTACCCGATGATCGTAGGCGGCTGCTTCATCAACGAGTGTCGAGCCGACGTCAAAGAAAATCCACTGGGCCATGTGAAATCCCCTTTGCTTGTACTAGTTCATGTTCCAGCACATCTGCAAAGCGCTGTATCGGCGCTGCAAGTGTTTCTGCATAGTCAAAGGTCAGTTTATCCTCCTTATATTTCAGCGGATTTCTGCGAACCCTTAACGCATATTGCATTGCGTCTGCATCGGGGCAAAGATTATTTTCCAATGCCCATTCTGCGGCGGCGGTTTTTGCGATGATCCTGCCAGTGCGAAGGGTATAAATGCACCGTGCAATATCCAGCAGCCAGCCAAATGTGTAGAAGCTCCGTCCGGTGCTCTGTGCATATTGTCTGATTGTTTCATAGTGGTGTTTCACATCGGCATACAGCTCTTTGAAAGCGGGATAATTCAAGATGTTTCTAATATCCGCCCCATACAAAAGAACGCCGCTCTCGACCAACTCTGCCATGCAAAAGCTGTCAAACACATAACGGTCGGTAACTCTTTCTCCGCTGGTTCCCCAATATACGACCCGGTCAGCCGCACCTGAAAGGAACGCATCTAACGTGAGCATACCGCCTTCAAAGGAACGGTAATAGAGGTTGCCCGGCTCATCTGCAAGCATCGCTTGCCGAAGTCCCACAAGCGATTGTGCCTGTCCCTCACTCATTTGGCTATCCGTCAGAACGAGAATATCAATATCACTCCATCCCAATTTGAAATCATCTAGGACGGATGAGCCATACAAATAAATCGACGGCTTAACATCTGAAAGAATACTACTGATTTCGCGAACCATCTTATCTATTGCACGTTGCACAACATTTCTCCTCCATTCATTCCAGTCTGTCCGAAGGAATAAACTTGTTGACCGCAGTCCATATTGGACACAAAAGACAATAAATTCTCCCTCCGGCAAACCTCTCGCTTGTATGTGTACACACATTGTAGCACGGCGATAGCTCGGTTTTCAATAGGCTTTTCAAAAGTCAGCACTTTAAAATGTAACTTTCCTGTGTTCGCAAGCCGATTTGATGGTTTTTATACTGCCGGACATACTCCACATTGAAATCCCCACCTATTGGTTTTACCGTTTTGTGGGGTAATTAGCGTAATCGCAAATATTCATGCTCATCAGGGAACGATATTCATCATAGCGTGATTTGCTGTTTCGTGGGGGTTTTTCAACGAGGATGATAACTACTTCACCCATTTCACTATCCTTGTCTTACAGAGCAGAAAACAAACGTTTTTCGACCCTTAAACGCACAAAAACAGGCGGCATCCAACCGAAGTTGAATGCCGCCTGTTTTGTCCAATCCTGTCTGACAGATGCCGATTTCGTACTTTTCTCAAATTACTGTCTTATCGGCACACGCCTCTTTGCCCGTCTTTATACCAAAAACCGGCGGGATGCCATCATTCTGTACGGTATTCTGAATGGCCAGGATCTTTTTGCCGTGAATGACAAGTTATTTGCTGAAAACGAAGAATCCCTATACTAAAAAGCAGCGGAGAAGCCCTTACCGGCTCCTCCGCTTTTTTTCGAGATTTTTTATTCCGCGCAAACCTGCTCCAGCAGCGCACGGGCTGCCGGGCGAGTGTAGTAGCGGGGCACCGGGTAGGTGCCGTGGCACTCCTGGAATGCCTCTTTTATCACCGCGTCTATCTCCGCACGCGGGAATTCCGCCAGCCGTTCCGGCACACCGCCGGTCTGATTCATCGCGGCAATGCTTTCCACAAAGGCGCGGGCACGGGTGCTTTCATCGGAATCGCCGCTGATGCCGCAAATTTGCGCCATGCGGGCCAGGCGGGGCGTACTGACGGGCAGATAGTACTCCATGATATGGGGCAGCAGAACCGCATTGGCCAGGCCGTGGGCCACCCCATACCGCCCGCCGATGCTGTGGGCAAAGGCATGAACATAGCCCACATAGGTCCGGGTAAAGGCCATACCGGCCAGGAAGGAAGCCACCAGCAGCTGCTCCCGCATTTCCACATTTTTGGGCTCTTCCCGCACCACCGGCAGCGCCTCGTAGATCATTTTGGCGGCCATTTCGGCATAGCGGTCGGTCTCCGGGGTGGCGTAGGTGGAAACATAGGCCTCCAGGGCGTGGGTCAGAGCATCCATTGCGGTGTGGATGGTATTCCCCTGCGGCAGGCCGACCGTCAGCTCCGGATCGAGGATGGCGGCAAAGGGCACGAGCTTGGGATCGAGGATCTGGCGCTTGCGGTGGGTCGCGGTCCCACTGATGACGGCGGCGATGGTGGTCTCGCTGCCGGTGCCGGCCGTGGTGGGAACCGCAATGAGCGGCATCGGCTGCTTTTTCACCTTTAGGATGCCGACCAGCTTTTCGGCGGGCTTATGGTTGGCAATGGCTGCTGCCGCGGTTTTGGCGGCATCCAGCACCGAGCCGCCGCCCACCGCCAAGATGGCATCACAGCCGGCGGCACAGCTTACGGCCTCCTCCACCACACCAAAGGTGGGGTCGGGGCTGACACGGTCAAAAACCACCGCTTCCATCCCGTTTTCTTTGAGCTCCGAAAGGGTTTGATCCAGCTGGCCGCGGCGCATCATGCCGGGGGTGGTCATCACCAGCACCCGGTGGCTGCCGGTCTGCCGCAGCAGGGCAATGCGGTTTGCTTCGTTCAGGGTGTGACCCAGCAGTTCCACACTGCCGCCGGTGGGGTGTACAAGCCCCAGCAGCATCTTCATGGTGGTGGATTTGCCCGCACCGTTGGGGCCTAAAAAGCCGTAAACACAGCCCTCCGGGACAGTCAGGTTCAAATGATCCACCACCGGACGGCCATGGTAGCTTTTGCAAAGGTCATGGGTCTCAATCACAGGTTTCATAAATGGTCTCCTTTCGCATTCATGGTTTTCGGAACGATGCCAGAATACACCCGCTGCCTTAAACTGACCGGAAGCGCAGCTTAATTTACCCTTAAATTTGCAGGCGTTTTCTGCCGCAGCGCAAAAAGTGTGGTATAGTAAAGGCGGGAAAGGAGAACTGCCCTTATGGATACCATTTATGATGCAAAGTTTCTCGTTGTGGATGACAACGCCGAGCTGCTGGCACTGCTATGTGAGCAGCTGCGGGGCGCGGGATATGGCCATATCAGAACTGCCCAAAGCTGCGCCGCTGCCCGCGCCTGCTTTGCGGCAGAGCAGCCGGAGCTGATGATCCTGGATATCAACCTGCCGGATGGAGATGGATTTTCGCTGTTCCGGGCGCTACGGGCAAAAGCGGATGTCCCGGCGCTGTTCCTCTCCGCACGGGATGCGGATGCCGACCGTTTGTTCGGGCTGGGTCTTGGCGCAGATGACTACCTGACCAAGCCTTTTCTGATGCAGGAACTGCTGCTGCGGGTGCAGCATATTTTGCAGCGGGCGTACCGGGCAGAGCTGTCCCGTACAAAACCGGCACCTTTGCAGCTGGGGGAGCGGTGCGTAGACCTGAATGATGCCATTGTTACCCTGCCGGAGGGCAAAACACTGGCGCTGACTGCTACCGAGCTGGCGCTGCTGTGGAAATTGGCAGAGAACCGGGGACATATCGTTACCTACGATGCCCTTTGTGCTGCGGTCTGGGGCGCAGATTACTATGGCTACGAGAACAGTCTGGGGGTACATATCCGGCATCTGCGGGAGAAGCTGGAAGCCGAACCCGGTGCGCCGCAGTTTCTGCGGACGGTACGGGGCATCGGCTATAAGCTGACAAAGGGGGAAGAAGCATGAAAACCTTTGTGCGCCTGATCCGGCGGTATGTGCTGGCGGCGGTGGGCATCGTTCTGCTGCTGTTGTTTTCCGGTGTTGCAGTGCTGGGCTGGCTGGGTTGGCAGGAGGGCTGCCGCCTGCCGCAGCGGGAGTACTCCTCCAGCGAGATCGCGGATTCCATGGTGGAGACCGCCGAAGGGCTTGCCTTTGGGGCAGAACGCACCCCGCAGGAGTGGATGAATGGCTACGAATGGGCGATGGTACTGGACGATGTGGGAAACATCCGCTGGAGCTACGGCCTGCCGCAGGATCTGAACCATGCCTACACTCCCGGCGATATCGCCAAATTTGCCCGCTGGTATCTGGCAGATTACCCGGTGTTCTGCTGGACAGAACCCTACGGGCTGTTTGTCATCGGGCTGCCAAAGGGGAGCCTGTGGAAGTACAGCATTTACAGCTCACCGGACTTTGCCCTGAGCATGGTGCGGGTGCTCCCGGCGGCAGCGCTGGGAATGCTGCTGCTGGGTCTGGTTCTCTGCTTCTGGCTGAGTTGGCGGGGGGCAAAGCGGCTGGAGACCGTGGCAAACGGTCTGGATGCGCTGGCGCAGGGGCAGACCGTTCAACTGCCTACCGACGGTTTTGCCGGGGAACTGGCAGAAAAGCTGAACCAGACCGGGGCGCAGCTGCAAGCCAAAAATGAGATGCTTTCCCGGCGGGACAACGCCCGCACCCAGTGGATCGCAGGGGTCAGCCATGACGTGCGCACCCCGCTGGCGCTGATCTTAGGCTGGGCGGAGCAGCTGGAACAGGATGCACTTTTGCCGGACAGCTCCCGGCAGAAAGCGACCGGCATCCGCACCCAGTGCGAAAAACTGCGCACCCTCATTGATGACCTGAACCTGACCAGTAAGCTGGAATACGGTGCCCAACCCCTGCGCCGGAAAGACCTCCGGGCAGGGCCGCTGTTCCGGCAGCTGGTGGCGCAGTTCTGCGAAAGCCCACTGGCAGAGCGCTGCGAGATCACACTGGAACAGGAAGAACCAGCAGAGCAGACCGTGCTTTCGGTGGATGAGGCGCTGCTGGCACGGCTGCTGGAAAACCTGCTGAACAACAGCGTCCGGCATAACCCGAAGCCGGTGAACATTACCGTGCACACCCGGCAGGTAGGGGAGCGCTTCTGCCTGACCGTGGCAGATGACGGTATTGGCTATCCGGCTGCTGTTCTGGTGGCACTGAACGCTGCGGGGCCTGCCGAAAATGCGCCTCATATCCTTGGCCTGTATGTAGTGCAGCAGATCGCCGCCGCCCATGGCGGCATGGCAGTGTTCGGGCAGAACACCCCCTGCGGAGCAAAAACAACGGTCTGGCTGCCCGGCCGGGCGTGAACAGGGCAAAAAAAGAAAATAGCGAAAAAAACAGGCCGCTGCTTGCAGTTGTTGCAAACAGCGGTCTTATTGTTATGCTTCTTTATTTTTATCCAGCGCATCAAACTGCTGCAGGATCTGGGGGTCTTTC
>ERZ773208.2459-NODE-2459-length-12560-cov-2.876289_pt1 | contig 12560 bp, 9 predicted proteins | sample MGYA00581006_ERZ773208 | MGnify/ENA primary metagenome ERZ773208 (study PRJEB29015, sample SAMEA2737793) | human gut metagenome | biome: human gut; feature: human-associated habitat; material: faeces | place: China | collected 2012 ... | reverse complement strand
CTCCGCCGACACCTACTACTTTAATTTGTACTACTTTTGAGTCATCTGTATCGATTTCATAACGTCCCATTGCAAGATTCTCCTTAATTTTATTATTCTTAGTCTATATTCCCCTATAGGCTTTTGTTACTATCATATTGTAACAATATTGTAATTAAATTGCAATACTTTTTTTGAATTATTCTAAAAGTTTTTGACAATGTTTTATAGTAATATTTTATGTTGTTTGTTGTTTTTGCACAAATTCCAACAATATTCACATTATGTGTAAAGCTAACTTCTTCACAGCTATTCTTCTGTAAAGTATATTGCCTTGTCAGTTGTTATTGTCATTGTACCTGTAGCATTAGGATTTGAATCATTAAGTTTATCGCAAGCCGTAAGTCCTTTCATAATCTTACTGTCTAAATCCTTGCTGTTGCCGAGTTTAAACGTAATTCTATTATCGTAAACAACGTAGTTTTCGCTTATATTTTTACTGTAAATAGCAGTAATTTCAGTAAAATTATTTTCTTTAATACTTTTTGCAAGACGTGCAAGACAAGTGCCGACATCGGAATTTTTAAATTCTATTTTATGACCCGCAACAGCGCTTTTTATATCCGTTTTGTTAATAACTGTACCCGTCGCCATTTGTGCACCCTTTTCAAGTACCTTAAAGTTATCGTCGAGTAAGATATATGTATTATCATCACACAAAAGCGAATAAGAAGGCTTTGCATCGGTTATTATAATTTCTATTGTATCGGGCAACTTTCTTTTGATTTCAGCCTTGTAGACGTATGGCAGGTTTTCCTCAATCCTTTGTGCCGCCGATTCGGTATCAATTGTAAAAAGATTTTTACCCTTTTGAATAATGCATTGTGATATTATCTTATCCTTTGAATAAATCTTACTGCCTGAGCTTGTTATATTGTTTATTTGGAAAAAAACCGTCAAGCAAAGTATTGCTCCGATAGCAATAATAACAAGAATTGCACCTATCCAACTAAGCGTTTTTCTGAGTTTGTTTTTCTTTTCACGCCTTTTTGTTTCCCTTTGGCGCCGTTCAACCCTCGTCATTCCGTATTTCTCACTTTGACGTGATTTTTTTTGCTGAGCTTGAATAATCTTGTTTTGAGACTCCCTATATAGTTTCGGAGGCTCAATACCCAAATCAAAGAATTCATCATCAATTTTTGACGGCTTTGAATTTCTGTTATTCAATTTCGTTTTTGCTTGCTTTTGCCTTGGTTTCTCCTTCATTTTTACTCCTCTTAATGTCAGCACCTATTGATGAAAGTGCGTTTTCAAGATTTTCATATCCTCTATCTATATGCTCTATACCATAAATATTACTTTCCCCGTTTGCGCAAAGAGCTGCAACAACAAGTGCGGCTCCGCCACGTAAATCAGTTGCGTTAACGTTTGCCGAATGTAACTTATCAACACCGTTAATAACGGCGATATTATCCTTAATTTCTATATCTGTACCGAATCTGTTAAGCTCACTAACATATCTGAATCGATTTTCAAATATTGTTTCCTGCAAAATAGAAGTCCCTTTAGCAAGTGCAAGAGCAACTGCCACAGGCGATTGAGAATCGGTAGGAAAGCCGGGATAAGGCATTGTTTTAATACTTCTTACCCGCTTTAGCTTTTTGGGTGAAACAAGAGTCAATGAATTATCCGACAAATATATTTTACAACCCATTTCTGTAAACACAGGGAAAACGGGAGATAAATGACTTTGCCTTATATTATTAACGGTAAGTTCTTTTGAGCAAACAGCTCCGAGCGACATATACGTTGAAGCAAGTATTCTGTCGGGGATAATTGTATGTTCGCACGCATCAAGCCTTTTTACACCGTCAATAACTATAGTTGACTCCCCTGCGCCGTATATTTTAGCGCCGCAATGGTTTAAAAAATCGGCAAGGTCGCTTATTTCAGGCTCACGTGCAGGATTTACAATAATTGTCTTTCCTTTTGAAATTGCCGAGGCAATAATTATATTTTCCGTAGTACCGACACTCGGAAAAGGCAATATTATTTTAGTGCCTATAATTGAAGTTGCACAAGCATTAATCGACGAACCGTTTACGCTGACGTCTGCGCCCAAATCGTGAAACGCTTTAAGGTGGAGGTCTATAGGCCTTGTGCCTATTTCACAGCCGCCGGGATAAAAGATTGACGCCGAGCCCTGCCGAGAAAGAAGAGCACTCAAAAATATTATTGACGAACGCATAGTGCGCATAGTGTGCTCGCTGATTTCGTTTTTATTAACCACGCTTGCGTCAACCAAAACGGTACTTTTTTCTCTTTTGACTTTGCAGCCGAGAGATTTTAATATATCAAGAGTTACTCTTACATCGCTTAAATCAGGGCAATTATGTATAACGCTTTCACCCTTGATTAAAAGTGTTGAAGCAAGGATTGGCAAGGCAGAATTTTTAGCGCCGTGGACAGAAATTTGCCCTGAAAGCTTTTTACCGCCGCATATTTTAAAATATTCCATTTAATCACCTCTGCACGATATTCTATGCAAAAGCGATTAATTTGTTATTTAGTTATTTTGCAAGGGATATGATGATATCTGCAATTCTCTCTCTTGCGTCGGTTATTGCCATATTCTTTGCATTTTCCTCAATTTGAATTAGCTTTGCAGGATTTGAAAGCATTGAATCAATAGCCTCTTTAAGTGAAGCGGTTGTTAAATCCTTTTCCTCAATAATTGAGCCTGCGCCACGGTTTACGAGCGCCATAGCGTTGTGGAACTGATGATTTTCTGCAACATAAGGCGACGGAATGAGTATTGAAGCTTTACCGAGTGCCTCAATTTCAGAAAGGCTTGAAGCGCCTGCTCTGCCGATTACAAGGTCAGCGCCCGACATACAGGTATCCATATCATCAATATACTGCCTAACCTCAACATTTCCCTTTACCAAGCCTTTTTTGCCTTCAACAAAACCGTTTTCTTTGAATTTTTCAAGAAATTCACCGCCGTTAGTTCCGACTGAATGAATATGGTAATATTTATCGTTATTTGCGCTTTCAAGAAGAATGTCAAACATTGCGTCATTAAGCGGCTTTGCACCGAGTGAACCGCCGAAAGAAAGAACAAGATATTTTCCGTTTGGTATACCAAGTTCTTTTCTTGAAATATCTTTACGTGCCTTAAGAAGTTCGCCACGAACAGGAAGTCCTGTAACAACGACCTCATTTTTAGGCTCAAGATGCTTTTTAGCATCTTCAACAGTAAGCATTACTTTATCCACTTCTTTTGCAAGGGTTTTATTTGTAATGCCGGGATAAGCGTTTTGCTCGTGAATACAAGTAGGAATATGCATACTTACGGCGGTTTGGAGTACGGGACCCGATACATATCCGCCAAAACCGACTGCTACGTCAGGCTTAAAATCCTTAATTATTTTCTTGCAGGCGCTGTTTGAAGTCACCAGCTGACAAACGGTTTTGATATTATGCGCAATTGCTTTTGGCGCAAATGAACGGCGAAATCCTGAAATCTTGATGGTTTTGAAATCAAAGCCTGCGTTTGGAACTAAGCGTGATTCCATATGGTCTGCCGTGCCGACAAACAAAATTTCACTATCCGGATATTTTTCTCTTATATATGACGCTACTGCAAGAGCCGGGTTAATATGGCCTGCAGTGCCACCTGTTGCAAATAATATTTTCATTTTTGACACCTATACCTTTTGTTGATTTGTTTTTCTTGAAACAGATAGAACTACTCCTATTTCAAACAAGAGCATAAAAATTGCCGTGCCGCCGTAGGAGAAAAACGGAAATGCGAAGCCTGTGTTGGGAAGAGTATCGGTAACAACAAGAATGTTCAGCACTACCTGAAGTCCTATTTGGGCAACAATGCCGATAATAAGAAGCGAGCCGAATTTATCTTTACATCTTGAAGCGATAATCAAGCCCCTGATAACAAGTGCGGCAAAAAGTGCAATAATTATTGCAGCGCCTAAGAAACCAAGCTCCTCGCATACGATTGAAAAAATAAAGTCGTTTTGCGGTTCTGATACATAGAGATATTTTTGCTTTGAATTGCCGAGTCCTACGCCGAAGAAACCGCCCGAACCGATAGCATAAAGTGAATTGTTTGTCTGCCATCTGCCGTTCAAAGGGTCATAGTCTTTATCAAGCCAAGCAACAATTCGTTTGCCCGCATAATTTTCAATAAGTGTCGGAAAACTGACGACAAGGAAGCCTAAAAGAACAATTACCGCCAAGCCGAATGCAAACAGCTTCCAGTCGCTTCCGCCTGCAAACATAAGGCAAGCGCCGATAAAAAACATTAATATTGTGCACGAAAGATGATGTTCAAGATAAATAAGGCCGCAAAAAATTGCAATTATTCCGATAGGGATTAATATGCCGTATTTCATTGTTTTCATCTTTTTATAATATTTACTTATATAAACCGCAAGGGTTAATATAATCGTGAACTTAGCAAGGTCAGACGGCTGAATGGTAACAGGTCCGAGTGGTATCCAGCGTTTGAAGTTCTGAACATTTGTATGATGAAAAAGAACAATTACCAAAAGCGCTATCGTTACAACGAATACAGGTTTATATATTGCTTTTAATATTTTATAATTTATTTTTGACATCAAAAGCATTGCAACAAGTCCTGCAACTGCAAACAAGATTTGGCGAATAAAATAGTAATATGAGCTGTCCTTATAATAATATGCGTACGGATAAGATGCTGAAAAGAGCATTATTAAACCTATTGTTAAAAGTGCTATTGTTAAGCCTAAAAACGGAATATCAATGCTGCCGGTTAAAAAATAGGTATCCTTAAAGCTTTTCCATTTGCTTGGCTTAACCACTATTTGCTCATTATTATTTGGCATAAGAACACTCCTTTCAAGTTTTTTAATTTATATTATTTTGCGAAATTTCCGAAATAGAGAAGAAGAACACCGATTACGCATCCGATTGCATTAACGAGTGAAAATACAACGCAGATTTTCTTTTCTTTCCAACCACACATTTCAAAATGGTGATGAATAGGCGCCATTTTGAACACACGCTTACCGTGAGTGATTTTGAAATAGCCGATTTGAATAATATCACTCATAGTTTCGCAAACATAAACAATACCGATTGGAAGCAGTATAATCGGGCATTTGCACATATAGCCGAGAGCTACAACCATTCCGCCGAGGAAAAGCGAGCCTGTATCGCCCATAAATGTTTTGGCAGGATTCCAATTCCAGCAAAGAAAGCCCAAAACACCGCCTAAAAGAGCGCCTGAGAAAATTGTAAGACCGGCAAAACCCTGAATATAGCCCAAAACTATAAACGCAATTGCAACAGTAGACGTTACGCTTGAGCAAAGGCCGTCAATGCCGTCTGTAAGATTAACGCTGTTTACACAGCCGTAAACGATAAATATTGAAAGAATCCAAAATACAACAGCAGTAAATATGTTCTTTTCAAAATTAACTCTGCCGATAAAAGGAATATACCAACTTGTATTATGAGACATCCAAAGAGTTGCTATATATCCCAAGGTGACGATAAGTTGACCGAGTGTTTTTTGCTTAGGTGACAAACCCTCGTTTCTTTTAAGTTTAATTTTCGTAAAGTCATCAATAAAGCCGACTGCGCCGCAACCGAGTGCCAAAATTAAGCCGGCAAGCAAAAGAACAAGTTCACGGCCGTTCATTATTGATGAATATTCGCTTTCAAGATTACCACCCGAAAGGTGATAAATCAATACAGTCAAAGAAAATGAAATAGCGATACCGATAATAAACATAAGACCGCCCATATTAGGTGTGCCTTGCTTTGATTTGTGCCACTTAGGGCCGATGTCAAGAATAGTTTGACCGAATTTTAACTTGCGAAGCCACGGGATAATTACAAAGCCTAAGCCTGCGGTTATGCCAAAAGCAATTACAACGCTGATTATTAATGCTGCTGTACTGTTCATTTATTTTTCCCACCTGTCATACACGTTATTTATTACATCCTCAAGCTTCATACCTCTTGATGCCTTGAATATTACTGCATCACCCTTGTTTGCAAGCTCGAAAAGTTTATTTGAAAGTTCTTCTTTATTATTAAAATAAAATGCGTTTTTCATTCCGTTTTCTTTAGCGCCGTCTACAATATATTTTGCATCATTACCAAAAGCCAAAAGAAAATCAATTTTATTATCTGCCACGGCTTGACCGACTTCATAATGAGCTTTTTTTGAATAATCGCCAAGTTCCAGCATATCGCCCAAAACCGCTATTTTTTTATTTGCCTTTGTATTGGCAAGAGTTTTGATTGCCGCATTCATTGAATCCGGGCTTGCATTGTAACAATCCTCAATAGAGGTTATGCCGCCGACGGTTACGCTTTTTTGCCTCATTCCGGCAGGAACGTAATTTGAAAGAGCGTCAGCCGATTTTTGAGAGTCAATGCCGAGAGTTATACCGACAGCAAAAGCCGCAAGAGCGTTATATACATTATGAATACCGATAGTAGGGATTACGATATGTTGCGAGCATAAGTAAACCTTAGCTGTTACACCGTCGATTTGAGGAATTGTTTTTGTGATTGTATATTCAACGTCAAATGAGGTTGAGCCGTTTTCTTCTTTGATATTTTTTGCTTTATAATTTGCGCTTTCGCTTTCAATACCGAACGTGATTACGTCATATTTTTCCATAATCTCGTCTTTATCAAGAATTGTTTTAAGCATATCGTTATCAACATTAATGATAAACGGTGAGCCTGCTTCTAAGCCGTCAAGAATTTCAAGCTTTGATTTAAGTATGCCCTCACGTGAGCCGAGATTTTCAATATGCGACACACCGATATTTGTTATCATTGCAAGGGTAGGCTTAGTAGCAGTTACAAGTCGGTGAATTTCGCCAAAATGGTTCATTCCCATTTCAATAACCGCCGCCTCGGTGCTGTTATCAATTTGAAAAAGCATTTGGGGCAAGCCGATTTCGTTATTTAGGTTTCCCTGAGTTTTGATTGCGTTAAACTCTGAATTAACTACAAGATAGGTAAATTCCTTTGTAGTTGTTTTGCCGACCGAGCCTGTAAGTGCAACAACAGGGATATTAAATTTTGAACGATAATAGGCGGAAAGGTCAAGAAGTGCTTTTGAAGTATTCTCAACTTTTACAAAAGGACCGTTTACCTCAATATCCTCACTAATCATTACAGCGGCGGCGCCAAGGCTCAATGCTTCGTTTGCAAATTGGTGCGCATCAAAGCGTTCGCCCTTAATGCAAATAAAAAGGCAACCTTTTGTAATTTTTCTTGTATCAATACAAACAGCGTTTATTAGAACGTCAAAATCCGTTTTAGTATTTAACGCTTTTGCAATTTCTTTTAATGTTAAAGCTTCCATAATTTATTTCATTTTACCGAGAACCTCGGCAATAACTTCTCTTTCGTCAAAATGAATTGTGCCTGTAGGCAAAATTTGATATGTTTCGTGACCTTTGCCTGCAAGGAGAATAATATCGTCCTTTTTAGCATGAGTAATTGCATATTCAATAGCCTCGTGTCTGTTTTCAATAACAGTGTAAGGCGTTTTGATATTATGCATACCTACAAGAATATCATCAATGATTGCACGTGGATTTTCACTTCTCGGATTATCTGACGTTACAATGCAGTAATCGGATAATTCTGCGGCAATCTTACCCATCTTAGGGCGCTTTGTTTTATCTCTGTCTCCGCCGCAACCGAAAAGGGTTACTACTCTGCCCTTTGCAATTTCCTTAAGCGAGGTAATAATATTTTCAAGTCCGTCAGGTGAATGAGCGTAGTCAATAATGATTGTGAAATCTCTGCCGCTCGGTACAACTTCAATTCTGCCCTTAACTCCTTTTGACTTTGCAACTGCCAAAAGAACATCCTCAAAATCAATACCGAGTGCAAGAGCACATGTTACTGCGCAAAGAGAGTTATAAACCGAAAATCTGCCCGGAATTGGACAAATACATCTGCCGATAGAATCATTTGAAACAATTTCATATTCAACACCGCTTGGCTTAAACTTAACGTTTTTTGCGGTATATGTTGCATTATTTGTATCAACTGCATAAGTAACAACCTTATCAAAATTAAGACCTTCTATAATTTTTAAGCCGTGTTCGTCGTCTGCATTTGTTACTGCGATATCGGAATTTTCAAAAAGCTTACGCTTTGAATTGAAATAGTTTTCCCAAGTTTTGTGATAATCGAGGTGGTCCTGAGTAAGATTTGTGAATGCTCCGAGAGTGAATCGAAGTCCGTTTACTCTGCCTTGTGCGAGTGCTTGAGATGAAACCTCCATAACACAGTATTCGCAATTTGCTTTTACCATAAGCGAAAACAGCTTTTGAAGCTCATACGGGTCAGGAGTTGTATATTTAGCAGGATAAATCTCATCACCCACCATATTTTGAACAGTTCCGATAAGTCCGACTTTTTTGCCGACATTTTCAAGAATTTGCTTAATCAAAAATGTGGTAGTTGTTTTTCCGTTTGTGCCTGTTAAGCCGATAAGCTTTAATTTTTCGGCAGGGTTACCGAAGAAATTAGCACAAATAGGAGAATAAACAGCTCTTGAATCTTCAACAATAATTTGATTGTCAAGACCGAGATCGTGGTCAACGACTACTGCAACCGCACCGCTTTCAAGCATTTTTTTCGCAACACTGTGTCCGTCAAAGGCAGCTCCTTTAATGCAGATAAAAAGTGAGCCGTCTTTTACAAGACGTGAATCCTGCGTAACGTCCAAAACGTCAACGTTTTCAAAATCGTTTTTAACGTCAATTCCCTTTAATAAATCTTTAAGCTTCATATTAAAACCCCATATCTTTTAGTCTAATACAGACTGTGTATTTTTAAATGTGACGGTAACTACCGTTCCTTTTTCTACCTTTGCCTGCGTTTCTTCGCTTTGCCTGTATGCCACAACAGTTCCGCTTGACATACTGTTACCTGCGATTTGAATATTAAGATTACTGCTTGAGGCAAGGTCCTTAGCCTCGTTAACGGTAAGTCCGTTAAAATTAGGAACAATTACCGTTTGTTTTTCGGAATCATCGGTATAAAGATAAACCGTACCGCCGTTAGGAATCGTATCTGCACCCGACGGGCACTGTCTCGTAACGGTTGAATCATCGCCGACAACAACGAAGTTAAGATTGTTTTCTTCAAGCGTTTTTTTAGCTTCGTCAAGACTTTTGCCGACTACGTTAGGAGTCTGCTTTGAAAGGTCTTTCATTTCAGAGTCATTATATTTAGGTTCAATACCGAGAACATTCATAGCCTCTTGAGTAACCTGTGCGGCAATAGGAGCGCAAAGAGCACCGCCGCCCAAATCTTGATTTGGTTCATCAACGATTATAAGCATTGCAATCTCAGGGTCGTCACTCGGAGCAATTGCGCCAAACGATACAATATATTTGTCGCCCTCGCCATTTTTTGACTCACCGAGCTTTGTTGAAGTACCTGTTTTACCGCCTACGCTGTAACCTGCAACGTAGCCGTTTTTACCTGTACCGTTATCAACAACCGATTTCATCATTTTTCTGACTTTTTCGGATGTGTCTGCGCTGATAACCTGCCTTATTTCCTTGGTTTGAGTCTTTTTAACCGTTTTGCCGTTTGCATCGGCAATACTTGACACAAGATAAGGCTGTAAGAGTTTTCCGCCGTTTGCGATAGCGCAAAGGCCTGTGCAAACCTGAATAGGAGTAAGCGAGTTTGTCTGACCGAAAGAAGCAGACGAAAGCTCAACTATTCCGTATTGGTCCTCTTTGTAATATTGTGGAGAAGCCTCACCCGGAAGGTCGATATTTGTCTTTTGCGTAAAGCCGAAGGCATCAAAATATTTAAAATAATTATGAACGCCCAATTTTTGACCGATTGTGATAAAAAACGGGTTACAGGAATTTTCAAGTCCCTGGGTAAGAGTTTGTGTTCCGTGGCCGGGGTGATAGTGGCACTTCATTTTGTATTTGTCAACTTGGATTGAGCCTGTGCAGTTATACGTTGTATTCAAATTTACAACATTTTCCTCCAAAGCGGCAGAAGCGACAAATGTTTTAAAAACAGAACCGGGTACATATGTGTCGGATACTGTAAAATTGCGCCACTGATTTTGAACAGCAGCACTTTCAGCCTCTTGCTTTGCTGTTTTATCGCTGAGCTTTTTAATCGCTTTTTTATCCTTGCTGTATGTAAGCTTATAAGGCTCGTTGCAATCGTAATCAGGAAGGGATGACATCGCAAGTACAGCGCCTGTGTTACAATTCATAACAACACCGTAAGCGCCCTTAGCCTGATATTCGTTCATCGTTTCTCTCAAGCCTTTTTCAAGATAATACTGAATGGTTTGATTGATTGTGAGAACTATTGAATCGCCGTCTGTTGCGGCAATGCTTGTTTCATAGTCGTTTGCGATATTGTTGGACTTAGCATCTTTTGCGGTAATTATTCTTCCGTTTGTGCCTGTAAGCTGTTCGTCATAATAAGCCTCAATACCCGAAAGACCTTGATCGTCTGCGCCTGTAAAACCGATAACGCTTGAAGCAAGTGTGCCGTAAGGATAATATCTTTTTGTTGTTTGTTCTGTACCGATACAGCCGCCCAATTCGTTTTTCGACACAAATTTTGAAAGTTTCTCTTTTATGTTATTTTCGACTTTCTTTTCAACAAGTTCATAATGATTTTGATGAGTTGTTCTGTCGTAAAACTCTTTTTTCTCATCTGCGTCATAACCGAAAAGATTTGCGAATTCATCAACAATCAAATCTCTTTGCTTGTCTTTAATATTGAGCGGGTCGATAAATACATTCCAAACCGAAGCCGACTGAGCAAGCACGTTACCGTTTGAATCATAAATCGTTCCACGCATTGCCGTGATTTCCGTATCCTTAAGCTGCTGTGTTTCAGCTTTTTCGGAAAGTTCCTCGCCACGTACAATTGTAAGATAAAAAACTCTCGCCACAGTTGTTGTCATAAGAAAGATGATTACGACTGCCATAATAAGAATTCTTTTGAGCATTCTTTTTGAAGTATTCACTTTTAATCATCCCCTCGCAATTGTTCTCTTATTTAATAATAACATAGAGAGTTAAGTATATTCTTAACTCTCATTAATCTTACGCTTAAATAATATATATTATTACTTAGCAACAGACGTTTTTTCAGCCTTGGATTTTGCCTGCTTTTGCTTTAAAACTGCAGCAAGACGTTTTTGCTTATACTGCGAAACGTCAATATATTTTATCTGATTTGATTTCATTTTGGTCATACCGAGCTTCTCGACTGCATATTGGTCAATCATACTCATTGACACAAGGCTGTCAAGTTCACTGTTAAGACGTGTATTTTCACTTTGAGCGGTAGAATAATTTTTTTCAAGCCTTGAAATCTCAAAGGTAAGTTCATTTGTTTTTGCATTGGTATAAAGAACGGCAAAAAGCATAGAAAGGCACAATGCCGCCACTGTTGCAATGCTTAGAGCCTTTTTTAAACCGAGTTTTTGCTCGTGAACAAGTTGAGCCTTGCTCTTTCGCTGCCCTCTTTGCCTTACCTTAAATTCTTTTTCGGGTTTCGGAATATAAGCCGGAGCCGCAGAGGTGCGCTGGTAGTTAAATGCCTGAACGGCATAAGCCGCATCAGAGCCGTATGAATAACGCCTAAAATCGCCTGTATTAGTCATTTTTTACTCCTCCTAACTTTTTCAATTCCTATATTTTAATCAACTAAAATTTTTCAAAAATTCTAAGCCGTGACGACCTTGCACGAGGATTTTCCTCAAGTTCCTCTTTAGAAGGTGAAATTGATTTAAAGGTCTTTCCTTTTGGCTTTTTTCCGCACACACAAACAGGAAATTCCTTAGGGCAGGTGCAGCCTTGGCACCACTTTGCAAATTGCTCTTTAACAATTCTGTCCTCAAGAGAATGAAACGTTATAATTGCAATTCTGCCGCCCGGTGCAAGAATATCAAATGCGTCCTCAAGTGTTGATTTAAGCACATCAAGTTCTGCATTAACTTCTATCCTGACAGCCTGAAACGTACGTCTTGCGGGGTGAGCATCACGCATTGCCTTTTGCGACATTGAGGATTTGATTATATCAACGAGTTCAAAAGTGGTTTCAATAGGTTTTTTTGCCCTTGCCTTAACTATATTTGCGGCAATTCGACGTGAAAATTTTTCCTCGCCGTATCTGTAAATAATATCCGCAAGCTGCCTTTCGTCATAATTATTTACAACATCATAAGCGCTGAGTCCGCTTTTGCTCATTCTCATGTCAAGCGGTGCGTCCTTATGAAATGAAAATCCCCTCTCGGCAGTATCAAGCTGAAACGAACTCACGCCGAGGTCTAAAAGCAGACCGTCAATTTGCTCTATATTAAGATTTGAAATAATATTTTTTATATTTGAATAATTATCGTGAACAATAGTTACGTTTTCCTTATCACCCAAGCGTTCGTTAAGAACTGCGATTGCATCGGGGTCTTGGTCGATAGAAATTACTCTTTTAGCCCTTTTTGCAATCTCACCGCTGTGGCCTCCGCCGCCTGCCGTGCC
>ERZ773208.2445-NODE-2445-length-12604-cov-3.573432_pt1 | contig 12604 bp, 7 predicted proteins | sample MGYA00581006_ERZ773208 | MGnify/ENA primary metagenome ERZ773208 (study PRJEB29015, sample SAMEA2737793) | human gut metagenome | biome: human gut; feature: human-associated habitat; material: faeces | place: China | collected 2012 ... | reverse complement strand
TGTTCATCGCCCACGACCTGAGCGTTGTCAAGCACATCTCCAACCGCATCGGCGTCATGTATCTGGGCAAGATGGTGGAGCTGGCCGACAGCTACGAGCTGATCACCCACAGCATCCACCCCTACACCCGCAGCCTGATCTCCGCAATTCCGGTGGCAGACCCCATTACGGCCCGCCAGTCCAAGCGTATCGTGCTACAGGGCGATGTGCCCAGCCCCCTGAACCCGCCGTCCGGCTGCCGTTTCCGCACCCGTTGCCCCTATGCAGACGAGCAGTGCGCAAACGAGGTGCCCGAGTTCAAGGAGGTCTCCACCGGCCACTGGGCAGCCTGCCATCACCTTGACCGCGTGAAGTGAGAACACTTCACGCCGGTAAAAAGTGAAAGCAATTCAACTTAGTGCTGAAATGTTGTCACAAAATGGTTACAGTCCAAGTTTTGGGCTTGTAACCGGTATGAGAACGCATTATAATCATTCGTGTTCCTCCGGTGTACATTTGCACCGGATCGAATATAGAGGCGGCTGGGGGAACCTGGCACACTCAAATTTGATATAAGGGAAGGATATTATTATGAAACGCATTTCTCGTCGTAATTTCCTCAAGGTTGCAGGCGTGGGTGCCGCTGCTCTGGGTCTGGCAGCCTGTGGCGGCAGCAAGTCCGGTTCTACCGCAACCTCCGGTTCTGCTTCTTCCGCTGCTGGTTCTTCTACCGGCAGTGTCAACACCGCTGGCTTCACCGTCCAGTACGGCCCCAACCCCGAGACTCTGGATCCCTCTTTGAACAGCGCTGTTGATGGCGCCAACACCATCATCACCATCTTCGAGCCCCTGCTGATCATCAACGAGAACAACGAAGTTATTGGTGGCCAGGCTGAGAGCTGGGAAGCAAGCGAGGACGGCCTGACTTGGACCTTCACCATGCGTGACGGCCTGAAGTGGAGCGATGGCACCGACCTGACCGCTAAGGACTTCGAGTACACCTTCAAGCGTATGGTCAACCCCGACACCGCAGCTCCCTACGCAGAGACCTGCCTGGGCATGATCGATGGTTTTGACGCAGCTGCCGGCTTCCCCGATGCAGACGGCAACCCCACTGCAGAGCCCAACCCCGATGCGCTGAACGTCAAGGCAAGCGACGACGGCAAGACCCTGACCATCGTGCTGTCCTACCCCTGCTCCTACTTCGACAAGATGGCTGCATTCGCATCCATGAGCCCTGTGCAGCAGGCTACCGTTGAGGCCAACGGCGATGCATGGTGCACCTCCGCTGAGACCTTCGTCTCCAACGGCCCCTACATGATCACCGAGTGGACCCCCTCCGAGCGTATCGTTCTGTCCAAGAACCCCAACTACGTTGGCGGCTGGGATAGCTCTAAGATCGTTTCCGACAGCATCACCCTGCTGCTGCTGGAGGACTCTTCCGCTTGCTTCGCTGCTTATAACAGCGGCGAGGCTGTCCTGATCAAGGACGTGCCCACCGACGAGATCCCCAGCCTGACCAAGGCAGAGGATGGCGGCGACTTCTATGTTGACCCCATTCTGGGCACCTATTACGTCAGCATGAACCTGCAGCGCGATGCCTTCAAGGATGCCAAGGTCCGCAAGGCTCTGGCTCTGGCTATCGACCGCGACTACGTTGCCAACACCATCATGCAGGGCACCTACTCTGCTGCTTCCAACCTGGTCGGCCCTAGCATCGTGGACGCGCAGGGCTACTTCTACGACAACGCAAACGGCGGTTCTCCCTACATTGCAGCTGACTACGAGGCAAATATGGCCGAGGCTAAGAAGCTGCTGGAAGAGGCTGGCTATCCCAATGGCGAGGGCTACCCCACCATCGAGTACAGCACCAACGATTCCGGCTACCATGTGCCTCTGGCAGAGTACCTGCAGCAGACTTGGGGCGATCTGGGCATCACTTTGACCATCAGCAAGATGGAGTGGTCTGCCTTCACCGCTGCTCGCCGTGCCGGCGAGTACGATGTTGCCCGTAACGGCTGGGTCATGGACTACAACGATCCTTCCAACATGATCGAGCTGTTCTGCTCCGGCAACGGCAACAACGATGGTAAGTACTCCAACCCTGACTTCGATGCTGCTATGGAGGCTTCCAAGGTTGCAGATGTCGCCGAGCACTTTGCACAGCTGCACAAGGCTGAGGACATCCTGATGGAGGATATGGGCTGCATCCCCGTTGCTTACTACAACGAATTCTGGCTGCAGAGCTCTTCTCTGAAGGGCGTCTGGCACAGCCCCTACGGCTACTGGTACTTCCAGTACGGCTACATCGAGGAGTGATTTCCTCCCTGTGCTGTGCAGCGTAAGCTGAACCGTAAACTATAAGCACTAAGCACCCCGCTGACCGGAAACGGTTGGCGGGGTGCTTTTTTGCGTTTGCCGGGGTGCGGAAAAACAAACAAAGCGGCTGCTGCACAGCATTTGGTGCAACAGCCGCTTTTGAATTTATATGAATGTTTGCCGGAGCAAAAGCCTTCCACTTTGGGGGAAGGTGGCGCACAGCGCCGGATGAGGGGAGTACTGCATATAACCGTGTGGTTTGCTCTAAAGGCTTCCCCCGGTCGGGGGAAACTGTCACCGTAGGTGACTGATGAGGGTGCGGGAAAGCAGCAGATACAGATTATGCAAAAAAGCTATAAAAGCAGCTGTTACTTACACCGCAGCCATGGCGGCCAGAACGCTCTGCCAGCTCTTGCTGCGTGCGGCAGGCACCGGCGCGGGGCGGGTGCGCCGTGCAGCAGGGGCACTATGACCGGTCGCAGAGGATACCGTCAGGGCAGGGGAGGGGCAAAAGAACACAGCGGTGTCCTTTGCCAGCCACTGTGCAGCCAGTGCGGCGGCCTGCGGGTCAGACTGCAACGCACGGCGCTCGTTTCCGGCCAGAAAATCAGCCAGCCAGTACAAAATTGCGGCCAGCGGCAGGCAGGGGGAAACGTCCTGACTCCAGTAACTCCAGCGTGCGCCGCGGCCGAGGTGGCTTTCGACTGTGATCTGTGCGCCGGTGCGGGCATTTTGCGGGATGATACCAACATAGTTCGTGCCGGCGCGCTGCCCCAGTTCCTCCACAAGGCGCTGGGCGCGGGCGGCATCCAGCCGATCCTCCCGGCAGTAGGCGCGGAAGTCGGTCTGGCTGAGCAGGCTGTCGGCACTGGACGGAAAACGTCCGGTCAGCTGCCCATCGGCATTGTGGCACAGCTGCCAGCCCTTGCGGAACAGCTGAAAATTCAGGCAGCGCCGCCCCATGGTGGAGTAGCACACAAGGGCGCTCTGCTCCCCGGGCAGCTGTTTTACTTCAAGATAGGCATCGTTGCCGCAGGTGTCCTGCAAACGGATGGTGAGCAGCAGCTGTGCACCGGCGTGCAGGGTGGACATGGCGTTGTGCATGGCGTCAAAATAACGGGAAGCGTCCATGATTGATCTCCTTCCTAAAAAGCAAACAGCGAAACGTTGTAAAAGTGCCAGCCGGGTGATCGGGCCGACAGGCTGTATAAAACTTCTCTGAACGTAGTATAGCATACTTTTGAGGAAAAAACAACTGCAAGTTTCTTCGAAACGACAAAATTTTGCAAAAACTTATGGCGTAGAGCAAACGGAAGTTCAAAGCATGGTTGTGCTTTATGATAAGCGGTTGTGAAAAATGACCCCTGCGGGAGATGCCGGCTAAGGCAGGAGTTGCTCCCACAGGGGTCATTTTATATTTCTTCAATCGCCAAGCTCCCGGATCTCGTTCTGGATCAATCGCCCGGCAGCGCGGGCAAGCTGATCCATGCCGCGGATGCGCGCCATATTTTTGCCGTAGATCTGCGCGGCAGCACCGGCGCTGCTGTCCTCGCCCATAAAAACGGCAGACACCCGCACGCCCTGCCGCTGCAAGGTGCGCACCTGCGCGGCGGTATCGGCCACACCGGCGGCGTCCTCGTAGGCGCAGCCCAGCGGGTTCTCTGCTGTGGGCGGAATGCGGCGGCTGTCGTTGGGGCTGGCATCGGTCAGCAGGATCATCAGGTGGCGCGGGGCGGGGCCGGGGGCGTACTGAATCAGATCGCCCGCAGCTCGCAGCGCCAGACCGTCCCGGTTCCAGCCCGAGGCAAAATAGCGGAAAATGTTCTGCCGGTTCTTGTCCGTAAAACTTTTCAATACCCGCAGCACCGTATAGCCCCGCAGGCTGCTGAAGGCGCTTACCCGCACCGGAATGCCGCAGTTAGCCAAGCTTTCGGCCAGAATGACACCCTGCGCCGCAATCACCTCCTGACAGTGCAGGCGGGAGGCAGAGGCGTCCAGCAGCAGATCCACCGTAAAGGCGGGGCAGTTTTCCTCCTCCGGGCACAAAAACACCCGGCTATCGTTCAGGTAAGGGGCGCGCCACACCCGCCCGGCGCACAGGTTGCCGCTGCGTGCCACCCGCTGGTCGGGCTGCTGATGCACCAGAATACAGTTGCGGATCTGCTCAGTAAGGCGCAGCACCACGCTGCGGTGCAGCTCCTGATTTTTTGCATAGTAGGCGCGGTTGCGTTCGGCCTGCAATTCGGCTTGCTGTGCCAGCTGCCGCGCTTCCGGGGTGGGTGCCTGCGCCGGGCTGGGTACACCGGCGCTGAACCACAAGTGACAGCCCAGATGCACTCCGGTGCACAGCTCCTGCTCGGCCTTGCGCAGCTGCTCCGGCGGGTAGAAGCAGCGCCCGAAGCAGCTTTCGATGTAGGCACGATCCTGTGCGGCGCGTTGCTTCAGGGTGATGTTTGCCCGGCGCTTGTTCACCGCCAGCCCGCTGCCTGTGGCATCCACCGCGCCGGAATGCTCCACTGTCACCCGGTCGGTTTTGATCATCTGGGTGGGCATGGCTTTGGTGGCAAGCTTTGCCCAGAAGCCTTGCAGCTGCAGATGCAGCGCGGGTTTCTGGCGTACCTTGCCGTCAAACAGGGCGAATTTTGCAAACAGCGCCAGCAGGTCGTTTTTGAGCTGTGCTGGTTCCGGTACGGTCTCCGGTTCCAGCGCGGCAGCAAGGCTGCTCTCGTAAGGGGTCATGACCGGGGCGGTGCGTCCCAGCACCCTGCGCCAGCGGGCGGCCTGCATGGTGTACACCAGTTGGTTCTTCGCCATCCACTCCTGCCGCGAAAGCTTGTACTGGATGGCAAAAAAGTAGTCCGCGTGGGCAAACCGCAGCGCCTCCAGCACCGGGCGGCGGGGCAGCTCCAGCCGGTAGGCCGCGTTTTCTAAGTACAGCCACGCCATATCGTCCAGCATGGGCTGGCGCACATCGCCCTCCCAAGCGGAAAAAATGTCCCGGATCAGCGCGTCACCGTAGTATTTGTGCACCAGCCCTACGATGCAGTTCATGTAAAAATCAATGGTGCCGTCCGTATTGCGGGCCAGAAACAGCGGCTCAAAGCCGTAGGCTCCGGCAGCGGCCCAGACCTGATTGGCCGCACGCCGCTCCTGCGCGGTGTAGCTTTGGGCGTCCATCAGGCAAACAGCTTTCCGGCATCCAGCTTGGCCGGGATGCGTGCGGCAATCACGTCCCGGATCAGCCCCTGCTCGTAGGAGTCAAAGGCCTTGTTGGTGATGCCCATATCCAGCGCCGCCCCGGCCGGGATGCCCCTGCGGATCAGCCGCAGCGCGTCCAGCATACCGCGCAGATCCAGCGCTTTGGTGGAAATCTCGGCACTGTCGCACTTTTTCTGCAGGTCCAGAAACAGCAGTGCAAACTGGTGCACATATTTTGCCGAAAGATCCGGGAACTGCGCCCGCAGCAGTTTTTCCAGATTATCCTGCGTGATGGTGGGCATCTGCACCACCGCAAAGCGGGAGGTCAGCGCCTCGTTCAGCTCCCGGGTGCCCGCGTAGCCGTAGTTCATGGTGGCGATAAAGCGGGTCTCCTCGGCCAGCGGGATGCGGTCGTAACCGGGTACGTCGATGGCGCGGCGGAAGTCCAGCACCGCGTGCAGCACTGCCAGCGCCTCGTTTTTGGCCATGTTGATCTCGTCCAGCACGCCAAAGCCGCCGCACTGTGCGCAGCGGTACACCGGCCCGGGACGGAACACCACCTGCCCGCCCGCAAAGGTATCCATGCCGATGAGGGAGGCGGCATCCATGTTTACATGAAAAGAGATGTCCCATGCGGGGCGGCCAAAAGCGGCGGCAAGGTTTTCTGCCAGCACGTTTCTGCCGGTGGCTTTGCCGCCGGCCAGCAGCAGGTTTTCGCCGCAGAGGATGGCCGCCAGCGCCTGCTCCCACACCTCCTTGCCGTAGTAGATAAAGGCAGGGGCGGGGATGCGCGGGCGCAGCGCCTCGCTGAGCGGATGGGCGGCGCGGTATTCCTGCACCGCCGTAAGCAGGGCGGGGTCTACCCCTTCCTGCCGTAAGGTATCCAGAATATCCGACATTTGTACAAACACCTCGATCTCTGACCGGGCGGGAATGAACTGCCCGGTTTCACGCTTATCATAGCACAATCGCGGGCATTTGTGTAGAGGGCGTGCGGGGTAAAAGAAGCAAAGAGGGGCAGCCCCAAATGGGACCGCCCCTTTTCACATGAAAAAGAAGAAAAGAAGAAACGCTTAGAGTATGCCGGAGAACTGCGCTTTATCAGGCGTTCTCAAGACCAGCCATCTGCTTGACGGATTTGATGGCAAAGGTCAGGGTGCGGCCACAAGCGGTGCCGCCCATGACGCAGGGGTAGTTGTTCTGGAAGAAGCTACCGGACATATCGCCGGTAATGTACAGGCCGGGAATGGGCTCGTTGTTGCTATCCTTCGCCTGGCAGTTTTCAGTGATGGAAATACCCTGCATACTGCACAGCAGAGAGGCACCCAGCCAGCAGCCGTAGAAGGGCGCGGTGCGGATGGCGCTCAGGCGGCTTGCAGGCTTGCCGAAGTCCTCGTCGTTCTGTTTGTCGTACAGCTCATTGTAGCGGGCAACGGTGGCTACAAAGTTGTCCTTGTCAGCACCGGTAAAGCCCATCTTGTCGGCAAGCTCTTCAATGGTGTCCGCCTTCATGATCAGGCCCTCACCCTCGTACTGCTCCAGCTGAGCTTCCATCATGCCGGGGATGTAACGGGTCAGTGCAGAGCAACCGATGGTGTGGAAGCGATCTACGTCGCTGCGGAAGTTTGCGTCGTGGATCATGGCATAAACGTGCCCCGGCTGCTGGAAAGAAGCATGGGAGGCATTGTCGTATTCCTGACTTTCGTTCATAAAACGCTCGCCATGGCGGTTGACCTTCAGGAAGGGCTGGCTGCCGGGGTTGTACTGACCCACAGTGCCGGGGAAGGCCTTGCCGCCAAAGGCAGAGCCGTTGTCCGCATAACCGGCATCCACACCGGGTGCCACCAGACCGCGGTCGAACAGCACGGGAGCAGGCTCTGCATCCAGATGTGCACCTGCCCAGATAGCGGCGCGGATACCATAGCCCTTGTCAGCAGGGGTATAGGAGCAGGCGGTGGTCACGCTGGTGCCCAGCGGGTCCAGCTGCTCCATCATGTAGGGATTGCCTGCATAGCCGCCACAGGCCAGCAGTACGCCCTTGGCTGCGTTGATGCGGATGAAGTGGTCGTCGGCAGTGCTCTGGGCGATAACGCCGGTGATGCGGCCGTCGGCATCCTTTTCCAGCTTGGCAAGGCCGGTGTTAAAGTCGATGCTGTAGCCCTTGCTCTCGATATACTCCTGAAATACCACGTTGCGGGGCTTTTCGGCGCTGCTGTAGTCGACTTGCTGCACAGGGAACATCAGCTTGCTCTGGCTCACCTGCGTATCATCCGGCCATTTGGCTTCATCGCCGGAGGTCAGGTTACATACATAGTTGTAGGGCTCGCTTTCCAGAATGCCGGAAACAAAATCGTGCATGGCGGCAGACTCATTGATCCAAGTCTTAACTACGCGCTGGTCGCAGCGACCGCCCATGGAGCGGGAGATCTCGCTCAGCAGCTCGGCGCGGTCAACAGGAGCGATGCCCTTTTTCTTTGCTTCGCTGCTGTCGATGGTGCCGTACCAGTGGCGGGTATCCATAACGGCAGAATTCTGCTCGATGATGCGGAAGTCCAGTCCGTTCTGTGCAGCATAAGCGGCTGCGCACATACCACCGTTGCCAGCGCCCACAATGACGATATCGGTATCCCATGTCTCGGTGATGGAAGCCTCGTCGATGTCAGGCTCTTTGCCCAGCCAGTCGTTCTCATCGCCGGTGGGCAGCTGCACGCTGGAGACCACGGCCTCGCCCTTTGCCTGTGCGTAGCAGCTCTTGGCGGCCTTCATCACGGCGTTAGAGGTGACGGTGGAGCCGGAAACACCGTCGATCTCGGCAGAACCGGCAGCCATCAGCTGCTCGCGCAGCTCATCGGCAGCGGCAGCGCCGTAGGAAGCGGTCTCGCCGGAGGTGTCCACCACCACGTCGGTGACAGCGCTGTCAGAGAAGGTCATGGTGACCTTGACGGTGGAGGAGATGCCCTCGGCAGTGCCCTCGTAGGTGCCGGGGGTGTACTGGCCGGCAGCACCGGAAGTGGAAGCGGAAGCAGAGCCGGAGGCGGCATTGCAGGCAGCCAAAGCACCGGCGGTCACACCGCTCATGGCGGCAGCAGCGGCGATCTTGATAAAGCCCTTACGGGAGATCTTGTTCATAGGTACGCTCTCTTTCTTTTTTCTCTTCTTGTTTTCCTTCTTGTTGTGCAGCAAGGTGAAGGCCACTTTGCTGAATCCTTAACAATTGTAGCGTAGAAAAATGCTGTTTACAATTCAAGTTTATCATATTATAATTAAGGAAAACCTAATGTATTTGGGAGGAAGGAAAGAATGAACCAGAGCGCGATGGCGGGCTTTGTAAAGATCGTGGAGATGAACAGCTTTTCTGCGGCGGCAGAGGCGCTGTATCTTTCACAGTCGGCACTTTCGCAGCAGATCCGCACGCTGGAAGGGCAATTGCAGTTTGAACTGTTCCAGCATGTGCCGCGCCGTGTGGTGCTGACCCCGGCGGGATGGGATTTTTACCCCAAGGCAAAGCAGCTGCTGGAATTGTACGATGAGGCGGTGCATCATGCGCAGGCAGTAAAGCTGAATGCAAATCCACCCAAACGGCATCTACTGATCGGACATCAGAATATGCCGCTGCAAATGCTAGGCTTTGACCTGTTTGCCGCTACAGGGGAGTTGAGCAACCGCTTTTCTCCTATAATGCACCGCTGTGCCAGCATAAAGGATGTCTGGAGGGCGTTGCTGAATGATGAGATCGATCTTTCATTACAGATCGAGTGTGCAGAGATCGCGGCGCGAGGCTTGCACTTTTATCCGGTAGTGTATATGCCAGAGATCGGCGTCCCATTTCATACGCCGCCGGAGGTGCCCCGTGGATATATTACGCTGGAACAGGCGGTGCAGTATCGGTGGATGTTTGCAGAAACACCAGAGCAGTCACTGTATGAGACCGCATTGCTGCACGAGGCTGCGAGACGACAGGCAGAAATCATTCGCAGCGTAAAAAGTGTACAGTATGAACTGCCCAGCCTGATGCTGACCCCGGCAGTGTACTACCGCAGACCGGATCCTTCACAGGTGTTTATTCTGGATTGGAACAAGGGAATGCGGTTTGGTATTGTTACGAAAGCGGAGCCGGACTCGGTGGTGATGGCCTATGTCCGCGCCTTGCAGCAACAGCTGCCGTCCCTCTCGGAAAAGCTGTTCGGCCTGAAGCTGGAACCGGTGGAGGAATCATAAAGAAAAGACGAAAACCCTCTCAGACACTTTCGTGCCAGCTCTCCCTTCAGGAGAGCTGGCACCGGCAGCTGCTGAAAAGCTCCCCCTCTCGGGGGAGCTGGCATCGCGCAGCGATGACTGAGAGGGTAAAACAAAGAGCACCTATTGCCCTAAAAAGGCGACAGGTGCTCTTTGTGCAATTATATTGTGACGACAGGTGCTTTAATCCACCACGTCCTCAAACTGGCTGTTGTACAGGTCAGCGTAGAAGCCGCCTGCCTCGATCAGCTGGTCGTGGGTGCCCTGCTCCACAATGTCGCCGTCCCGCATCACAAGGATGAGGTCGGCATCCCGGATGGTGGAAAGGCGGTGGGCGATGACAAAGCTGGTGCGCCCCTCCATCAGGCGGTCCATGGCGGTCTGGATGCGCTGCTCAGTGCGAGTATCCACGCTGCTGGTGGCCTCGTCCAAAATCAGGATGCGGTTGTCTGCCAGAATGGTGCGGGCGATGGTAAGCAGCTGCTTCTGTCCCTGACTGACGTTGGAGGCGTCCTCGTTCAGCTCCATCTGGTAGCCGCCGGGCAGGGTGCGGATAAAGTGGTCGGCGTTGGCAGCCTTTGCGGCAGCAATCACCTCTTCATCGGTGGCGTCCAGCCGGCCGTAGCGGATGTTCTCCATGATGGTGCCCTTGAACAGCCATGTGTCCTGCAACACCATGCCAAAGCCCTCGCGCAGAGCGCTGCGGTCAAAGTCCCGCACATTGTGGCCGTTCAGGGTGATAGAACCGGCGTCCACATCGTAAAAGCGCATCAGCAGCTTGACCATAGTGGTCTTGCCTGCGCCGGTGGGACCTACAATGGCTACCTTCTGGCCGGGCTGCACCGTGCAGCTGAAGTCGTGGATGACGGTCTTGTCCGGGGTGTAGCCGAAGCGCACATGGTCAAAGGTGACCTGTCCGTCAATGTCGGCAGGGTCGGCGCGGCGGGCGGGGTCGGCCAACTGCGCCTCCTCCGGCTCGTTCAAAAACTCGAACACCCGCTCGGCGGCAGCGGCCATGCTCTGCAGCATATTGGATACCTGCGAAAGCTGCTGGATGGGCTGGGTAAAGTTTTTGACATACTGGATAAAAGCCTGAATATCACCAATGGTGATAACGCCGTTTGCAGCAAAAATGCTGCCCACGATGGCCACCGCCACATAGCCCAGGTTGCCCACAAAGTTCATGATGGGCATCATAAGGCCGGAGAGGAACTGGCTCTTCCATGCGGATTCGTACAGCTTATCGTTGGCGGCGTTGAAGTCTGCCAGTACCACGGCCTCGCGGTTAAACGCCTTGACCACGTTGTGGCCGGCGTAGACCTCCTCGACCTGACCGTTGACCACGCCCAGCGTGGCCTGCTGTGCCTTGAAGTACTTCTGGCTGAACTTGACCACCACCAGCACCAGCGCCAGCGATACCGGTAAGATCAGCAGGGCAATCAGGGTCATGCGGGGGCTGATGGAGAGCATCATCACCAGCACACCGATCATGGTGGTCACGCTGGTGATCAGCTGGGTGATGCTCTGGTTCAGGCTCTGGCCCAGCGTGTCCACATCGTTGGTGATGCGGGAGAGCACCTCGCCCACGGTGCGCTTTTCAAAGTACGCCAGCGGCAGGCGGTTGATCTTTTCACTGATCTGGCGGCGGAAGTCGTAGCAGACCTTTTGAGAAAGGCCGGTCATCAGCCAGCCCTGAATAAAGCTGAAGGCGCTGCTCAGCAGGTACATCCCCAGCAAAAACAGCAGAATGCGGCCGATATACACAAAATCGATGCTGCCGGTGCCGCGCAGCCGGGCGATCCAGCCGGTGGCAAGGGCGGTGGTGGCCTTTGACAGCACCTTGGGGCCTGCAATGTTGAAGATGGTAGAAAGAATTGCAAACAACATGGCTGCCGCAAGGGGCAGCTTGTAGTGGCTCATAGTGCGGATGAGCTGCCGCAGCGTGCCTTTAAAGTCCTTGGCGCGCTCGGTGGTGGGACGTCCAGGTCTGGGCATATCACTCACCCTCCTTTTCTGTATTCAGGGTATCCAGCGCCAGCTCCTTCTGGCTCAGCTGGCTGCGGGCAATCTCCTGATATTCCGGGCAGCTGACCATCAGCTGGGCGTGGGTGCCCTTGCCCACCAGCCTGCCTTCGTCCAGTACAAGGATCTGGTTTGCGTGCAGCACGGTGGAGATGCGCTGTGCCACAATGATCACAGTGGCGTTGTCGGTCTGTGCCTTCAAAGCGCGGCGCAGCGTTACATCGGTCTTGTAGTCCAGTGCCGAGAAGCTGTCGTCAAACAGATAGACCTTGGGATTTTTGGCAATTGCCCGGGCAATGGAAAGCCGCTGCTTCTGGCCGCCGGATACGTTGGAGCCGCCCTGTGCGATGGGGCTTTGGTAGCCCTCGGGCTTTGCCTCGATAAAATCTGTGGCCTGCGCAATGGCGGCGGCTTTGTGCACCTGTGCGTCGGTGATATCCTCGCCGCCAAATTTCAGATTGCTGTCAATGGTGCCGCTGAACAGCACACCCTTCTGGGGCACATAGCCCAGCAGGTCGTGCAGCTGTGCCTGCGGCATCTCGCGCACGTCAATGCCGTCCACGGTCACCTTGCCGCCGGTCACATCGTAAAAGCGGGAGATCAGGTTGAGCAGGGTGGATTTGCCGCAGCCGGTGGAGCCGATGATGGCGGTAGTCTCGCCGGGTTTTGCGGTAAAGCTGATGTGCTCCAGCGCATCGCTGTCTGCACCGGGGTAACGGAAGCTCACATCCTCGAACTGCACCACGCCCTGCCAGTCGGTGTGCGTCTGTGCAGCTTTTGCGGTGGTTTCATCCGGGTCGTGGATGGTGGCCTTGGTGCGGATGACCTCGTCGATACGATCCGCAGCCAC
>ERZ773208.2441-NODE-2441-length-12625-cov-3.238266_pt1 | contig 12625 bp, 8 predicted proteins | sample MGYA00581006_ERZ773208 | MGnify/ENA primary metagenome ERZ773208 (study PRJEB29015, sample SAMEA2737793) | human gut metagenome | biome: human gut; feature: human-associated habitat; material: faeces | place: China | collected 2012 ... | reverse complement strand
GATTTAAATTGGGAAAATCCAATTCTAAGACAAAAACTTTTTGATATGGTAAACTGGTGGCTTGAAAAAGGTCTTGCCGGGTTTAGAATTGATGCAATTATGAATATCAAAAAAGACCTTGATTTTCCTGATTTTGGACCTGACGGTCCTGATGGCTTGTCAGGATGTTGGCGCATGATAGAGAGTGTTGATGGAATAGGCGAATTGTTAGACGACTTAAAGAAAAACACGTTTGAGAAATATGAAGCATTTACTGTTGCCGAAGCTTTTAATTTAAACAAATCTGAACTTAATAAGTTTATTGGCGAAAACGGATATTTCTCAACTATTTTTGATTTCAGTGCGCAGTGCCTTAGTGACGGTAAACATGGTTGGTATGATTCACCTGACATCACTTTTAAGAAGTGGCGTGAAACCATCATTAACTCACAACTTGATGTCCAAAAGGTTGGATTTGAAGCAAATATTATAGAAAACCATGACGAACCTCGTGGAGTATCAAGATTTTTACCTGAATATGCCAGAAACGCTGATGGTACAAAAATGCTAGGGACAATAAGTGTTTTGCTTCGTGGAATTCCATTTATTTATCAGGGGCAGGAAATTGGAATGCAAAATGCCATTTGGAAAAGCGTTGATGAATTTAACGACATAAACACAATAGACCAATATTACATTGCAAGAAAAGCCGGACTTAATAACAAAGACGCGTTAGCTGCTTGCTGTAAAATGAGCCGTGACAATGCAAGAACACCTATGCAGTGGAGTTCTTGTAATAATGCAGGCTTTACAAGTGGTACACCTTGGTTAAAAGTAAATTCAAATTATAAACTAATTAATGTTGAAAACCAGGAAAAAAATCCTGACTCTGTGCTTAACTACTACAAAAAATTAGTGTCAGTGCGCAAATCTCCTGAATATATAGAAACATTTACTTACGGCGAATTTATTCCTGCATATGAAAACACTGAAACAGTTATGGCTTATTATCGTGTATTTAATAACAAACGTATACTTGTTATTTCCAATTTTGGTAATACATCCGTAAATATACCTCTTGAATATAGCGTAAAACATATAATTCTTTCAAACAAAAACCGAAACGCTCTTCCGATTACCTCTATTAAACTTGAAAGTTGTGAGGTTCTTGTTTTAGAATGCGATAATTAAAAAGGATTAGCTTTATATAAATTTTCTTAAATGTCATAATTAGGGGCTCTAAACTTTACTTAGTTGTAAAATTTAGAGCCTTTAAATTTTTACATTTAATTAAATCTTATATACCAATCCTCTTTTTTATACATTTAATATTGTATATTTATTCTTTCTAATCATCCAATAAATTCTGCATACTACGCAAGCTTATTAATAAAGTTGATGTATTATGCAAAAGTGCTGCTAATGTAGGCTGAATAATTCCTGCCACTCCAAGAACAATTAATCCTGTGTTAAATATTGCTATATCTTTGTAGTTTTTATGAATTTTCTTCATTAGTCCATTACTAATTGCTTTTAATGTTACGATTTCATATAAACTGTCAGCACCTATTGTAACATCAGCAATTTCTCTTGCAATTTGAGCGCCATCACTTATTGCAATTCCTACATCTGCCGCTGATAACGCCGGTGAATCATTTACACCATCACCTATCATTATAACTTTTCGGCCAAGTGACTTTTCCTTTTCTACAAATTTAGCTTTGTCTTCCGGAAGTACTTCTGAATAATATTCATCCACACCAACACGTTTTGCTATAACTGAAGCTGTTCTTTCACTATCACCTGTCATCATAACGACCTTACTTAATCCTGCTTTTTTCAACGAATTAATTACTGCTTCTGCTTCATCCCTTAATGGGTCTTCTATGCAAATTACGCCTGCAAGTTCATTTTCAATTGCAAGATACAGATGAGAACACTGTAATGGCAAATTATTAAACTTTTCTTCCATTCCTTTTGGGACCACACATTTTTCATCTTCAAACACAAAATGCGAGCTTCCTATAATTGTTTTTCTTCCGTTATAAAACGTAGAAATGCCATGAGCCACTATATATTCAACCTTTGTATGTTCCTCTTCATGTTCAAGACCTTTCTTTGCTGCTGCATCTACAACAGCCTTAGCCATAGAATGTGGAAAATGTTCTTCTAAGCACGCTGCAATTTTTAACAGTTCATCCTGAGACTGTCCATTAAATGAAATAACATCTACAACCGTAGGTTGTGCTTTTGTAAGTGTGCCTGTTTTATCAAATACTATGCTGTCTGCCTCTGCAATTGCTTCAAGATATTTACCACCTTTTACTGTCATATTGTAAATACTTGCCTCTCTAATGGCTGACAATACAGATATCGGCATCGCAAGCTTTAATGCACACGAGAAGTCAACCATAAGCACTGACAATGCCCTTGTTACATTTCTTGTAACAAGCCACGTTATACCTGTTCCAAGCAAAGTGTATGGAACAAGTCTGTCTGCCAAATGTTCTGCTTTTCCTTCTACCTGTGACTTGAGTTTTTCTGACTCTTCAATCATCGTTACAATTTTATCAAATCTTCCTGAACCACTTACTTCTTTAACACAAATTGTAAGTTCTCCTTCCTCAACAACTGTTCCTGCATATACCGAACTGTCTTTTTCCTTTTGTACCGGAAGTGATTCTCCCGTCATAGATGCCTGATTTACCATAGCTTCTCCATCTGTAACAGTACCGTCAAACGGAATAACATTTCCCATATGTACTATAACTTTGTCCCCTGCCTTTATCTTATTTGAATCTACAAGGATTTCTTTTCCATCACTGCCAACAAGCCATACCTTATCAATGTTAAGTGACATACTTCTTGCTAAATCATCAACAGATTTCTTGTGAGTCCACTCTTCAAGAATCTCACCTATTCCAAGTAAAAACATTACCGAGCCTGCCGTTTCCATATCTCCTCTAAGCATAGAAACTGTTATTGCTGTCGCATCCAATACCGGTACTTCAATTTTTCCTTTAAGAAGTGTCTGTATTCCATGTTTAATATATTTTGTCGATTTAACAACTGATATGGCTGCTCTTATAGGATATGGAATAAATAACTTTGAACTATATCTAAGAACTACTTTATTTATAAGTTTTTCTTTGTATTTTTCATTCAATTCTCTTCCTGAATTTTCAAGAAAAATCTTTGGTACTTCTACATTCTCATAAGAGAATGTCTTAATCATTTTAATTATTTCTTCCCTGTCTCCCTGATAACATACAGTTACATCACCTGTTCTGTTTTGAACATTTACATGAGTAATATTCTTTCCCATAGAAAAATAATATTGTAGTATGTCTGCCTGTTCATATGACATTCTATTTTGAATGACGTGAAAACGTATACGACCTTTTATTTCATGCATTATTTTAACTTTCATTTTTGTGCCTCCATACAACTATAAAAAGCAACTTAAGCAGTTATTCCCTGCCCTCGCTGCTTTCATAGTACCTATTTCGATATAAAGTTATTTTTATCTGCATTTATGTAATTTAATAAGTTATAAACTATTAACTTCAAATTTACTCTGCATCTTCTGTTGTATCTTCAACTACATCTTCAAATTCATCTTCAATATTTTCTGCTTCCTCTGCTGCAGCTCTTTCTTCATTAATCTGCTGAGCTTCTGCATAAATATCTTCTGCATTTTCCTGAATTGTTGTAGCTGTCTTCATAACACAATCTTTAGCTCTAAGAGCTGCTGCTGTACAGTTTGTATATACTTTTTTAGCATCCTTACTTCCTAAAACTTTTACACCTGCTGTTCCAAATAATACACCTGCTGCAAAAATTCCTGTTTTCTTAATATCAATTTTCTTTAATACGTCTAACATTTTTCTCCTCCTAATTCTACTGCTACCTTAAGACTTCAAAACTATTGTAAAACTTATTAAAATTTAGCAATCCATTTTATTGCCATATTATGCAAAGCATTACTAAAGTGTTTTAATCATCTATCTGTAGTTATTTATTTCTAACTCATTTTATAGCACACTTATTTTTTTGTGTCAATAAATGGTAATAAATTATTAATTACAAATTTGCACCATATTATTCCTGTATAATTTTTATATACTTATTTGTTTATATATTATCTTTAAACTCAAAAAACATGGTCAAAATTTAACCGGTCAAGTTTTTCATTTTATTCATCTATTCTTCTTTTAATGTTCGCATCGAGTTAAGTATTGCTATAACCGATACGCCTACATCTGCAAATACTGCTTCCCACATATTTGCAACGCCAAAAGCTCCTAATATAAGCACTAATGCTTTAACTCCTAACGCAAATACAATGTTTTGCTTTACAATAGAAAGTGTTTTTCTTGATATTTTCACAACTGAGGCAATTTTTGTAACATCATCATCCATTAATACAACGTCCGCTGCTTCAATTGCCGCATCACTTCCCATACTTCCCATTGCAATACCTATGTCAGCTCTTGTGAGTACAGGAGCATCGTTAATTCCATCACCAACAAATGCCACTTTGTCCTTTTCACTCTTTTGTTCAAGAAGTTTTTCTACACGGTCTACTTTGTCTGCCGGTAATAATTGAGCATGATACTCATCAATTCCAAGTTCATTTGCCACCTTCTCAACTATTTCCTTCTGGTCTCCGCTAAGCATTACAGTCTTTCTAACACCCACATGCTTCATATCTGAAATAGCTTCTTTAGCACCTTCTTTTATTTCATCAGAAATAACTAAAGAGCCTGCAAATTTGCCATCAATCGCTACATAAATTATTGTCCCAATTGCATCACATTTTTCATAGGAAATGTTTTGTTTATTCATCAGTTTTTCATTGCCAACAAAAACATCTTTTCCTGCAAACTGTGCATGTATTCCATGCCCTGCAATTTCTTCAACATTCTGAAGTTTTGATGTATCTATTTTTTCTCCATATGCATTTTTAATAGACTCAGCAATAGGATGTGTCGAATACGCTTCACTATATGCTGCTACTTCCAACAATTCCTTTTCACTACATCCGACTGCATTTATCCCTGATACTTTAAACTCACCTTTAGTTAGAGTTCCTGTCTTGTCAAATACTATTGTTGACATTTCTGCCAATGCTTCTAAATAATTGCTTCCCTTTACAAGTATTCCAATTCTAGAAGCAGCTCCAATTCCACCGAAAAATCCCAACGGAACTGATATAACTAAAGCACATGGACATGAGATTACAAGGAATATACAAGCCCTCTGAATCCAATCCCCCCACTGTCCACCACAAAACAAAGGCGGTATTATTGCCAAAGCAACTGCACCAATAGTAACTACAGGTGTATAATACTTTGCAAATCTTGTAATAAAGTTTTCAACTCGAGCTTTCTTACTGCTTGCATTTTCTACTAATTCAAGAATCTTAGCTACTGTAGAGTCATCAAATTCCTTTGTAGTTTTTACTTTTAAAGTAGTACTTCCGTTAACACATCCACTTATAATTTCATCGCCCACACTAACCTTTCTTGGAACAGATTCTCCTGTTAAGGCCGCAGTGTCGACAAATGATTCACCTTCAACAACAACTCCATCAAGAGGTATTTTTTCACCCGGCTTAATTACTATAATACTACCTATTTCAACATCATCCGGATCAACCTGTTCTAATCCGTTTTCAGTTTCAATATTTGCATATTCCGGGCAAATATCCATCATATCTGAAATTGACTTTCTTGATTTACCAACAGCATATGCCTGAAATAATTCACCTACCTGGTAAAACAGCATAACTGCTACTGCTTCTGAATATTCACCAACTCCAAATGCACCAAATGTAGCAATCATCATCAAAAAGTTTTCATCAAACACCTGTCCATGACTTATATTTCTAAATGCCTTAAACACAATGTCATATCCAATAATAATGTATGGTACAAGATAAATAACAAATAATATCCACTTATTTACATCATCAAACTTTCCTGTTTTATCTAATACAAGAAGAACTACAAATAAAATTAATGTTGCTATTATTCGTCCTAACATCTTTTTTTGCTTTTCACTCATAACATGCTCCATTCTTCCGTATTTATTTTACGGATGTATAATCAAAAACTGTCTTTTCTAATTTCTATTTATAAAGCCGGTAACTTTCTTTGACTTATGCATTGAAAATCTGCCGGCTTTATAACTATGGACAATTATAATAAAATCTTGCAGTCAGGTTCTACCTTCGCACAAACCTTTACTACTTCTTTCATAATGTCATCAAATCTTGCATCGTCTGCATCAACCATCATCTTCTGTGTCATAAAGCTTACAGATGCACCATTTACTCCATCAATTTTCTTAATTAAATCTTCCATCTTTGCTGCACAATTTGCACAATCCAAATCCTGTAATTTAAATTTCTTCTTCATAATTAACATCCTTTCCACTAATGCTTTAGTACTGACTTTCTAATCTCTAATATATTTATTTTTCTTCTATATGTTCAATTCCCTGGGAAATTATCGTTCTCACATGACCATCTGCAAGTGAATAGAAAATTGATTTACCTTCTCTTCTATTCTTAATAAGTTTAGCCTGCTTTAAAATTCTCAACTGATGAGATACGGCTGACTGAGTCATGTTCAAAGTTTCTGCCAAATCACATACACATACTTCAGATTCAAATAATACAAAAAGTATACGTATTCTTGTAGAATCTCCAAATACTTTAAATAACTCTGCCAAATCATATAATTCATCCTCATCAGGCATATTATCATTAACGATTTTCAACAAGTCTTCATGAGTCTTACATTCATCGCAACATTCTACATTGTGATTTATCATTTTAATTCCACCTTTCTCCAAACATATGAATAATTGTTCATATGTTTATAATATATTTATTATTGTCATATGTCAATATGTTTTCTATTTTTATTTTGTATTTATTTTGTATTTATTTTGTATTTATTTTTATTCTATAGTTTTATCTTTTTATTTGCTTTTCTCACTATCTTCTTATTCGGATTTTATTTCGTTGCAATTTATCTGTACTTCTGTTTTATTTCTTTTTTGTTTATGTAATTGTCGATTTTTTTGTTTATCTAATATCCTATACTTTCCACTTTAACTATGCTATAATCTTTGTCGCAAGGAACTTGTAAGTATTAATTTTATTATAAGTTTCTTGTATTAAGTTTAAATATTTTATTTAAGATTTCAAACTAATATTAAGAAAGGATTTTAAATACAAGTCATTGTCTAATCTTTGATTTGTGCCTTGTTTTTTACAAGGTTTGGTAAGAAAAATGAATATAATCATAGTTGGCTGTGGTAAAGTTGGAAAAAATTTGGCTGCACAGTTGAGCAAAGAGGATAATAGTATCTGCGTTGTTGACATAGATGGAAATGTTGTTCACAAGTTAGCTGACACTTATGATGTTATGGGAATTATCGGTAACGGTGCAAGTTATAGCGTTTTACAGGAAGCCGGTCTTGAATATGCTGATTTATTAATCGCTGTAACTAAGTCTGACGAAGTAAATCTTTTATGCTGCATGATTGCAAAAAAAGGAAGCAACTGTAACACAATTGCCAGAGTCAGAAATCCTATATATAACAAAGAACGTCATTTTCTTCAGGAAGAATTAGGATTATCCATGATTATTAATCCTGAATTTATTTCAGCAACTGAAATTTCACGTATTTTGTGTTTTCCAAATGCAATTGATGTTGATCTATTTTCAAAAGGACGAGCTGAAATGATTCGTTTTAGAATTCCTAAGGATTCTGTTCTTGATAATGTACATATAAAAGATTTATCATCCCGTATATTTGCAGGTGTTCTTATATGTGCTATTGAAAGGGATAATGAAGTAACAATCCCAACAGGTGATTTTGTTTTAAAATCAGGAGATGTTGTATCAATGATGTCTTCTAGACAGACAACCATTGACTTCTTCCATTTTATTAATTTCCATACTCACGAAGTTAAAAATGCGATGATTGTTGGTGGTGGAAAAATTGCTGTATATTTAGCACAAATGCTTTTGAAGTTAAAGATTTCAGTAAAAATAATCGAACATGACCCTGCACGTTGCCAGGAATTGTGTGAAATGCTACCTAATGCTACTATCATTTGCGGTGACGGAACAGACAATACTCTTCTTATTGAAGAACGAATAGACCAGACAGATGCATTAGTTACATTAACTAATTATGATGAAGAAAATATACTTCTTGCTTTATTTGCTCAAAAGAGAGTAAAAACTAAAGTTGTGTCAAAAATAAATCGTTCACAGTTAACTGAAGTGGTTCATAATTTAAATTTAGACAGTGTTATTTATCCTAAAAATCTTTGTACTGAACGAATTTTACAATATGTACGTGCAAAGCAAAATGCCATTGGAAGTAATATCGTTACTCTATATAGATTATGTGACGATAAGGTTGAAGCTTTGGAATTTAACATTGCCGAGAAATCAAAACTGACAGGTGTTCCTTTGAAAGACCTTAATATAAAAAAGGGTGTATTAATTTGTTGTATAACCCGTGATGATAAATTAATTATTCCGGGTGGAGATGATGTAATTGCTCCTGGTGACTCAATGATTATAGTTACAACTCTTTTAGGCTTAAAAGACGCTAGGGATATTTTGGAGGATTAACATAAAGTCATGAATTATTCAATTATACGATATATTTTAGGAATTGTATTAAAACTTGAAGGCATATTAATGTGTCTGCCTTTGATTGTGGGCATAATTTATTCTGAAAAATCAGCATACTCTTATGTAATTACCATTGCTATGTGTCTGATTATTGGTACTATTCTTAGTCACAAGAAACCAAAAGATACAGAATTTTATGCAACAGAAGGTTACATAACAGCAACATCAACAGTATCTGATTTTGATTTCTTCGTTATTAATTCCGGATGGGATGGTGAATATAACAAGTTAACAAATGAATTAGTAAATGATAATCCATGGGGTATGACAGCTACACTTGAAAATGTACCTGTTGAAGCAGGACGTAATTACACAATATCTTTTAATATTTCAAGTACATTAAAAGCAAGCAAAAAAGATGCATTAGGAAATAAGATAGGAGATATTACTACAAAGCATATTTTATTCAAGGCATATAAGCCTGGTAATGGTGATGAAGCATTAGATTTACTTTCAACATCTAACATTACATCAGATGGATATATTACATTAGATTCATCAAAGCGTGAAAGTATGAAGGTTTCAGCAGTAATTAATGTTCCAAAGGATTACAAAAAAGGAAACATCGGATTAAAATTCGCTTTAGGTGCATTATTAAAGACATATGCTGATGAAATTGGTATGTCAGGATATATTCATGTAAATAATTTCACAGTTACAGCTAATAAGCAGTATACTGTAAATTTTGTTAGCCAGAACAAGACAATGTTTACAAAGTATGTAAATGAAGGTGAAAAAGTTGATACATTTGCAGCTAAGAGAAAAGGATATACATTAGTAGGATATACAGCTAATGGTGCTTCATACAACTTTGCTTCAGTTGTTCCAAGTGATTTAACACTTGTTGCACAGTGGAAGAAAACAGCTGCACCGGCAAAGGTTAAAATTGCTTCTGTAAAGAGTAAAAGTGCTAAGAAAGCAGTTGTATCACTTAAGAAAGCAAAGAATGTTAAAGGATATGCTGTTCAGTATTCAACAAATTCAAAGTTTAAGGGTGCTAAACAGAAAACATCTAAAAAGACAAAAATTATACTTAAGAAACTTAAATCTGGATCAATTGTATACGTAAGAGCTAAAGCTTATACAACAGATTCAGCAGATAACAAAGTATTTAGTAAAAAATGGTCAGCTAAGAAGTTAGTTGTAGTTAAATAAGTTTAATATTAGAATTAATCTTAAGCAGGTGAAAGGGTGTAGAGATTTTATATGAATATCATATAAGTCTTTGCGCCCTTTTTTTAAACAAAAATCTTAGATGCTATAATTTGATTTTAAATGTAGAAACATTTTATTTAGTTAGAGAGGATAAGAATATGAGAAAAGCAAAGAGAATATTAGCATTTGCATTATCATTAGTTGTTGTATTTTCAGGAATTAATTATGCTGCAATCACAAGCAATGAAGTAGCAGCCGCTACAGTTTCAACAACAGAATGGACTAATAATGGATTGATTAGTCCTGCTAACGGATCATTAATTGGAGCAGGATATATAGATGTAAAGTGGAACAATAACTTAGAAGGAGTTTCATCATATGCAGTTTATGTTGATAACGCATTAGTAGGAACAGTTGCTCCATCAGCATCAGAAATTTTATCATGTGAATTTTATACAGTTAATGTATCAGCACATACAGCATACGTATCAGCTACATTGACGAATGGAACAGTAGTTAATACTAATACAAGTACTTTCTATGTAACAAAGAAAGGAATTTGCATAAATGAAGATATGGGAGCAGGCATTGATGCTTCTTCATTAAATGTCGGCTGGTATTACAACTGGGGATTTACAGCATATAATGAAAAGAATTTTAAGAACAGATCATTTGACAATATGGACTATGTACCTATGATATGGGGACAGGGAACAGTTAAAGAAGCAGCTTTTGAAAACGCAAAAAAGAATGGATACAAATATATTTTAGGATATAATGAACCAGATTTAACAAATCAGTCTAATATGTCAATTGAAAAAGTAATTAACAGATGGCAGGATTTTTGTAATTCGGGACTTAAAGTTGGCTCACCTGCAACAGCTACAGCACCGTGCTGGTCTGATAAATGGTTTAAACCTTTTATGGAAAAGATATCAGCAAATAGTTCGTTAGATGTTGACTTTATTGCGGTACATTGCTATTGGGGAACAGATTTAGATTCAACTAAGGGAGCATTACAGTTCTTACAGGCAATCGATCAGACTTATGCATTGTATCATAAACCAATTTGGATTACAGAGTTTGCTGTAGGTGAACAGCATATGAAGTTAAGCATGGCTGATCCTACATGCGCAGAGAATACAAGAAACTTTTTAAAGATTGTATTAGAAGGATTAAATGCAAGAAGTTATGTAGAAAGATATGCATGGTTCTCATTCGACCCTGAAGACAATAGCAAATTTACAGACAGTGCTTCAGGTTTGTGGTACAGAAATACCGGAGTGTTAACAGAATTAGGAAAGTTATACGCAGAAATTGGAAATCCTGCAGGATATCCGGCAAAAACTTATGGAGTATATACTCCAAGTGGAGTTGATACATCAGCAGTTGCGTGTGCAGCATCAGTTAAACCTGTTATATATACTGCATTAGCAAATAACAAAAAGAAAACTATTAAATTAAATCTTAAGAGCGTAAATAATGCAGCAGGATATGAAATCAAATATTCAACATATAAGAATATGAAGAAAGCTAAAACAAAGAGTACAACAAAACTTACATATGTACTTAAAAAATTAAAAGCCGGAAAAAAGTATTATGTTCAGTCAAGAGCTTACTTTATTATGGATGGCTCAAAGTTGTATACAGGTTGGAGCAGCAAGAAAGTAGCAAAAATAAAGAAAGTTAAAAAAGTAAAAAAGGCAAAAAAAGCAAAATCAGCTAAAAATAGTAAGAAAAAATAATTGCATAAGTGATTGTTAGACAAAAGAAAAAGGAAATAGGGGTGAGTATCTTACCTATTTATTTTGAAAAGGTAACAGGAGATTATTATATGAGAAAGTTAAGAAAAGTAATTGCAATGGCTTTGATGTCAGCGGTGGTTATTGCCGGAACTCCTGCTTTTAACAATGATGTTAAAGCAGTTACAATAAATAGTGATGCAGGTGCAATAACACAGTGGCAGACAAATGCAATAACAAATCCGGTAGCAGGCAAATTAGTACCTGCAGGCTATGTTGATATAAAGTGGACAAGTGCAAATGATTTAGGAGAAGTAAAAGGTTATAAGTTGTATGTAGATGATGCTTTAGTTAATACAGCAACGTCTAATTCCACACAATTTGAATATTATACGACAGTAGTAAGCCGCCATAAGGTTTATATTATTGCTGAATTTACAGACGGCTCAAGTATAACATCATCTACATTCTATTTCTATGTTACTAAAAAAGGATTGTGCGTAAATAATGAAATGGGGAAAATGTTAATACCTGATGATATGAATATAGGTTGGTATTATAATTGGGGAGTAAATCCATTTACATATAGTTGTTATACAGATATTGACTATGTTCCTATGATTTGGGGAACAAACTCAGAAAGATATATATCATCAATTGCATCTAAAGGATACAAGTATTTACTTGCATATAATGAACCGGATATGGGAGCAAATGTTGGCGGAAGTAATATAAACGTAAATACAGCGATTAATAATTGGAATAAATTTTTGGGATATAATTTCCATTTAGGTTCACCGGCACCGGCTTTAAGTCCATCATGGGGAATTGATAATAATACAGGTGGCAAATGGTTTAGAACATTTATGAATGGAATAGACCATAGTACAATAGATTTTATACCACTTCATTGTTATTATGGAACATATGGAGGAGTTGAAGCTGCAAATACTTTTCTTACAGATGTAGTAGATAAAACATATGAAATGTATCACAAACCAATATGGATTACAGAATTTGCTC
>ERZ773208.2440-NODE-2440-length-12627-cov-3.836223_pt1 | contig 12627 bp, 13 predicted proteins | sample MGYA00581006_ERZ773208 | MGnify/ENA primary metagenome ERZ773208 (study PRJEB29015, sample SAMEA2737793) | human gut metagenome | biome: human gut; feature: human-associated habitat; material: faeces | place: China | collected 2012 ... | reverse complement strand
GTGGGCCAAGGACAAGGGCATCGTCGAGGGCGTCTCCGCCACGGAGTTCGACCCCGAGGCGCCGATCACCCGCGAGCAGATGGCCACGATCCTCTTCCGCTACACGAAAACGGCCGCCCCGGACAAGGCCAAAGCCTCCGCAGACCTGAGCGGTTTTGCCGACGCGGGCAGCGTGAATGACTGGGCCGTGGACGCCATGCGCTGGGCCGTCGGGCAAAAGCTCATCGCCGGCATCACCCTGGAGCAGTCCGTCTATCTGCAGCCGCGCGGCAATGCCACCCGCGCGCAGGCCGCCACCGTCCTCACCCGGTACTACGCACAGTAAGCGTACCGGAAATCCAACCGGAGAAGGAGTTTTCACCATGTCCAGAACGAAGTTCATGGGTATTTTTCTCATCATTCTCGGCGTCATCAGCGTGGTCGTGGGCATCGTCCGCGGCGACATGACCAGCAGCGCCGCGATGTTCATCGGCTATCTCGTGCCGGCGCTGCTCGGCGCCATGATCCTGATCGTCGACCACATCGGCGGCGGTGAGAACAAGCGCACCGGCCCGTCCGATGCGACGCTCGCCGGGCAGAAAAACAAAAAGAAGAAAAAATGAGAAAAAGCCGCTGCCCGGCCGGGCAGCGGCTTTTTCACGCAAACATGTTCCGCCGGACATTCCCGTCCGGCGGAACGCATAGGGTTAGGATGATATGGTGCTCAGCAGACCTTCGGCTCCGGGAATTTGGAGTGGAAGCTGTTGGCCTCGACCCAGTCGATGGCGGCCTGAATGCCGTCCCAGGTAGCGGGCTCGCCGCGGCCGACGGTCGCCATGGTCAGGCAGGCCTGCTCGGCGGGCGTGAGCGTGGTCTTGGCAGCCTTCGCGTTCAGGCGCTTGGCAATGTCCTTGATCTTCACCTTCATGATCAGGCGGTACGGCAGCGGCAGACGCTTCAGGTCAAAGCGGCCCTGCAGCGGGAACACCGCAATGTCGGTGCCGAGGCCGTTCTTCTTGCGGCAGACTTCCTCCGCGTTGGCAGCCGGAGCGCCCATGCCGACCGAAACCACGCCGACCACGTTATAGCGCTCCTTGGCCTTGTTCAGGCCAACAACCTTGCCGGCCAGCAGCCAGCCGATGTAGACCACCTTGCGGCCGGTCGGGCAGATGTGCGACTGCTCCGTAAAGAACGGAACATGCAGCGCTGCCGACATGCGGTGGGCGTACTCCTCACAGGAACCGGAGAGCGAAGAATAAACAATCGCGTCAATCATCGTGAAAAATCCCCTTTCAGTTTGTGGCGGAACCAACTGTGTCCCTAGTTTCCTTGCTTTATCATAGTCAAATCTTAAACAAAAGTCAAGATTCACTTTCCGAAATTGGCATAGATATCCGGCGTTTGGGTAGAAAAAGGTACATAATTCCGCCGTTTTCGCGCACAAAGAGAAAATGCAGTCATTTTCCCTGCGCGCACCTCTTGCAGATTGCCGGCAGATTCAGTATAATGTAGAATGGTTTGATAACAAGATTTTCACCCTGATATGGAAGGCGGTGCAGATCGCACATGGAAGAACGATTCCGCAATCTGGACTATCAAAACTGGAAACCTGTACGTACACTCGGCACTGACTCCTACGGGACGGTGTACGAGATCGCGCGCGACGACGGCTTCGGCATGGTGGATCACGCGGCGCTGAAGGTGCTGTCGATCCCCGCCGCGCCGGAGGACTTTGACGCCCTCGTCGCCGAGGGCCGCACGCCGGAGGAAGTGACCGCCCTGCTCCACCGCCAGGTGGAGACGATCGCGCGGCAGCTCATGGCGGTCGATGCCATCAGCGATGAGCCGAATCTGCTGCGGTGCGAGGATCACGTCATCCGCGAGCACCCGGACGGCCGCGGCTGGGACATCTATGTGCGCACGGAGCTGCTGCCCTCCCTGCCGGACTACCTGCGCAACCATCCGCACGGCGAGGCGGACATCATCCGGCTCGGTGCCGGTCTGTGCAGCGCGCTGGAGACGTGCCATCGCCGCGGCATCGTGCACGGCGATATCAAGCCGCGCAACGTCTTTGTCGGCGGCGGCAACTTCAACGAGCAGGTCACGTATAAGCTCGGCGACTTCGGCATGGCGCAGTTTTCCGCCGTGGACAACACAAACGATTTCATGGCGCCTGAGGTGCTGTGCGGCGCGGAGGTCTCGCCCGAGAGCGACCTCTATTCCGTGGGCATGGTGCTCTACTGGGCGCTCAACGAGCGGCGCATCCCGTTCGTGCCGCTGCCGCCGACGGCGGTGGAGGCCTCGGATCTTGCGATCGCGCGCGAGCAGCGCCTGCGCGGCGACCCGCTGCCCGAACCGCTCCACGGCAGTCAGGCGCTGAAGAATGTCGTCATGCGCGCCTGCGCCGACGATCCGGCCCAGCGCTACGCCTCCGTGGAGGAGTTCCGCGCGGCCCTGCTCGCCGTGGCGCGCCGCGCCGCAGCGGCCCAGCCGCAGCAGGCACAGGCCGTCCGCCGGGAAGCGCCCGCCCCCAAGGCCGTCGCCGCGGACACATTCCCCGGCTCGAAACCAAAGGCACAGCGCAAGGCCGTGCCGGTCGAGTCCGAGGGCGCGGAAAAACCGCACAATGCAAAGAAAACCATCGCCATCGTGCTCGGCTCGCTCGTCGTCGTGGCGCTCGTCGTGCTCATCATCGTCATGGCGCTGCAGGGCGGAAAGTCCGGTGTCGACTCGATCACGCTCGATCACGAATCGGCCGAGATCGCCCCGCAGGACACCCTCACGCTCAAGGCCACCGTGCTCGACGCCAGCGGGCAGGAGCTGACGGACGAAACGCTCACCTGGTCGAGCAGCAACGCCGCCGTCGCCACTGTGAAGGACGGCGTCGTCACCGGCGTGACCGAGGGCAAGGCCAAGATCACCGTCAAGGCCGGCAAGCGCTCGGCCGACTGCACGATCACCGTCACGAACGACGCCATCGAGGTCAAGAGCCTCAAGCTCGATAAGGACCGGGCCGAAATGCAGATCGGCGACTCGCTCACGCTCACGGCGACCATGCAGCCCGCAAACGCCCCGGACGATCTCGTCTCCTGGGCCAGCAGCGATCCGAACATCGCCACCGTGAAAAAGGGCATCGTCGTGGCGACGAGCTCCGGCTCCGTGACGATCACGGCCTCTGCCGGCAGCTGCACCGCCACGTGCCAGATCACGGTGCAGGCGCCGTCGCGCGTCGACAGCGTCACGGCCGAGACCGCTTCGGCCACGCTCGATCTCGGCGGCACGAAGACCGGCATCATCACGTTCCACATCCACGGGCAGAATCTGGACAGCCTGCAAAGCACCGTGAAGGTCTACGCGGCCGACGGCAGCGTCGTCTCGCTCGGCCAGCCGGTGCGCACCGGCAACGGCACGGACGACACCTACTCCGTCACGGCTACGGCCGCCGCAGCCGGCTCCACCAGCGTGATCCTGCAGATCACCGGCGCCGACGGCACGACGCACTCCGCCGCCTGCACCGTCACCGTCAAGGAGAGCAAGACCATCCTCGACCTGATCCCCGGCGTGAACGGATGACCCAAACAGTCACACGGCCGGCAGGGCAAATCGCCCTGCCGGCCGTTTTTTAAACTCCGTTTAAGACCGCGTTATGATTTGTTTCATACAGTGCCGTATCCTGACGGCGTCCGGTCGGGAGAACAGGCCACACCGTTCCCGCGCTGCGCCGGCACAAAGAAACCGCTTTTCTTCCCTATCTCTCATGCATATCCCCCCAGCACAAGGCCCGGCTGCACATCTGTGCAGCCGGGCCTTGTACGGTCAGATTCGGTTTTTCCGCTCAGTCGATGCGGATGTCCGCCACAGAGTAGACGGCCGCGTTGCCGCTCATGCGGATGCGGTCACCCGCCTGCGTGCAGTAAAGCGTGCCGCCGCGGCGGCTGGCCTGATAGGCCACGAGCGTGTCCTTGCCGAGCGTCTGCACCCAATACGGCACGATGTGGCAGTGTCCGGAGCCGCAGACCGGGTCTTCGGCAACGTTGCACTTGGGCGCAAAGCTGCGCGAGGCACAGTCCACGTCCGTGCCCGGCGCGGTCACGTGCAGGAGCAGCCCGTCGAGCGCGCGCACCTTATCCTGATCGACGGTCATATTGCGCACGGTATCCGCGTCGTCGAACACGCACAGCAGGTCGCGCCCCATGTAGGCCGCTTTCGGCCGCGCGCCGTTCATGGCCGCGACCATCTCCTCCGTGACCGGCACCGGCCGGGATCTCCGGCCGCCACGACATGGGATAGTCGGCAAAGGAATTGACAGGCATGGGCGCACCTTCTTTCCACACAATCATAAAATCGTGCGGTGCGTTTGGCAAGCCGCAAATTTCTCTGCCAAACAACAGAAATGCACGAACCGGGGCATCCCAGCGGATGCCCCGGTCTTTCCTTGCATTGGATTTAATTTTCCCAGCGGATCTGCTGCGTGTCCACGAGCGGATACGCCGTGAGCTGCGCGCTGTCAAGGTCGGCGGAATGGAGCTTCACGCCGGTGATCTGGCGGTTATCATAGGTCGTGTAGTAATAAATGCCCCGGTCCGCGTTGCAGCAGCTGGAATAGAGCGTGATCTCATACTGGCCGTCGTCCAGCTCGCAGCAGCCGCGCTGCTGCTCCACGCTCGTGAGGATGTGGAAAAACTGGCTGACGCTCGCGTCCTCCGTCTGCGCCGAGCGGGCATTGGCGCGCACGAACGCCGCGCGCACAAAGCGCGAGGCGGAGGAGAGGTCGCCGGGCAGTCCCAGCGCGCCCATGCCGCGGCTGTAGAGCGTGAGCGGGAGCGCGTCGGAAAAGAGATTTTCCGGCTGCTTCGGCGAGAGGTGCATGAGGTTGTTGAGCGCGAACATCTGCTGCGGAAACGGCGGGTTGTTCGTCAGCACCCCGACCGGGTCGTCATAGACGTGCAGGCCGTCCGCCGTGGCCTCGACCACGATGCAGCCGCTGCGGTCGGCGACGAGCCAGTGCAGCTGCGCGCACGGCAGCTCGGGCGCAAACGGTGTGTTGTCCACGACCACGCGCGCGAGCGCATTGCGTGCCTCGGCGACCGTGGCGCACGTGCCGAGCAGCCACGGGATGAGCGCGTACTGCGGCACCGAGGCCACGCCCTGCGTGACGGGCGGGTAGACCGCGTTGCCCACAAAGTTCAGCCCCGCGATGCACAGGCCCTTCTCGTTGACCGCGTCATAATAGAGCGGGTAGTCGTTTTGGATATGCGCCATGCCGATCATGGCATAATGCCGGTCGAGCGCGCCGCCGTGCAGGCGGATCGGGTAGTTGCGCGGCGTGATGGTCACGTGCTCGCCGTAGGAAAATTCGTAGTCCAGATTGCGGCCGAAATAAAAATCGCCGCTGCAGTATGTCGCTGCGGTACACATGATGCAAAACCTCCCTCATTCGTTCGCTGTCCAGTATATCCGCCGCGCCGGGGCGAATGTTGAAGAATCTGAAAAGTTCCTGTGTCCAGTCTGTGTCTTTTTGTGCCCGCCGCCGGCGTGGTGTAGCTCTTGAGGTGCTGGAAGTCGGCAAAGAACTCGCTGGCCGTCTTGGCGCTGCCGTCCGTTGCCGCGATGGGGTTGCCCTTGCTGTCGTAGCTGTAGGTCTCCGCCGGTTCGAGCACGAGGCTGATGTTCGTGAAGTACGCGTCGTTGGCGTTGTAGTCGTAGGCGCAGTAGACCGTGATGTTCTTGACCATCAGGTCACGCCGCTTCGGGATGATGACACCCGACGCATACTGCCAGTCCGTGAAGTCGTCGTTGAAGCTCACGTACTGCTTTTCAATCGACACGACTTACATTTTACCCCTTTGGCTAAATAAGCAATTTCCCGCCATCGTCTTGAATCTTGCTGAATTTGTGCATATGTCTTTCGAAGAACCGGACTTCTGTTAACTGGTGAATCCAATCGAAAAACTTTTACCAGTTTTCCAAAATCATCCGATCTGCCACGATTTTCCGCGATAGCTTCACATTGTTTTAAAAGTTCATCAGGATATCTCTTTAGAATAACCGATGCCGCGCCATATATATCTTCTTCATCCGCACTGTTAAGAACCAAATGAAAGAGTTTCTCAAAAGATGGCATAGGATACCTATAGTATCCGTTTTCATCTCCCCAACCGAAATTATACAATTCAGTTTTCACCCAAATTGAACCATCATTGGGGCTTAATGCCATATCTTCGGCTAGAGGTAATAATCCAAAATCCGATGCATCACATTTATTAAACCTAGTACTCATAACAAAAAAATGGCCCATTTGCATCTCTCCTATGGTAAAAACTGAATATATCCATTTTGCGAAACAACACCATATGTAATTTCACAGCCTTTGACAATATTGTATTCTGTTGTTGCCCATATGCTATCGATGTATATACCAGATGCATTTTGAATAGAGTATATTGCCTGTTTAGAAGATTTAGCAACATTGGCGAAATTTAACTGATGCAGCTCTCCAAGCATCCCTCGAGCCCTGTGTTGCTTGCAAATATTCACCCAAGCGAGTCATTTCTAACGTTTTTCCTCCAACACTCGCATTTTATGTAGCAATATAGTTATACTGATACACTGAATTAACTATCAGATATTAAGCACAAAATCACCTTCCCTTGCTCAGAAAAATAGACTGTATATCTTTCGCCGGGAACCAATTTTTGATTTACAATTTTCTTTTCTGAAAAGCTATCTAAATAAAGCGTTACAAAATCAGCATCCCCACAATCTTTCTGCTTAAAGATATAGCTATTAGTAAAAGGCGCAGGTGATGAACCATAGGAAGAACGGTATTCCTCAACAAACACGCCGTCAATACTATTAACTCGTGGGTGGTATATTGCGTCTAAATAATACCCAAGACAAACAAAAGCGAAAATTATCGCCAACGCACCTATGAAGCAACCAATTTTTTGATCTACACCTATGCTTGTTTTTGTATTACCGCTATCCTTGTTTTTTTTACCTTTTGGGAATGCAAATGCAGAAATAATTAACACCCCGCAGCAGAAAAGGAAGGGGCAAACAGTATACGCCCTATACCAAAGCCCAGATAAATCCAGCATAAGTGCCTCCTATCGCCCAAACGATGCCGCAAATGAGCCAACGAAGAAATCAGCAACTCTATACTAATTATATTACCTTCATTCTCCATTGTAAATCTCTCATTTTCACCACGGCTTAAATTTGAGATCATCACATATTTTCAAGGCTCGATCATAGACCCGAGAAGCCGCAAAGAGCGCAAAAACGAAACCGATAAACTGCGAGCCCAGCGCAGCGGGACGCAGAGCGGGCCGCAGTTGAAAAGGAGGAGCAAGGGAACGCAGACGAAAAAATCCGGCAGCTCATTTTGAGCTGCCGGATTTTGAGCGGAGCGGACTTCGCTCTGACGCCGTGGTGCCGGTGGCCGGACTCGAACCGGCACGCCTTGCGGCACTTGATTTTGAGTCAAGCACGTCTACCAATTCCATCACACCGGCAAATTCGGTTGTTTGATTATACAACAGCCGGGCGCACATTTCAAGTGCAAATCTCGCGCGGCGGCACGAACCGCAGCCGCTCCGGCGGCTGCTCGGCAAGCGAGCACGCGGCGGCCGCGCAGCCGGGAATGTCATCATACACGCGGCAGAGCGCCCCCGCCTCCGGCGGGACGAGCACCCCGGCCGTGCGCCGGAACGGGATCGTGCGCAGGTCGCCCGCGCCCGTGAGCTTGAACCAGCTCTCGCGCAGCGTCCAGAGCTCAAACGGCTGCAGGTCGCCGCAGTCCGCCTGCGCGAGCCGCCGCGCCATGGCCGGGTGCAGCGGGCGCACCTGCTCCACATCCGCGCCGACCGGCGCGGCCGACACCGCCACGAGCGCCGCCGTGCGCGTGTGGCTGACGGAAAAGTGCAGCTGCGGGCACGCCGGAAAATACGGCTTTCCGCCCGGCAGCTCCGCCGTCTCCGGCAGGTCGATGCCCCAGACCGCGCGCACCGCATACGCCAGCAGCGACACGCCCCACGCGCTCCCGTGCGCCTTCGTGCGCGCAGGGCGCGCCGGCTGCGCGTCCGTGATCTGCGTCCAGAAAAGCTCCATATGGCCCACCTCATTTCCTGTGTCACAGAATAACACGATTCGTAATTTTTTGCTACCACTATTGTAAATTGTGTGATATACTGAAATGAATATTTCTGCAAACCTCCTGCTTTCCCGGAAAGCAGACGCCACTAACCGCAAAGGCGCCCACACACTGCCTTTGGAAAGGAATATGGACTACATGAAGAAAATTCTCGTACTTGAGGACGAGCCCAGCATCCGCAGCTTCGTCGTCATCAACCTGCGCCGGTCCGGTTACGAGCCCATTGAGGCGGCCACAGGCGAGGAGGCGCTCGAAAAGCTCAAGCAGAATCCGGACACGCTCGTCGCGCTGCTCGACGTGATGCTGCCGGATATCGACGGCTTTGAGGTCTGCCGCCGCATCCGCGCGACCGGCTCGAAGATGGGCATCCTCATGCTCAGCGCCAAGAGCCAGGAGATGGACAAGATCACCGGCCTCATGACCGGCGCGGACGACTATGTCACCAAGCCTTTCTCCCCTGCCGAGCTGCTTGCGCGCGTGGACGCGCTCTACCGCCGCATCGGCGGCAGCGAGAACACCGAGGACGTGCTCTCGAGCGGGCCGTTCGTGCTGCACCTGCGCTCGCGCACGCTCGACAAAAACAGCGAGCACATCCGCCTGACGCAGACGGAGTTTGCCATCATGAAGCTGTTCATGGAAAATCCCGGCCGCGCGCTCTCGCGCGAGGACATTCTGCACGCCGTCTGGGGCGCGGACTACAACGGCGAGGTCAAGATCGTCGATGTGAACATCCGCCGCCTGCGCATCAAGATCGAGGACGACGCGACCGAACCGGAATACATCACCACCGTCTGGGGCTACGGCTATAAGTGGGGCTACTGAGGCCATGCAGGACGTCACCCCCACCCCCGCAGGCGAACCCAAACAGGAAAACACCTTCCGCGGCCTGTTTTCGCGCATGGCCATGGGCCAATGTGTGCACGCGGCGCTGTGCGTCGCCATCGGCGCGGCCATCGGTCTGAGCGCCGGGCGCGTCAGCACGGCGTTGGGCATCATACTCGGCATCCTCGCGGCAGCCGCCGGCGCCGTGGTCTGCGCGCTGTGGTTCCGCCGGCACGTGTCGCGTCCGGTCGAGCAGATCACGGAGGTCACGCGCACGATCGCCGGCGGGCGCTACGGCACGGAGCTGCCGGTGCAGCGCGACGATGAGCTCGGCCGCCTTGCGACCGCGATCAACGAGCTGTCACAGGAGATCAGCCGCAGCGAAAAAATGCAGTCGGAGTTCATCTCGTCGATCTCGCACGAGCTGCGCACGCCCCTGACCGCCATCACCGGCTGGAGCGAGACGCTCATGTTCGACACCGCCATCCAGGGCGACTCCCGCCGCGGCATCGCCATCATCTCCAAGGAGGCCGCGCGCCTGACGAGTCTCGTCGAGGAGCTGCTGGAGTTCACCCGCATCCAGGACGGCCGCTTCAACCTGAGCATGGAGCTGCTCGACATCGAGAGCGAGCTCGAGGACACCATCTTCACCTATCAGGAGCTGCTGCGGCAGGACGGGATGCAGCTCATCTACAACCCGCCCGAGGAGGAGATCCCGCTCGTGCCCGGCGACCCGGAGCGCCTCAAGCAGGTGTTTCTCAACATCCTCGACAACGCCGCCAAGTACGCCCGCGACGGCAAGACGATCGAAGTGTCCGTTTTTTCGGACAGTGAAGCTGCTACCATTCAATTCAGGGACCATGGCCCCGGCATCCCGGAAAACGAGCTGCCGCACGTGAAGGAGAAATTCTTCAAGGGCGAGAAGCACAAGGCCCGTGGCAGCGGCATCGGTCTGGCCGTGTGCGACGAGATCATCACCCGCTCCGGCGGTACGCTGACGATCGCCAACGCCCCCGGCGGCGGCACACTGGTCTCGGTGCGCCTGCCGTTCGCGCCGGAGAGCGGCAATTAACTTCGTAATTTCATTCTAACCGAGGTAACCATATGAGCAAAACCGAATCCGCAAAACCCGATACCAGCGTCTCGTTCCGCACATCCATCGGCGGGCAGGCGCTCATCGAGGGCATCCTCATGCGCGGCCCGACCCGGCAGGCCATCGTCTGCCGCACGCAGGACGGCATGGTCGAGAAGGTCGAGGAGCTGCACTGGGTCCGCGAAAAGCACCCGATCCTCGGCTGGCCGCTCATCCGCGGCGTCATCGTGTTTCTCGACTCGATGGTCAAGGGCATGAAGGCGCTGACCTATTCGGCCGACCTGCTGCCCGAGGACGAGCAGGAGGAGCCCGGCAAGATCGACCTCTGGATCGAAAAGCATTTCGGCGAGGAGAAGGCCAAGGACATCATCATCGGTACGGCCGTGGTGCTCGGCATCGCGCTGTCGATCGTGCTGTTCATCCTGATCCCGACGCTGCTCGCCGGCCTGACCAAGGGCTTTATCCACAGCCCCGTTGTGCGCAACCTCTTTGAGGGCCTGCTGCGCATCATCATTTTCCTGCTGTATCTGTGGGGCGTGGCGCACATGAAGGACGTCGAGCGTATGTTCGCCTACCACGGCGCGGAGCACAAGACCATCTTCTGCTACGAAAAGGGCCTGCCGCTGACGGTCGAGAACGTGCGGCCACAGTCGCGCTTCCACCCCCGCTGCGGCACGAGCTTCCTGTTCGTCGTCGTCATCATCAGCATTCTGGTGTTCTCGCTCGTGAGCCTGCGCGTCGGCTTGTGGGACAATCCGTGGGTGCGCATCGGCCTGCGGCTGCTGCTGCTGCCGGTCGTCGTGTCCATCAGTTATGAAATCAACCGCTGGGTCGGCCGGCACGACAACCTCTGCTCGCGCATTCTGTCCGCGCCGGGCAAGTGGCTGCAGCGCCTGACCACCAACGAGCCGGACGACAGCATGATCGAGTGCGCCATCCGTGCGCTCGAGCTCGTCATCCCAGAGCAGAAGGGCAGCGACGCCTGGTAATCCGTCAGCAAAGGACTGGAAGATAGAGAGATGCCAAAGACCTATAACGACCTGTATCTGGCCACGCGCACGGCGCTGAAAAACGCCGGCGTGGAGGCTTACGCGCTCGAGGCGCGGCTGCTGGTGGCCTATGCCGTCGGCAAGACGAAGGAGGAATTCGTGCGCGACCTGCGCCTGTACACCTCCGACGAAAATGAACAGAAGATCGAGGCTCTGCTGCAGCGCCGTATCGCCGGCGAGCCGCTGGCCTATCTCATCGGCGAGTGGGAGTTTCACGGGCTGCCGATCGTGGTCACGCCCGACGTGCTCATTCCGCGCATGGACACCGAGGTACTCGTGGACGCGGCGCTGCGCGTGCTCGTCGGCCGGAAGATGAACGCCCGCATTCTCGACCTCTGCTCCGGCAGCGGCTGCATCGGCTGCGCGCTGGCGCATGAGCTGCCGGCCGCGCGCGTCGTCATGGTGGACATCAGCGACGAGGCCCTCACCGTGAGCAAGGAAAACCTGCGCCGCAACCACCAGAACCGCACCATCTGCCTCAAGGCCGACGCGCTCGAAAAGCCCCCTATGGGCATCGGCACGTTCGACCTCATCGTGTCGAACCCGCCGTATGTGGCGAGCATGGACATCCTCACGCTCGACAGCTCCGTGCGCGACTACGAGCCGCTCGGCGCGCTCGACGGCGGCGAGGATGGGCTGATGTTCTACCGCGCGATCGTGCGCCACTGGACGCAGATCCTCCGCCCCGGCGGCTGGCTCATGTTCGAAGTCGGCGAGGATCAGGCGGACACCGTCATGGCGCTGATGACAGAAGAGAAATACACCGATGTGACCGCCCTAGAGGACACCGCCGGCATCCGGCGCGTCGTCGTCGGCCGCATCTGATACTTAGAGGTGAATCACTATGGCTGAAAAGAAAAAATCCGCACCCGTGTCCACCGGCCCCGTCAAGCCGGAGGACAAGAAAAAAGCGCTCGAGACCGCGCTCGCCCAGATCGAGAAGAACTTCGGCAAGGGCGCCATCATGCGCCTCGGCGACGACATTCCCGTGAACGTGGAGGCCATTTCCACCGGCTCCCTGTCGCTCGATCTCGCGCTCGGCATCGGCGGCGTGCCCCGCGGCCGCATCGTCGAGATCTATGGGCCCGAGTCGTCCGGTAAGACGACGCTCGCGCTGCACATCCTCGCCAGCGCCCAGAAAGAGGGCGGCGAGGTCGCGTTCATCGACGTGGAGCACGCGCTCGAGCCCGCTTACGCCCGTGCCCTCGGCGTGGACATCGACAGCCTGCTCATCTCCCAGCCGGACACCGGCGAGCAGGCGCTCGAGATCACGGAGCAGCTCGTGCGCTCCGGCGCGCTCGACGTCGTGGTCGTCGACTCCGTGGCGGCGCTGCTGCCGCGCAGCGAGCTCGAGGGTGAGATGGGCGAGTCGTCCGTCGGCGTGATCGCGCGCCTGATGAGCCAGGCCCTGCGCAAGCTGGCCGGCACGGTCAGCCGCACAAACTGCATCGTCGTGTTTATCAACCAACTGCGTGAGAAGATCGGCGTCATGTACGGCAACCCAGAGACGACGCCCGGCGGCCGCGCGC
>ERZ773208.2438-NODE-2438-length-12634-cov-4.065109_pt1 | contig 12634 bp, 9 predicted proteins | sample MGYA00581006_ERZ773208 | MGnify/ENA primary metagenome ERZ773208 (study PRJEB29015, sample SAMEA2737793) | human gut metagenome | biome: human gut; feature: human-associated habitat; material: faeces | place: China | collected 2012 ... | reverse complement strand
GCGTGATATATTTCTTAACACACCATTAACAAAACCCTTAAGCCCCGCAAATCCCCTCTTTACAGCAAGCTTGACAGCCTCATTACAAGCTGCACTGTCAGGCACATTATCCATATATATTATCTGATATACACCCATTCTTACAATTCTTCTTATAACAGGCTTCATCTTCTTAACTGGTGTCTTTGAATACTTGTTAATAATATAATCTAATTCTATCTGGCTCTCTATAATGCCTAAAGACAGCTTATTGATAAATGATCTTTTACTCTTATCAAGATACTGGTACTTTAAAAGTGCATTGTTGATTATTATATGTGAAAATTCATTGTTACTCTCTATTTCTTCCAAAATGTCGAGTACAACCGCTCTTAAATTAACTTCCATACAGATTATTCTCCATTATAATATAACTAATTACCCTAATGCAGTCCCTTCTTCAACGTGGCTTCCAAGAAGAAAGGCATCTGCTGACATTCTCTTCTTACCCTCAAGCTGAAGTTCATTAACCTTAAGATAATCTTTTCCGCATTTTATAATAAATGTCTTCTTATCTACATAACATACTGTTCCAGCTTCACATTCCTTTGAAATATTATTGTTATTTATAATATCATCACTGTCATTCACAACATCTGCATCCCATATTTTTAACATTTTGCCATTAAGATGTGTAAATGCACTTGGCCAGGGATTAAGTCCTCTTATAAGGCACTCAATCTGTCTGGCACTCTTAGTAAAATCAAGCTCTCCCATTGACTTTTTAAGCATTTTGACATATGAGCTTTCAGCTTCGTTCTGCTTTTCTGGTATAATGCTTCCAGTCTCAAGTCCTTCAAGTGTCTTAATAAGAAGCTTAGCACCAACTATGCTTAATCTGTCAAAAAGGCTTCCGCCTGTCTCTTTCTTATCAAGTTTAACCTTATCTACCAAAAGAATATCTCCTGTATCAAGCCCCTCATCCATCTTCATAGTCGTAACACCGGAATACTCACATCCGTCTATTACTGCCCACTGGATTGGAGAGGCTCCCCTGTACTTAGGAAGCAGTGAAGCGTGTACATTAATACATCCAAGACGTGGCATATCAATAATACTCTTAGGCAATAGCTGTCCAAATGCAACAACAACAAACACATCTGCATTATATTTTCTTAATTCTTCAACAAATGCTTCATCTCTTGCTCTTTCTGGCTGAAGAACCTGTATATTATTCTTAACAGCTTCTTCCTTAACAGGTGAAAATACAAGCTCCTTGCTTCTTCCCTTTGGCTTGTCCGGCTGTGTGACAGCGAGCACTACTTCATGTCCTGCTTCTACCAGTGCTTCCAGTGTTCCGACCGAAAAATCGGGTGTTCCCATAAATATGATTCTCATTCTTCCCCTCCTTGCGCATCGTCTTGATCTTCTTCATCATAAGACACTTCATGAAGTCCGTCTTCTGCCAGTTCAACATACAGTTTTCCGTCCAAATGATCAAGTTCATGGCAAAACGCCCTTGCAAGCAAGCCTTCGCCTTCCATTTCGAACTCGTTCATATTTTCATCAAACGCCCGCACTTTTACACGGTCCGGTCTTGTAACGATTCCGAATTTTCCCGGTACGCTTAGACATCCTTCTTCTCCTGTCTGTTCGCCTGAAGATTCGATGATCTGCGGATTGATCAAAACAATCGGACCTTCCCCTACATCGATCACTACGATTCTTTTCAAAACGCCGACCTGCGGAGCCGCAAGACCGACACCGTTGCTTTCATACATTGTCTCAAGCATATCTCCGATCAGTATTTTCGTGCGAAGCGTCATCTTCGGCACTGCTTTACACTGTTTTTCTAATATATCGTCTCCTATTTCTCTAATTACTCTGATTGCCATTTTTCTCCTTCTTTCTATCCGCTACATCGGATTAAAATCAAATTGTATTCTCATTTTATCAAATCCCGAATTAATCTCAATATATTTTTCCGTCCGGTCTTTCAGCACGACAAGATCATGATAGTCCGCGGTTTTTACATAGATCACTTTCCGATAAACATCGTTGATCTTTTCGATCCCCGGACTTGCCGGGCCGATCACGGACGCTTCGATATCCTTCTTCGCTTTTATCATATATTCTTTCAAATAACGGCAGCCTGTTTCCAATAACGCCTCATCGGCGCTTGATATAAACACTGCCAGAAGATTTTCTGCCGGGGGGTACCCCATCATCGTTCTGTATCGGATCTCTTCCTCATAGAACGCCTCATAATCCTGCGCCGCAGACGTTGCGATCGCATAATGATCGGGACTGTATGTCTGAATCACCGCTTCTCCTTTTTTATCTCCGCGCCCCGCTCTTCCGACCGCCTGAGTCAAAAGCTGGAACGTTCTCTCGCCCGATCTGTAATCATCTGTATACAACGACATATCCGCAGCCAGAATCCCGACTAATGTTACATTTGGGAAATCATGACCTTTTACGATCATCTGCGTACCGACAAGTACGTCCGCCTCTTCATTTGCAAATGCAGACAGTATTTTCTCATGGGAATCTTTCTGTCGTGTCGTATCCATATCCATCCGCAGCACTCTTGCCTGCGGAAATACCGTCTTCACAATCTCTTCGATCTGCTGTGTTCCCGCCCTGAATTCTCCGATATGGTCCGAGCCGCATTCAGGACATATTTTCACACGCGTCTGTTCGTATCCGCAGTAATGACATCTCATCTTTCCGTCCCGATGGACCGAAAGCGACACATCGCAATGCGGACACTTTATAACATGCCCGCATTCCCGGCACGAAACAAACCCGGAATACCCTCTCCGGTTCAAAAAAAGCATCGTCTGTTCTTTCTTTTCAAGCCGCTCTTTCATCAGTCTTTGCAGTTGTTCGCTGAGTATCGAACGATTTCCGTTCTTCAATTCTTTCCGCATATCCACCGTATAAACCTCTGCCGGATCCTGCATTTTAGAACGGTTCTTCATTTCCATCAGAACATACTCGCCGTTTTTTGCCCGATACATGGCTTCCATCGACGGAGTCGCGCTTCCCAGAACAACGCTCGCGCCTTCTGTCTGCGCTCTTCTTAGCGCCGTTTCCCGCGCGTGATACCTCGGCGTCTGTTCACTTTTATAAGTCGGCTCATGTTCTTCATCGATCACGATCAGTCCCAGATTCGGAAAAGGAGTAAAAAGCGCCGATCTCGGTCCGATCATCACATCCACTTCCCCGGCTTTCGCCCTCATCATCTGATCGTATCGTTCTCCTGCGGACAGCCGGGAATTCATAACAGATACCCGGTCTTTAAATCTTCTGTAAAATCTCATCACAGTCTGGTAAGTTAACGCGATCTCGGGAATCAGAACGATTGCCTGCTTCCCCTTATCTACAACAGACTGTATCATTTCCATATAAACTTCTGTTTTTCCGCTGCCCGTAACTCCATGGAGCAAATATGTTTTTCGGATTCCGTTTTCATAATCCTTACAGAAACGCATAATCGCACGTTTCTGCTCCTGCGTATAAATAATCTCCTTCTTTTGAATATTTTCCGCATGAACCGGATTACGATACACCTGCTCTGATTCTACGGCGAGAACATGCTGTTCTTCCAACGCGCGTATCACCGTGGCAGTAATATTAAGCTTCTTTCTGACAAGTTCATAATCTAAAAGCGGATCGTCAAGAAGCGCCGCCATCAGACGCGCCCTCGCTTTCTGATTCTTTTCCAGATAATAATGAAGCTGTTTTTCCCCCGTCTCCCGGTCGATCAGCAGTCTGAGCCGCTTTTTTACCTTTATATTTTCTTTTTCTTTGATAGGAAGAACCGTTTTCAAAGACTGCAGCATCGTTCCGCCATAATTCGACTTCATCCATGCCGCCAGCGCGATCAGCTTCGTCTCGATTTCCACGCCGCTTCGCGATATATCAGCGATCTCTTTCACTTTTGAAATATCATAATCACATGTCTTTGACAATGCGGTTACATATCCTTTTGTCTTACGGTTTCCTTTTCCGAAAGGTACGACCACCGCCATCCCCGCTTCCACTTCATGTTCCAGCCGCTCGGGGATCCGGTATTGAAAGATCTTATCCAGTTTTTCATGTTGAATATCTATGATTACATCCGCAAACAATCTCTGTCCCCTTGTCTTTCCTAATTTTCCCTGATTTCCTCAAGTACCTCTGCGATCAGCGTTCTTTCATCCATCGGGTATTTGACTCCTTTGATCTCCTGATAATCTTCATGACCTTTTCCGGCCAATACGATCACATCTCCCGACTGACCATGTTCGATGGCATATTTGATCGCTTCTTTTCTGTCGCAGATCTCCACATATGCCCCGTCAGTCTTTGCGATTCCGACTTTGATATCATTGATAATCTCCTGTGGTTCTTCAAAACGCGGATTATCCGAAGTAATGATCGTAAGATCCGCCAGACGTCCCGACACTTCGCCCATCTCATATCTTCTGTCTTTTGAACGGTTTCCGCCACATCCGAACACACATACAAGACGTTTCGGTTCATATTCTTTCAGTGTTGTCAGCAGGCTCTCCAGACTCATCGCATTATGTGCATAATCGATCATCAGCGTAAAATCATCCGATACTTTTATCATCTCAATACGCCCTTTGACATGCGCTGTTTTAAGCGCTTCTGTTATTTTCTCAGACGGAACACCGAAATGACGGCACACCGCGATCGCAGTCAGCGAATTATACACGCTGAATTTTCCGGGGATATCGATCTCCACATCAAAATCAGCCTTCCCCGCCACATGATACGAAACGCCTAAATATCCCGGCTTCGATACGAGATTTACATTCTCCGCTCTCAGATCCGCTTTCGGAGAAAAACCGAAAGTTTCCACTTTACATGTCGCGCCGCGGAAAATATCTTCATAATAAGGATCGTCTATATTGGCAATGCCAAGTTTGCACTGTTGAAACAGCATTGCTTTGCACCGTTTATAATCTTCAAAGTCTTTATGTTCATTCGGACCGATATGATCTTTTCCGAGATTCGTAAAAATACCGATCTCAAACGGAATTCCCGCCGTTCTGTGAAGCATAAGTCCCTGAGAGGAAACTTCCATAACAACACTGTCGCAGCCTTCTTCAACCATCTGTGCAAAGTACTGCTGGATCGTAAACGATTCCGGCGTCGTATTTGCCGCAGGGATCTTCCGATCTCCGATGATCGCTTCGATCGTACCGATAAGTCCTACTTTATGTCCGACACCTTCTAAGATAGACCGGATCAGATATGTTGTCGTCGTCTTTCCTTTCGTTCCGGTAATTCCGATCACTTTCAGCTTCTCTGCCGGATATCCGAAATACGCCGCAGACATCAGCGCCAGCGCATATCTCGTATTTTCCGCTTTGATCACCGTCACCCCTTTCGGCGCCTCGATATCCCGTTCTGCTATAATCGCCGCCGCGCCTTTTTTTGCCACATCCGAAACATATTGATGCCCGTCAAAAACCGCTCCGCTGATACAGACAAAAACAGATCCGCTTTCTACTTTTCTCGAGTCATTGGCAAGCGTTGTCACTTCTGTTTCGACACTGCCTTGAACAACCTCATATTCTAACCGTTCTAATAATTTGCTTAATTTCATACTCAGCCCTCCCGATTTTATTTTCCTTTTGAAAATCGACCTTTTGACACCTTTATAGAATAACACAAGAAGCGTTTTGTTGCAAAACAAACGTTTTTACTATATAATTAACCGGTATGTATGCATTTTCGGTGACATCAGTCCCGCTTTGTCGTTCTCACACCGAAATGTATCTAAACTGTCTGCATTCGCAGTACGCGATCGTCAATCATATAAGCGATATTGACACAGCAAACATGACTTTAGGAAAGAGAGGGAAAACTATTGTTCACAGATTTTATTACAAACATGATCAACTCGCTGAGCGAGCTGCTCTACAGCCACATTTTGATCATACTGCTTCTCGGAGCGGGAATCTTCTTTACGATCAAAACAAAATTCGTACAGATCCGTATGTTTATCGAATCTCTCCGCGTTGTCGCACAGCCGGGCAGCGATAAGAACGGACTTTCTTCCTTTCAGGCTCTTATGGTATCAACCGCTTCCAGAGTCGGAACAGGAAACATCGCCGGAATCTCAACAGCGATCTGTCTTGGCGGATCAGGCGCAGTGTTCTGGATGTGGCTTACGGCTATTCTCGGAAGCGCATCTGCATTTATCGAAAGTACGCTTGCTCAAATTTACAAACACAAAGCAAAGGACGGAAGTTCTTACGGAGGACCTGCATATTATATTCAGGCCGCTTTGAAGAAGCGTTGGATCGGCGTCCTTTTCGCAGTTGTTTTGATCCTGACTTATATGGGCGGATTCAACCTTGTAGCTTCATTTAATATTGCGGATTCCTTCCGTGTCTATTCTTTCTTCAATCCGGAATGGACTCCGCTCATTGTCGGAGCGATCCTTGCGGTTGTATTTGCTTTGGCTGTATTCGGAGGAAGTAAAAAGATCTCACAGATTACGGAAGTGCTTGTTCCGGTTATGGGTATCTTTTACCTTGCAGTTTCTTTATTCATCATCCTGAAACATTATCAGCTTGTTCCTGTAATGTTCACAAGCATTTTCAATAATGCATTTGACGTACAGGCCATCTTCGGAGGGTTTGCCGGATCCTGCGTTATGCACGGTATCAAAAGAGGACTGTTCTCCAACGAAGCCGGTGTCGGTTCTGCTCCGAATGCAGCGGCAAGCGCGGCAGTTTCCCATCCGGTAAAACAAGGACTTGTGCAGATGCTTTCTGTATTCATCGACACTATCCTGATCTGCTCCGCAACAGCGTTCATGCTTCTTTGTTCCGGCGTAGAGCCGACTTCTAAATTGGCAGGAATGCCGTGGGTTCAGGCAGCGGCTTCCAGCTCGCTTGGCGGTTTCGGTACGATCTTTATTACGATCGCACTTTGCCTGTTTGCCTTTACAACGCTGATCGGAAACTTCTACTATGCGGAAATGGGGCTGAAATTCCTCTGCGGCAGAAAACCGCCGAAAGCAGTGATCAATACATTTCGTATTATCGCCGCCGCCATCGTACTTGCAGGCGCGACAATGGAATTCAGCATCGTATGGAACACAGCGGACGTACTGATGGGATTGATGGCTTTAATCAACCTTCCTGTCATCCTCATCTTATGCAAACCGGCAATTCAGGCTATGAACGACTATACAAAGCAGAAAAAAGCCGGAAAAAATCCAGTCTTTAAAGCTGCCGATATCCAGTTAAAAGACAAAACAGATTTTTGGAATTAAAGAGAAACCGGGACAGTCGATCTGACTTTCCCGGTTTTTGAATATTGAACACTTTTTATTTATATCGTTGCTTTCTTATTTTATAACTCTGTTATTTTCTTGCATACATATCTTAAGATCTTTCTTAAGTCTTCGATCGTTACTTTTTCGTCTCCTGTCACATCTCCGGCTTTCATCTGTGTTTCCGTCAAATTGGTCTTTTTACAGATATATCTCAACGCAGTGCGGACGTCTCCGACATCGACTTTACTGTTGGCATCCACATCGCCTCTGATATAGTCCTGCGGCTGAGTCATCTCATCGATTTTTGCAAGAAGTGTTTCACACTTTGTTTTTACTTCTGCAAGAATTGTCTTCTCTTCTTCCGCTGCATTTTCAACTGCTGTTACCGCGTCTTTCAATGTGTTTTGCACTAACGCTCTGTCTGTAACCTTTACTGTGTCCACAGACAGATGCGAGATCCTTTTCTGAAGGTCGGAACAAGGATTGATCGTTATTTTGCAGCTTGTACTGTTTCCTCTGCGATCCTCTGCTATGATCGTGTACTCTTTCTTCCGATTATTTTGATTATCTGCGGAAAGAGAAATTTCCGTTCCTGCTTCTTGTTTCCCGTTTACAGTCACAGATGCAAGATCGTTGTCAGCGTCTCTTACCGTTATCTTTTGTGTAGCGTAATAATTTCCACCGTTTTCCACTCCCTCAATAACCGGAGCTGTCCCCTTCGGCTCTTCATACTCTGCTGAAGCGATCTTCAAAACAGAGTTATCTCCTGTTCCATACAAATCTTTCGTCCGTCCGTCATAGGCAAAAGTAATAGCATCATCATAATAAACAGTATTAAATACATAACCGTTTTCAACGCTTCCGTTGTTCTTATCCCATGCCATGAACAGTCCGCCGCGCTCTCCCGCTGTCCCGTCATCGCTGTTCGTCACATCCACAAGATAATTTCCGTCTCCGATCGTCACGATATTCCACATATGCGGTCCTTCTCCCGTACCGCCTCTCATCATGCCGGTTACGCTGCAGCAATTATATCCCGGATCAAGAAAATCGCTCATATCGCATAAATACTGAAATGCTTTTGCATATCCCTCGCATACAACATTCGTACTTTCATCTCCGTCAAATACATAGATCATCTGCCACGGATCTCCGTAAGCGACACCCGGTTTCACAGCATCATAATTATACGATGTCAGATCACAGATTTCTTCTTTATAAGATTCCATCTTCTCATAATCTTTTTCGGCTTTATGCTTCTCTATGATTTTTCGCGCATTCTCCGCCGCCGAACTGGCTGCCCCTGTCTTCTTGCTGTCAACCGTACACTTCGTCTTGTATTGCTGTTCGATTTCCGGTCCCGCATAAGCATCCGCAGCCGGGAAATTTATATCAATCTCCACAACTTCCCGTCCCGAAATTCTGCCGTTAAACCATGTGGACGCCGTTTTATTATACCAGTACAAATCATACGGACAGTCCGCAAGAAGCGCCGCAATCACTTTACTTAAACTAAATCCTTTAAATGCGCCGCCTTCATATGTAATCCCCTGCCCCGCAACGGAAAGCGTAAATTTCGTAGATACATACTGTCCTGACGGTTCGCTTCCGTCCGCCGCTTTTCCGTCCGCGATATTAGCGGCTATTTTTTTCAGTTCATTATATACATATTTGTCCGCTCCGGTTAAAACATTCTGCCCGATATTGCCGTAAACTGCAGGCGTACGATAGCTTTCGCTCTCTTCACCGTAAAATGTCTGTTCTACATACTGAGCAAACAACTCCTCGTTTCCGGGAACTTGATCCGCTCTCGGAATGATGCTCTCTCCTTGAATCTGAGCAACTTTACTATCTACTGTAAGTTCCTCTGCCTGAACTGTTTCCGTCATTCCTGCCGCCATCGGCGATGCCACAAGCATTGCCGATGCAAGAACAAGACTGACCCCGCCTCGTACTTCCTTTTTCATTTTCCGCCTCCATAAACTTCTTCCATCTTTTTCCGTCTGCCTGTAAAACACTTTACATGATTATGCAATTTTATCACAAATTCAGTTCACTTAAAAGATGACCGACACATCATTTTATTTTTTGTACATTATTTAAACATTTCTTTTGTTTTCATAATTTTTTCAAGAAACTTTTCTCCGGCTTATGTGCAATATAACGAATCATCCCCATATCATCTCTATCACCCGCTCAAGATCTTCCGCTTGTTTCCATAGGAATTGTTTTACTTCTTCCGGAGGCTGCACAAGATCGGGAACAACGATCACGCGCATACCTGCCGCATGTGCCGATATTGCTCCTGAAGGCGCGTCTTCCAAAGCGACCGCATCTTCCGGCTCAATCCCGATACTTTTACACGCTTTCAGATAAATCTCCGGCGAAGGCTTTCCTTCCTTCACTGTATCCCCGAACACTTTGCCGTCAAAATAATCGTACAATCCCGCTCTTTTCAAAGACTGCTCTGCGTGTATCTGCCGCGAAGACGTTGCAAGTCCGATCATACATCCATGACTTTTTGCGGCATTCAGCAATTCCGGAGCGCCTTTTTTCACCGCTATTCCTTCTTTATCCGCAATCTTATAATAATATTCCCGTGTCATTTGCGCAAATCGATCCATCGGAAAATCCAAATCAACGTTCGTCTTGAAATATTCTGTCCGCCTCTTCAAGTTAAATCCGACTGTATTATAGATGTGATCTCCGAAGTTTTCATATCCAAGTTCTTTTCCCGCATAATCCCAAGACCGTTTTACAACTTTTTCCGAGTCAAGAAGAAGTCCGTCCATGTCAAAAACCAGCCCCTTCACAGAGACCGGTTTTTTCTTAATCAAGAGTCGCACTCCTGCACTGTTCACATTTTTCTGCGGGCTGCTCCGCCTCTTTTTGCTCTTCCTGGCTGCGAAACGTCACCGTTCCCGCCGCAGCATCCATTCCGTCAACGATTGCCAGAGACTCAAGCTGAAAACCGAGGTTGCGGATGATCCTTCCTCCCGACTGAAAGCCTTTTTCAATCGCGATCCCGATTCCTTCTACTGTCGCGCCTGCGGACTGAACGATCTGGATCAATCCCTGAAGAGCGCATCCGTTCGCAAGAAAATCGTCGATAATAAGAACATGATCTTCCGGCGTCAGGAATTTTTGAGATACGATCACATGATTTCTGCATTTGTGTGTAAATGACTCCACTTCCGCTACATACATTTCTCCGTCAAGATTGATACTCTGCGATTTCTTTGCAAACACAACCGGCACATCAAAATGCTGTGCCGCCACGCAGGCAATACCGATCCCCGACGCTTCGATCGTTAAAATTTTATTAATCGGCTTTTTCGCAAAACGTCTCTTAAATTCAGCCCCCATCTGATCCAACAGCTTAATGTCCATCTGATGATTCAGGAAGCTGTCTACTTTCAATACGTTTCCTTCTTTCACAACCCCGTCTTTTACAATGCGTTCTTCTAAAAAATTCATCTTCTGCTCCTCTCGTTTTCCTGCCTGTGCAGATTATTTTTCCATCTTATTCTTCCATATCGGTTCTTTCTTCGTCGCCGCCTTCCGCCTTTTCATCAAATACACGGAACACTCTTCTTAATATACAGGAATTAATAAAAGCAAGAATACCTGTTCCCGCCAAGATCCAGACCGGGATCGTAAGCATAAGGATTCCCGTATTCCACCACGACAAAACAACCGCTCCGACTGTCAGCGCTGTCATCAAAATTGTATAAGGTAATTTTGCCACCGTTAAAAGGAGCGCATTTTTCAGCGTAGCCCCTATCGTATTTTCATATCTTGCAGTCAGCGCAAATGAATAAATCGTTACTGAAATCAAAAAAAATGCAAGCAGTAAAAAAACACTTTTAAACACCATTCCCAGTGTCCCCGGCATCATTTCCGATATTCTGTAATCAACAAAACAAACGCCTCCGCACAAAAGCAATATAAGCCATATGATTGTACTTTGCTTAAAATTCAACTTAAATGCATGAAGAAACCCTTTAAATATATAACCTTCTTCATTTTTTACAAGTTTCAGCATTACTGTATACAACGCTGTTGTCGATGCTCCGATCGTAATGATCGGCAGTGAGCAAACAAGCCACAAAACATTCAGACACACGATATCGCAAATCTTTGAAAGCACACGCATAATACCGCTGTCAGTAACATCACCCCGCATGATCCGCCTCCCGTTTTTTCTATTGTAAACTACAGTATAGCACAGAAAAGCCTGTATAGCACAGGCTTTTCACATCTTCTTTCGGATAATCACCGGAAGCGATAAAAGATGCGTTCCGGAATCGCAAGCAGCCGTCAAGTTCCCAGGCAAGTCCGGGATTCGGCTCTTCGCCGTTACAAAAAAACAGTCCAACCACAACGGCTGAAACCGGCTGAACTGTTACGATAAAAAAATAGAGCGGGTGATGGGAATCGAACCCACGTATCCAGCTTGGAAGGCTGGTGTTCTACCATTGAACTACACCCGCGTCATCTCTGACACAAGTAGTATACTACCACATGATAAAGATAATTGCAAGAACTTTTTTACTTTTTTTATTTTATTTTTTTATTTGCTTTTTTATTGAATCTTTGTTATAAGATTAAATAGATTTTCACAAATCGAAATCATATAAAGAAAAATATTCCGAATAACCAAAAAGGAGTTGTGTTACTTGAATTTATCACAAATCGCACGTTTACAAGCTTTAAAAAAACATCTGGAAACTTTTCGTAAAAATCACCCGAAATTTCCTTCTTTTTTGAACGCGGTGTCTCATAACGCTTTGGAAGAAGGCACAGTGATCGAAATCAGCGTCACATCGCCTTCCGATAAAAATTATGTTACAAACATAAAATTGAGGCAAGATGATCTGGACTTTCTTCGCGAACTGCAGTCTCTGAATTCCAAATCATAATTTCCCGGCGAAGGGCCGCACATCAGCAAAAACCGGAAGCGCCAAAAGGCACATTCCGGTTTTTTGTTTTATCTGTTTTATTTATTTCGCTATTTTCAGATTTTCATACCGTTTCTCGATAAACTGATCCGGGAAATACTCATCTAACTTTTCAGCGATAATCCCGTTTCCTTCTTTTCCTTCCTGACGTTCTCCGTAACGCGCCAAAGCGGCAAATGACAGCGCCATATCCGCCGTCAGAACAACAAGCAGCAAGGAGCAGATGATACGTCCCGCCTTTTTCGGCAATCGTTCGATCTGTCTTGACAAAAACGGGTAAACCGCTTTCATCCAGATAACGGCGGCAAATCCCCAGAAGAAACAATACAACAGGTTAATTCTTCCTCCCAGATTAAACGGGATCTTACTATAATCCCAGAACACTGTT
>ERZ773208.2435-NODE-2435-length-12640-cov-3.645769_pt1 | contig 12640 bp, 9 predicted proteins | sample MGYA00581006_ERZ773208 | MGnify/ENA primary metagenome ERZ773208 (study PRJEB29015, sample SAMEA2737793) | human gut metagenome | biome: human gut; feature: human-associated habitat; material: faeces | place: China | collected 2012 ... | reverse complement strand
ATACTACAAACTGTAATACAGTTACCTGCACCATCTCTCATTACTTCGAATTCGATTTCTTTCCAACCAGCAATACTCTTTTCAATAAGTACCTGACCTACACGACTGAGGTGAAGACCCTGAGTACAAATTTCTCTTAATTCTGGTTCATCAGCAGCAATACCACCACCTGTACCACCTAATGTATAGGCAGGACGAACGATAACTGGGTAACCAATCTTTTCAGCAAATTCTACAGCTGATTCAACATCTGTTACAATATCACTTTCAACGATAGGCTGGTTAGTTCTTTCCATTAACTGCTTAAAGCTATCTCTGTCTTCGCCTTCCTTAATAGAAGCAATAGAAGTACCAATAACTCTAACATTATACTTGTCGAGAATACCTGCATCATAAAGTTCACAGCTCAAGTTAAGACCTGTCTGACCACCCATACCAGCGATGATACTATCAGGGCGTTCCTTAGCAATAACTTTTTCTACAAAATCAATAGTAAGAGGTTCAATGTAAGTGTAATGAGCCATACCAATATCTGTCATAATAGTGGCAGGGTTAGAGTTTACAAGAACAACCTCAATACCTTCTTCTTTCAGAGAACGGCAGGCCTGTGTACCTGCATAGTCAAATTCTGCTGCCTGTCCGATTACGATTGGACCGGAACCGATAACTAATACTTTTTTAATATCATTATTTCTTGGCATTACTGGTTACCTCCCATCATGTTAATAAAGCGGTCAAAAAGATATGCTGAATCCTGTGGTCCAGGGCATGCCTCCGGATGGAACTGAACTGTGAAGATATTCTTGTTCACATACTTAAGTCCCTCATTAGTGCCGTCGTTGACATTTATAAATGCAGGCTCAGCCACATTAGGGTCAAGCTTATCTGTGTCAACCACATATCCATGGTTCTGGGAAGAAATATAAACACGACCTGTTGCAAGATCCTTAACCGGATGGTTTCCACCTCTGTGTCCGTACTTCATCTTGTGTGTATCTGCGCCTGTTGCAAGTGCCATGAGCTGATGTCCGAGGCAGATTGCAAAAATCGGCACATTGCTGTCATAAAGCTTCTTTATTTCCTTTATAATATCTACACACTCCTTTGGATCTCCAGGTCCGTTTGAGAGCATGATTCCGTCAGGATTGTCACCAAGTATCTCTTCAGCGGTTGTGTGTGCAGGGTAAATTGTAACTTCACAGCCTCTTTCATTGAGTGATTTGGCGATGTTGTTTTTGGCACCGAAATCCATGAGGGCAACCCTCTTTCCTTGGCCCTTTAAAACCTTTTTCTCAGTGCATGTGACCTTGTCAACCACATTGCCTGTAGTATATGCCTTGAGCTTTGGAATAATCTCATCGAGATTGTAATTCTCATTTGTGGTAATCATTCCGTTCATAGTACCCTTTTCTCTTAATATCTTAGTAAGAGCTCTTGTATCTATTCCACAGATACCTGGTATATCATTATCTAAAAGGAACTTCTGTATAGGAGCTTCATTTCTGAAGTTACTTGGCATCCTTGATAATTCTCTCACAATAAATCCATCTGGCCATGCTTTTTCAGACTCCATATCTTTATAGCATATGCCATAGTTGCCAATCAGAGGATATGTCATTGTAACTGCCTGTCCTGCATATGAAGGATCAGTTAACACCTCCAGATATCCTGTCATCGAAGTATTAAAAACTATTTCGCTAATGACTTCGCGAGTGGAACCAATACTTGTTCCCTTAAATACTGTTCCATCTTCAAGTATTAAAAATGCTTTCATGAATGCCACCTATTCCCTTTCGTATATTAAATTGATTATAGTGCGCAAACCACAACTGTTAATAGTCTTTATATAGTTTCAATTGACTTTTGCGCAAAAAAAAAGACACAAAAATGTCTTTTTTTCTTAAACTCTATAAATATTATCATATAATGAATAATAATTCAAGCAAAAAGTCAATTATGCTTATTATTATTCTGCGTAATCTCAAGCTGCCTTACGAACACCCATGTATCACCTTTATCAGATGACTGATACTTAGCCGCCGTCTTTCCATCATTATAAGTTCCATCAGAACCCTGTGTAAGATATACAGTTATAATACCTTTATCATCAACTGTAGGAACTAACGCTTCCTTGTATACATCATTCCATTTTAACTCATCATCTGCTACCGTGCTTGAAGCCGTTGATGACTTAGCTGTACTGTCAAGCTCCTGTTCTGGAAGTGTCACTTTAGAAAATGTCTTGCCGCCATCTTTAGTCATATAAAGATTGCCGTCCATTCCTTCTGCATAATTGTAGCAGAAAAATCCAACATTTTCGTCCACATACATAACACCTTTTAATATATAATTAGCAGGACCGCTTCCAACTGTTGTCCACGTCTCGCCACCATTAGCTGTCTGGTATATCCTGTAAGACTCCTTTTCATTATCAGTCCTGGCATAACCACATACAATAACACCATTATTCTCATCAAAGAAATCAACATAGTAATCTTCTGCGTTATATATATTATCAAGTTCACAGCTGGTCCAGTTAACACCTTTATCATCAGAATATATAAGAGTTACCGGTACTTTCTTAGAACTTCCCATCCTGCCGCCAAATAAAAATGCAGTCTTTGATGTAGTTATAAGATAACTTCCATCCTTCAACGTGCTTGTACTTCCGCTTTCATACATAAGATTTTCAACATCTACTGGAACAGTTGCATAATGCTCACCATCATCATAAGTTACACTCAATATATCATCTCTTATAACATATCTTGCAAGCAGGTCTGTAGAAGCATTGGTCTTGTTCTCGCTATCTGCTGCCAGGGCTGCCTTCTCATTGTACTGTGCTATTCCGTATTCTTCCGGACTTAATGCTGATGTAACATACACCGTAGCAGTGTTGTCAGTATGTGCATCAATATAGTAAGATACAACCCACTCACATTTCAATCTGTCATCATCAGTAACTCCGTCCCACGAAAGAAAATAATCAGAAGCAGCATTTTTAAGAATTACCGAAAAACTTATTAACGCTGTATGTTCATCTTCATTCAATACATTAATATCATCTATTGTCATCCTCTTAACTGACTTATTATACGGAAGATACTCATTCATATACTGATTAACATACTCATTAAGCCACGTCCTGGCCACTGTTTCTGTCTTAACCTGTGATACATCAGGCATCGTATTTATGACATTAGAATCATCATATGTAGCTGCCCTTGTCTGATACTGCTCATCAATAACATCCCCGTAAGCATCTATATCCACCGTGAAAGTATACCTTGACTTAATATCAAGATTACTTTCCTTGCTTCTGTAATAATACGAACGTATGAATACAGCTATAACAAAAGCACAAAGAATCCCTATACATACCCTTAATGTAATCAATCTTAACTTTTCTCTGTTCTTTTTCTTCATATTCGTTCTCCATCATCCTAATCAGCTCTCGTGTTTTAAATGCATAGCCTCTCTGACAATCTTTCTGTAATACTTATACCACCATAAGAAATACATTGCACCAGCTCCTGCAAGGAAAAATACCAGCACCACAAAAGGATGTACTGCATAGAGCCAGTTATGGGAAAGTCGTCTTACAAAAAATGGCACACCATACGCAAGTAAAACACATACCGCCATAACAGTTCCATTAAACACACTTCTATTCTCATATACCCATATAAAATGATCAAAAGACATAATCGCAAACATCTCACCTATAGGTCTTACGCATATCGTAAGCATACAGAGCATAAGCGAATGAAACCACGAAACGCCGAATATATTAAGAATAATAAAATAAAATATGAATTCAGTAACCATCTTATAAAGAAGCTTTCCTAAAAAATTCATATATGGACTTATTGACATAACTCTTATCATAAGGTAATCCCTGTCACCTATAGTAAATAATATGTTGTTAGAAAGACTTCCGCATATAACCGAAAGCATAACAAACATATATATAATTGTAAGCTCCTGATTGGCCTTAATCAATGGACACTCAAGACCTATAAGCACATATGGTATATATATAAGAATAAATACATATGCAAACTTCTTTATAAATTCCCATAAAACCATAAATAACTGTGCCATAATTCCAACAAATAATCTCGCCTTGGAATTCTCTGCAAATGTATTCTCTTTAACACATCTGCCTATAAGTGGTGCATTACTTATATATCTTATACCTGCATTAGTACCCTCATAAAACCTTAAAATCTTCTCAGCAAACAGCTTCCTAAATAATCTCATTGTCTGTCTCCCCTAATATATCTAAAACTGCCTTCCTTATCTCTGGAATTTCCATAGTCTTTTTATCTATGTGATTAAATTCTCCGTTATTTAAGACTAGCGTATCCTCACTTATCCTCTTGGAAATCTCTAGAAGTCCTGTTGAGATAAGTATTATCCTGCCTTCTTTTATTGTATTAATAACTTCGATAAACTTATTAATGTATTCTTCACTGCAATAATCAAGTGGCTCATCAAAAAGCACAACATAAGGTCTTATTACAAGAATACAGGCAAGCTGTAAAAGCTTCTTCTCCTCAAATGTATAATCCGCTATAAGCTCATCTCTCTTGGCAACACTGAACCCAATTCTATCAAATATATCCTCTGGCTCAGGGTCGTCTCTCTCCATATCACAAAGCATACTTATAAACTCATAACCTGTTATGTATACAGGAAGAACACTCTGCTTTGCCGCATAAAAATATTTACACTTATCAATTGTAACTATGCTTCCGTCATCAACAGATATATCTCCACATATACACTCAAATAATGTTGTTCTTCCAGCTCCCGGTCCACCAAGTATAGGATATATCTGTCCCTCCTCAAATGTAAAGGATATATCTGTAAGAACTTCATTCTTCTTATAGCTCTTTTTTATATGGCTTAATTTAAGCATATTTTTCTCCAATTCATATCATATAATTAAGTGACAGCCGTTAATATATCCGGACATCTACAACATAATTGTATACCAATCCATCACTTACTTTACAAACATTTTCTAACTATTATAATAATTTTTTATTAAATATTAAATCACAACAAAATATTATATTAAAAATCTATAACTTTGTAAACACATAATCAAATTGCTATTGCTTTTGATTAGAAACAATGCTAACATCTTAATATTATTTATTATAGCGGTTATCTGCTGGAAATGAAGGTTATGATGAAAACATTTAAAAAAATATGGTGGCGTCTGCTTTTTGCACTTTACGCTTTTATATATCTTCCCTGGTTCTTTTATCTTGAGCATAAAATAACTATGGATTATCCCGGAATTCACATATTAAACGGAACAATCGACAGCTATATACCTTTCCTTGAGATATTTATAATCCCTTATCTTTTATGGTTTGTCTATATAGCTGCTTCATGCATATATATGGTTCTGAAAGCAGACAATAAAGAATTTATAAGATTTGCTCTTTCACTTATTATCGGTATGTCGGTATCTATGTTTATATGTATGATATACCCTAATGGTCTAACATTAAGACCTGATAACATCCCTGATAATATATTTGGAAAGCTTGTTGCTGTACTCTATGCTACCGATACGACAACCAACGTATTTCCAAGCATACATGTATATAATTCAATTGCCGTCCACACTGCCCTTTCAAAGTGTAAGGCACTTAAAGAGCACAAATATATTGTCAATGCTTCACTTATATTATGTATACTTATATGCCTGTCAACAATATTCTTAAAACAACACTCTGTATATGATGTTATCGGAGGTATCGTTCTTATGGCATTTATGTATTTTATGCTTTACATTCTGCCAGAAAGAAATACAGAAGCAAAGTGCGAAGCTGAAAGCCAGCAGCAGTCTATAACAGACTAACAATAATATTATTATAACCTGCCCGATAAAAGTCTTTACATAAGATTGACTTTTATCGGGCAGATGTTATACTATCAATCATAAGATATTAACTGGGGAGCAGAAGGCTTTTGCCTGGCTGAGAGGGAATCCGGTTCCGACCCATATACCTGATGTGGATAATGCCACCGTAGGAAGATTATTATTCTCTAGTCATTTTAATCAAATATATGATGTTAAATTAAATGCAGATATTATAATTTTATGTTACGTTCTATTTTTTTATCTGTATAAATATTCATCTTCCTAATTCTTCCAGTCAGTTCCCTAATTAATACATTACACGAAAGCACCAATACTTATTATGAATTTTTATTTTGTATTATGTGTGGAAATGGAGGATACTTATGGAATACACAACACAGATGGATGCCGCCAGAAAAGGCATTATCACTAAAGAAATGGAATGTGTTGCAGCTAAAGAACACATGGATATTAATGAACTTGTAAAACTCGTAGCCTGTGGACAGGTTATTATACCAGCTAACAAAAATCACAAATGCCTTGACCCTAACGGAATAGGCTCTATGCTTCGTACTAAAATTAACGTCAATCTTGGTACTTCAAGAGACTGTGTTGACCTTGATATGGAACTTGATAAGGTAAATAATGCAGTAAAAATGGGGGCTGAGGCCATAATGGATTTAAGTTCATTTGGTGACACACAGAAGTTCAGAAGAAAGCTTACTACTGAATGTCCAGCAATCATCGGTACTGTTCCAATATATGATGCCGTTGTATATTATCACAAGGCTCTTAAGGAAATTACTGCTAAGGAATGGCTTGATATTGTAAGAATGCACGCTGAAGATGGTGTTGACTTTATGACTATCCATTGTGGAATTAACAAAGCTACAGCTAAGAAATTCAGAGCCGACAAACGTCTTATGAACATTGTATCAAGAGGCGGTTCAATCATCTATGCGTGGATGGAAATGACAGGCAATGAAAATCCATTTTTTGAATACTATGACGAAGTACTTGATATATGCCGCGAATATGACGTTACTATGAGTCTTGGTGATGCCTGCAGGCCTGGCTGTATTATGGATGCCTCTGATATATCACAGATTGAGGAGCTTGTTACTCTAGGTGAACTTACAAGACGTGCTTGGGAAAAGGACGTTCAGGTTATGATTGAAGGGCCTGGACATATGCCAATCAACCAGATTCAGGCTAATATGGAAATCCAAAAAACCATATGCAAAGGTGCTCCTTTCTATGTACTTGGACCTCTTGTTACAGATATTGCACCTGGCTATGACCATATAACTTCTGCTATCGGTGGTGCTATCGCTGCTACATATGGTGCTTCTTTCCTCTGCTATGTAACTCCTGCCGAACATCTTCGTCTTCCTGACTTAAATGATGTTAAAGAAGGAATTATTGCAGCAAGAATTGCAGCTCACGCTGCTGATATTGCAAAAGGTGTTCCCGGTGCAATCGACTGGGACTTAAAGATGGATAAAGCAAGACGTGTACTTGATTGGGATGCACAGTTTGATGCTGCCATAGACCCAGAAAAAGCAAGACGCTACAGACAGGAAGCCAAGCCAGAAAAAGAAGATACCTGCTCTATGTGCGGTAATTTCTGTGCCGTTAAGAATATGAATAAAATTATGGACGGTGAAATCGTTAGTATATTTGATGAATAATACACCAAAAAGCCAGCCGGATATTATTCCGGCTGGCTTTTTATATACTGTTAAATATTAAAGATGAAGAACTCTTTCCTTAATCTCCTGTGTACGTCCCTGATTCCAGAACTGTGTTCCAATATAACCGCAGGTTCTTCTTGCAACATTCATCTTATCCTGATTACGGTTACCACAATTAGGACATTCCCATATAAGCTTTCCATCATCATCAGTTATAATCTGTATCTGTCCTGTATAGCCGCATACCTGACAATAATCGCTTTTTGTATTAAGCTCTGCATACATAATATTGTCATATATGAACTGCATAACAGAAAGAACTGCTGGTATATTATCATTCATATCTGGAACTTCTACATAGCTTATTGCACCACCTGGTGAAAGCTCCTGGAACTGAGCCTCGAACTTCAGCTTGTCAAATGCGTTGATATTCTCTGTTACATGAACATGGTAACTATTAGTTATATAATTCTTATCTGTAACACCTTTTATCTTGCCAAATCTTTTCTGAAGATTCTTAGCAAACTTATAAGTTGTTGATTCAAGCGGTGTTCCGTAAAGACTGAAATCTATATTAGTCTCCTTGGCCCAGCGGTTGCAGGTATCTCTTAAATATGTCATAAGCTTTAATGCAAATTCTGTACCATTAGGATCCGTATGTGTAACACCCTTCATATAGTAAGTACATTCACACAGACCAGCATACCCTAAAGAAATAGTAGAATATCCGCCGTAAAGAAGCTTATCAATGGTTTCGCCCTTCTTAAGTCTTGCAAGTGCACCATTCTGCCAGAGAATTGGTGCAACATCTGATGGAGTACCTTTTAATCTATAATGTCTGCACATAAGTGCTCTCTTACAAAGCTCAAGTCTTTCATCAAGAATTTTCCAGAATTTATCCATATCCTTACCTGATGAACATGCTACATCTACAAGATTAAGTGTAACTACACCCTGATTAAAACGTCCATAATATTTAGGCTTATTATCATTCTCTGGGTCATTATAAGGTGTCAGGAAAGAACGACAGCCCATACAAGGGAAGCAATGTCCTTCTCCAAACTTATCAACCTTAAGCTTCTTCATAATCTTTTCTGATATATAATCTGGAACCATTCTCTTAGCTGTACATTTAGCGGCAAGCTGTGTAAGGTTCCAATACTTTGAATCTTCTCTTATATTATCTTCCTCTAGCACATATATAAGCTTAGGAAACGCTGGTGTAATCCATACACCCTTTTCGTTCTTAACACCCTGTATTCTCTGCTTAAGAACTTCCTCTATTACAAGGGCAAGGTCTTCTCTTGTCTGTCCTTCCGGAACCTCATCAAGATACATAAATACAGTAACAAATGGAGCCTGTCCATTAGTTGTCATAAGTGTTATTACCTGATACTGAATCATCTGTACACCACGTTTAATTTCATCTCTTACTCTTAATTCTGCAACTTCCTTAATCTTATCTTCTCCTGCATCAATTCCAGTTGCCTTGAATTCCTCTGCAACCTGCTTAATGAACTTTTCCCTGCTTATCTGGACAAATGGAGCAAGGTGTGCTAATGAAATGCTCTGTCCGCCATACTGTGAGCTGGCAATCTGTGCAATAGCCTGTGTAGCTATATTACAGGCTGTAGAAAAGCTGTGTGGCTTCTCAATCATTGTTTCGCTTATAACCGTTCCGTTCTGGAGCATATCTTCAAGGTTCACAAGACAGCAGTTGTGCATATGCTGTGCGAAATAATCTGCATCGTGAAAATGTATAAGTCCCTGCTCGTGTGCATCTACAATATCTGCTGGAAGAAGAAATCTTTTAGTAATATCCTTGCTGACCTCTCCTGCCATATAATCTCTCTGTACACTATTAACAGTAGGATTCTTATTGGAATTCTCCTGCTTTACTTCCTCATTATTGCACTCTAAAAGACTTAATATCTGCTCATCTGTTGAGTTAGACTTTCTTACAAGAGCTCTCTTATATCTGTATGTGATATACTTTCTGGCTACTGCAAATGCCCTCATATTCATAATCTGGTTCTCAACAAGATCCTGAATTTCTTCAACATTAAGTGATCTGTTCATCTCCTGGCAGATGCTCTCGACATTATCAGATATTGTTTCAATCTGCTCATCAGAAAGTCTTTCGCTATGTACAACCTCCTTATTTGCCTTTGCAACTGCTGCCATTATTTTACTAATATCAAATGTAACTTCTGATCCACTACGTTTGATTATCTTCATAATTAGTAAACCCTCCCTTTTTACCTGACAATAAATTTCTATTCACATTTAGTATACAAATAAAATTACGCGTAATATTTATTAATAATAAAATATATCATATTGGGGCTTTATCTACCCTAATCGTATATAATGCGCTACACAAGAGTTCTCTTGTATAGCGCAGTTTAAATTTTACATCACATATATCTTCAAGTCAATACAAACACAATATGTTGTGGATTTAATACAATATAAATACAATATACTGCAATATATAAAATTCCCCTAATTACTTATGCCAATAGTAATTAGGGGCTGTTTTTAATCAGTAATATTCATTGCTGCAACATAATTCTGCTCTTCATCACTTATTATCGTATACAATAAAGTTGATGTTATCACAGCACACTCTATCTCATATTCTGCCCACTGTGAAGCTTCTTTTGTCTTATCTATTGTAAGAACGCCTTTTATATCATCCCTGCCACCAATAAAGCACTGGATTGTTGAACATATATGCCGCTTCTTCATCTCCTCAACAAATTCAGGAGCTACATCCAGATTTCTGTTGACGAAATCGGCTGATATATAATTCTTATCTCCCATAAGCTTATTAAAGCCATCTGTATTAACATATGGCAGATACTCCGCATCCTCAAGCTGCTGTCCAAATGTCAAACACCTCTTTAAAGCCTCACCTTTATAAATGCTTATGCTGTCCACCTTGTAAGTCTGAATCATATGTTCAAACATATTGCTTACAGCACCCTTTCTGTCTGTGTTAAACTGTAACATAATGTCTGTAAGATATCTTAATTCGCGCATCTCCCTGCCGTCATTAAATATCTTATCCTTCTGGTTAAGAGAATTCTCATAAGACTCTTTATGTATCTCATCCCTGAAAAATACATACCTGTCCCTGCCCTTTTCCTTTGCTACATAAAGACAGAAATCAGCCTTTTTAAACAATTCTTCATATTCGTGTCCATTATTAGGACTGAATGCAACACCTATTGATGTCGTGACCTGAAAATTTTCATAATCATTCTTGAATTCCCACTTAACCTGTGTTCGTATAGCTCTTAATATTCCTCTTAATGAATAATCGTCATTAATTCCATTTAAGACGATCATAAATTCATCTCCGCCTATACGTCCGACAACACCATCTTCACCAACAACCTCTTTAAGCTTCTTGGCTACTCTTGTAAGTACTTTATCTCCATAGAGATGTCCATATCTGTCATTAACCTGCTTGAAATAATCAACATCAAGTATAACTATGCTTACCCTGTTAATCTTCTCTTTCTTAACAAGCTTCTGTGCATACTCTGTTATAGTCTTCTTATTATACACCTTGGTAAGCGAATCCATAGTAAGTTCATCGGCAATCTCAACAATATTACCCATACTGTTAGTTCCGTCAGCAAGAATAATCCTTCCAATAACCATATTCTCACCTGTATACTTAGTATATACAGCTCCTACGAACTTAACCTTTTCCATAGCTTTGCCAAATGTTCTCATATTAGTTGTAAGCTTGACACTGAACTCTGATGTATACAGCTTTATATACCTTATCAGATTATTCAGTTCAACAACGTCCTCTTCAAGAATTCTGCCATCAAGCATATATGCTTCCCATTCATCAATAGGCATTCTAGTTATTACTTCTCTTGAAATGCCTTCATATCTTACAATCTTAATATCCCCAGTCTTCTCAGAATACGCAAATACATACTCGCCTGTGAGTCCCATAACTACTCTTTCCATTGCGATATCGTCACATATCCTGCGATTAGTCTCTACAACACTATCTATATCGATCATCTCTATATCAATATTACGCAGAGCATCATTATTCTCAAATGACAAAAGCTTAATAAGATTCTGTCTGTACTCCCCCTTATAGTCCCTGAATAAAAAGCATTTACCCACAGGACTTCCATCAAACGAATCAATAAGCTCTATTAACTTCTCTTTATCATCTGGATGTACGAACTCCGTAAGACAGCCATATGACGTATTTCCAAAATAGTCATTAAAGGCACGGTTCGTTACATTAGTAAGATAAAATCTGTCTATGACCGCAAGCCGGCGGTCCAGTCTATGTGCTGTCACATAGTCTTCCCCGATTCCAACATTCTGTTGTGAATACATATCTAAACCTTCTCCTTAATTCAATTGTCGAAATAACCCTGCGATTATTATAGTTTATAATGCACAAATATGCAACAATTTTATTTGTTTTTTGGTACTTTAGTACCAATGGCAAATCTTGTATTTTATTTTAAATATGTATGTGATACAATACAACATATTGTTAATTTGTTTTAACAATTATATATTATTAATTTAATATGTGGAGGTTTTTTATTATGGAGCGTGTGAAATTCAGCAGAGTAGAGGTGTATCACGGAGACAGTCCTAAGAAGTTTCCGGTATATGAGATTTATCTTGACGGGGTCATTGTAACAAAAGTATCATCTAAGACAGAAGCTGAGGAGATGGTGTCACGCTGGCAGGAAGTTTACAAGTAAGCATATAAGTATAATAACAAATATTACTAGCAATTATAAAGCTGTGGACAAGCATTATCTTTAAAAGATTATTTTTAAGCAAAGATTACTCTTGGATAAAGACTACTTTTAAAGATAATTACTGTTCCACAGCTTTTATTAAACAAATTATATAATTTTACCATTGTATATTATATTTTTTATATATAATAAATCTTCTTAAACACCTTAAAGCATTTTCTTCTTCTTAAGGAACCACAATACAAACACACATTCAACGCATACAGAGGAGACTAAGAAAAGGAAGGGGGATGGCAAAACAT
>ERZ773208.2415-NODE-2415-length-12704-cov-2.475057_pt1 | contig 12704 bp, 4 predicted proteins | sample MGYA00581006_ERZ773208 | MGnify/ENA primary metagenome ERZ773208 (study PRJEB29015, sample SAMEA2737793) | human gut metagenome | biome: human gut; feature: human-associated habitat; material: faeces | place: China | collected 2012 ... | reverse complement strand
CAGTGGTGAGAATCTTCAGTTTATATGCATCCTCAATATCCATCATCTGATAGCAAATATCGTCTGCCGCTTCCACTAAATAGACTAGTGGGTGGCGTGCATACTTCAAAGGATGCTCGTTGAGCAAGGTCAGTCCTAATTCAGTTGCTATTTTTTGGAAACTTTCTTCTTCGCTGACGAAGAATCCAAACTTCGATTTGGTTCTTGCAAGGCTCGATGAAAAGGGATATTTCACGATAGAAGCCAGAGTGGTATATGTCAGGACAAATCCGCCTTTGCGACGTCCTTCAAACTGATGTGTCAGTATTCGGAACGCATTTGCATTTCCTTCAAAATGTGTCAAATCTTCCCATTCCATCGGAGACAGTTGCTCGCCGTTCGGCTGCTTTTCTTTCAGACGAACTCCTTTTCCTTCAGAGAAAAAGGTAGAAATAGCCTTTTCACCTGAATGACCGAAGGGCGGATTACCCAAATCGTGTGCCAGGCAAGCGGCCGAGACGATAGAACCGATCTCCGGCAGGAAAGAATCTTGAAGTTCCGGATGACGTTCCAGAAGTGCTTTGGCAACATCGTCCCCGAGTGAACGGCCAACGCTGGCTACTTCGAGACTGTGCGTAAGTCGGTTGTGTACAAAAACGCTGCCCGGAAGAGGGAATACTTGCGTCTTGTTCTGTAATCTGCGGAAAGGAGCCGAAAAAATGAGACGGTCATAGTCCCGTTGGAATTCGGATCGGTTTTCCTGTCGTTCTTCGTGGAATTCTTCCATCCCGAAACGTTTCGCTGATATTAGTTGTTTCCAATTCATCATTTTATTTACGATTTAACGATTTGCGATTTGATGATTGATGAATGTGTCAATTGACAGTTGGTACATTAGCACCTTGCCTTATTAGCACATTATTTATTATTTAACTGCAAACTTAACTATTTTTCAGTTCAAAATGTGTATTTTCGCTTGTTAAATCTGCTGTCCGAGATATTTGTCGTTAAAGATAAAATAGATTCGGGGTTTTGACTGAATCGGCGGTAGACTTGATCTGGATTAATCTTTTTACTTCTTATTTATATGAAAAAACAGGTTACAGCCTTTATCTGTATAATCGTTTTCAATTTTGAAGCCATATTCGCTTCTACTGATTTCTCTTTTAAAAGGTATCAGGTGGAAGACGGACTTTCGCACAATACGACTTGGTGTTCGATTCAAGATAGCTATGGCTTTTTGTGGATTGGCACAAGTGATGGACTGAATTGTTATGATGGTTGTGGCAACAGGGTGTATCGGAATGCTTTGAATAATAAATATTCTTTGGGTAATAATTTCGTCAGTTCCCTTTTGGAAGAAGGGGAAAATATCTGGGTAGGAACAAATTCGGGACTTTATATCTATGACCGTTCTACTGACCGCTTTTCTTATTTTAATGAAACAACACGGTATGGCGTATTTGTCAGTAGTGAGGTGAAGAAAATCATAAAAACTCAAAGCGGTTTGATTTGGATTGCTACGTTGGGGCAAGGTGTGTTTATTTATGAACCAGTGACAGGTGTGCTGACACAGAATAGTATTCATACTTCTTTTGTTTGGGATATCTGTCAGAGTGCAGATTCCCGTATTTATGTTTCTTCAATGCAGGAAGGACTATTTTGTTTTGATGAGAAGGGAACCTTTCTGCAAAATTATCCGGTTCTGTCAGATTCAAACATAGGCAGTCAAAGAATCAATTGTCTCTATAGTATTAAGAATGAAATATGGTTTGGCGTAGGTACTAATTTATTAGGTTGTTATCAGGAAGGAAGCCCGGATTTGAAAATTTATGATGCGTCTGCACAGAATTTCGGTGCTATTCTCTGTTTGATGGATTATAACGAAAAAGAATTGTTAGTTGGTACGGATAATGGACTGTATCTGTTCAATCGCGACCTTAAAACATTTCGTAGAGGCGATTCTCCCTTTGGCTTGCGGGCATTGGGCGATCCAACTGTTAATGCAATGATGTGGGATGCCGAAGGTACACTTTGGGTGATGACTAACTCCGGCGGAGTGAGTTACATGACTAAGCAATTGAAGCGTTTTGATTACTATTCCCTTATCTCATTATCAGGTACATTAGAGCTTGGCAGGGAGATCGGCCCTCTTTGTGAAGACCAGAATGGAAATATCTGGGTGGGAACCCGGAACGGGTTATGTCTTTTCAATACACAAATTCATTCACTTTCGGAGTATACTTTAAAGAATGTGGATGCGAGATATGACATTCGTAGCTTGCTGCTAGATGGCGACCGCCTTTGGATAGGAACCTATGCGGAAGGGTTGCATGTGCTAAACCTGAAAACTGGAGCAGTAAAGAGTTATGTCCATTCTCGCGATATTCCCTATACAATTTGTAGTAATGATGTCTTGAGTCTCTTTAAAGACCGAAAAGGAGATGTTTTTGTTGGAACAAGTTGGGGGTTATGTCGTTGCAATTGGATAATTTTGTGACAATCATTCATGTCGGCTCTGTGGCTTCTGTAACTGATATTTATGAGGATATGTACAATAGTCTTTGGGTTGCGACCTCAAATAGTGGTGTCTTTCGTTATAATACAGTGAACGATCGTTGGGAACATTTTGAACATATACGTGAAGATACAACAACTATTACCAGTAATTCTGTGATTACATTGTTTGAAGATATGAAAGGAACAATGTGGTTTGGAACCAATGGAGGAGGATTATGCTCATTCTCCAAAGATACGGAGACTTTCATTGACTTCGACCCGGAAAATACATTGTTGCCTAATAAGGTAATTTTCTCTATAGAACAGGATCGGACCGGTGATTTTTGGATTTCCTGTAATGCCGGATTATGCCGCATTAATCCCGTGTCTCAAAAGAACTTTCATTTATTTACCGTAAATGATGGTTTGCAAGGTAATCAGTTTACCGCACAGTCTTCATTGAGATCGTCCACAGGGAAGTTCTATTTTGGAGGAATCAATGGTTTCAATGTATTTGAACCGGGGCAGTTTACGGATAATACCTATCTTCCCCCTGTTTATGTTACTGATATTAGTTTCCCTTATTTGACAGATGAACAAGAAGTGAAACGGCTGCTTCGTTTAGATAAGCCCTTCTATAAAGCGGATAAGATCCAATTACCCTATACAAATAATAGTTTTACAGTACGTTTTGTAGCACTTAGTTATGAAGATCCACACAGAAATCGTTATACTTATATGTTGAAAGGTATTGATAAGGAGTGGATACATTCATCTAATAATACGGCCTCATACACCAATCTTCCAGCTGGGGAATATGAGTTTTTAGTTTGTGGCTCTAACAATGACCATCACTGGAATGAGAAAGCGGCTTCCTTATGGATTGTGATAACTCCGCCCTGGTGGCGGACTAGTGTCGCTTATTTTATGTATATACTATTATTTCTGTGTACAGCTTGCTATATTGGTTGGCGTTGGAATCTCTATGTCAAGCGTAAATATAAACGTCGTATGGAGGATTATCAGGTTGCCAAGGAAAAAGAGATGTATAAATCGAAAATCAATTTTTTTATCAATCTGGTACATGAAATACGTACTCCTCTTAGTCTGATTCGGCTCCCTCTGGAAAAGTTGAGGGAAGAGGAAAAAGAAGAAAGAAAAGAAAAATACCTTTCGGTGATGGATAAGAATGTAAATTATCTGTTGGGAATAACGAATCAGTTACTTGATTTTCAGAAGATGGAGAGTGGAGCATTGCAACTTAGCATGAAGGAGTGTAGTATTAATGCGTTGATGAGTGATATATTCAATCAGTTCAATGGTTCTGTAGATTTGCAAGGGTTAACAATCTGTCTTAGTTTACCTCCTGAAGAAATTAGTGTGATGATTGATTCGGAGAAAGTTAGTAAAATTTTGGTAAACTTGGTAGGAAATGCTATTAAATATGCAAAATCTCAAGTCGAGATGCGGCTAATATTATTGGGCGATAGGGTAAATATAATAGTGAGTGATGATGGCCCCGGAGTCCCTGAAGGTCAGCAAAATAAGATATTTCAGGCTTTCTATCAATTGCCGGATGATCCGGTGGCAACGTCTACAGGTACAGGGATTGGTTTGGCATTTGCCAAATCTTTGGCAGAAGCTCATCATGGAACTTTATCATTAGAAAATAGGATGGAAGGTGGTTCCTCATTTATATTGTCTTTGCCGTTGGAAACAGTAGTAACGGAAAGTATTCCGAATGAATTTGCTGAAATGCAGATGATAGATGTGGAAGGAAAAAAAATGCCGGATTCGGAGTTTGGAAATAAGAGATTCATTGTTTTGTTGGTGGAAGATAATGTCGAGTTATTAAATTTGACCAGAGAATCTCTAAGTGATTGGTTTAAAGTTTTTTCTGCCTGCAATGGAAAAGAAGCACTGGAAATACTTTCACGTGAGAGTATTGATGTCATTGTAAGTGATATTATGATGCCCGAAATGAATGGTCTTGAATTATGCAACTATATAAAATCAGATCTAGTTTACTCTCATATTCCCGTTATCTTGTTGACAGCGAAGACAACGTTAGACTCAAAAGCGGAAGGTTTTGAAAATGGTGCTGATGCATATATTGAGAAACCATTCTCTATTAAGCAGCTCCATAAACAAATCGAAAACTTATTAAAACTGCGACTGGCCTTCCATAAGTTGATGATTAATCTTTCTGGAAGTCCGGCTTCTTCATTGGCGGATTTTGCTCTTTCACAAAAAGATGTAGAATTTATAGAGAGGGTAAATACGATTTTGTCGGAACTGCTTGCTGATGAGAGTTGCTCGATAGATTTGTTAGCAGAGCAGATGAATATGAGTCGTTCTAATTTTTCCCGGAAGATAAAGGCTCTGTCTGGTATGCCGCCTCATGATTATATAAAGAACTTTCGGTTGAATAAGTCGACTGAACTAATCATGAGTGGTATACGAATAGCTGAAGTTGCCGAACAGTTAGGGTTTACTACTTCTTCGTATTTTGCAAAGTGTTTTAAAGAAAAGTTTGGGGTATTACCGAAAGATTATAAAGGATAACAGCTAGTTCCTATCACTCGTGGGGGTGCCAGACGGCTTTTGAAGCAGGGTGCTTTCCTTTTGGGGGATTCCTAAAATGGGAATTCCATTTTCATCCCATTCTATCTTTTGTATGCGTGTTGTCCGACCGTCCAAAACGAACATGTCACGAAGGGCGTTTCGAGCGTGGTAAAGTATATACCATTCTTTCTTGTCGGGTGAAGGTATGAAACACAGGCTACCGGGGCCATACACATGATTCTCTGGTGCTTGTTTGAATACAGGTTCCAGAGATTTCTTCCATGAATTCGGGTTGAGAAGATCGCTGTTAGCATCAGCTGTTAATAACCCTACACAATAATAAGGTGTCCAGTTACCGCTTGCAGAGTAATATATTAATAATTTGTCTTTGTTTTTGGAACGGAAAAATTGTGGAGCTTCATTCACATGAATAGGATAACCGGTTTTATTGCCATCTACACTGATCCATTGACATTCCCATTCGTATTCAGGTTTGGATATTAATATACGGTCTGAGGCTAGTGTCCATGGATTTTTCATTTCAGCGATATAGATACATTGGGTTTCTTGATAAATTCTTCTGGTTTCCCATCCGCACCAGATTAGATAACGTTTGCCATTATGCTCGAAAGGATTAGCATGAATAGCCAAGTTATTATTTTTATCGGTCGATATTCTTCCTTTCATGACAAACTCTCCTTTCATGGGATCGGGAGATTCATTTTCTAGCACATATATCTGACGATTGTCTATATTACCATCATCAGCAGCGCAATAGATATACCATTTATTGTCCATATAGTGTATCTCTGGTCCCCAAAGATGAGATATACCCGAGCCATTTTGGGGCGAATATACGTTTTTTTTTGCTGCTTCTGCCAGTTGTGTAATATCATCAGTTTCCCATAATATGATACAGTCTGCTAAACTTTGAGTATAGTAATATTTTCCTTCATGAAAGATGGCCCATGGCTCGGATCCTCCACCTATGACAGGATTTGTGTAGAAAAGTGTAGAGTCAATGCCTGTTTGTTTATCAGTCTTTTTGCTTTGGCATGATAGACAAACGATAAGCAATATTAAAAATAAGCAATTTTGAAATTTCATAGTGCTTTCTTTGCTAAGATACTTGCAAAGAAAGCACAAATTATTTAATTCTGGAGCTGTTTGATTAGTTTTTATTGTTTGTTAGTTAGGAATTAGCCTATAATTAATACCCTCCTTTCTATATTTGCAATTAATAAATCTTTGGGGCCATTAACTATTAAATCTTATTATTAACTAAATTTATTATTATGATGAACAGGACAGGAAAAAGAATGAATGTTGTTAAGGCATTTTGTTTACTTGCTTTGCTTGGTTGTTTCATCGGTTGTAAAGACGATGAAAAGAGAAAGGAGCAAGCTTTTGATAACAGTTTGCCTATTGAAATTGTGGGCTTCGAGCCCAGGGAAGTCACTCCAAGAACACAGTTACTTATTTATGGAAAAAACTTCGGTAATGATCCTTCCTTGATTAACTTGAAGTTGGGAGGCGTGGAGACTAGAGTCGTAAACTGTAACAATGAGTGCATATATTGTATGGTACCTCGCAATGCCGGTAAAGGGACTATAGAAATTTCTATTGGTGATCAAGCTGCTATAGCTCCTGACAGATTTACTTATATAGCCAATACGCAGGTTACTACGTTATGTGGCTATGTGGATGAGACTGGGCGATATGAAGTGAAGGATGGCCCATTCAGTGATTGTGGTTTGAATTCGCCTACATGGCTGAGCATTGATCCTAAGAACCCGAATCATATTTATATGATTGAGAATAAAAGTAGTATTCGTTTGATCGACATGGAGGTACAAGAACTGACTACAGTGGCAACGGTGGGGCAGTTGAATATTCAAGATCCGCGTTCTTTATGCTGGAGTCTGACTGGTGATACTCTATTTGTGAGTAATTATTCCGAGGGTGATTCTCCGATTGTTGTCACTATGCTTTTGCGTAGCGAAGAATTTAAGAAAGCTCATCCGCTTTTTTCCGGTTATAAATGGGTTATTTCGGCAACTATTCATCCACAGACGGGTGACATCTATTTTGCTCAGGAATCGGATGCCACTATCAAACGCTATAATATGGCAACAAAAGAAGTGGAAACAATGTTTTCTGTGGGTGGAAGCTGGGTATGGATGTATGTTTACTTTCATCCTTCCGGTGACTTTGCCTATGTCATGCGTCCGCGTGAAGGAACTATCTTCAAATGCCAGTTTAACAAGACGACAAACTGGCTGGAACTGCCGAGTATCTATGTTGGAAATTGGAATCAGGGATACAATGAAGGTATAGGAACGAATGTCCGTATGGGGGTGATGTGGCAGGGCACTTTTGTGAAAAATGAGAAATACATAGAGCAGCATAAAGACGATATCTATGACTTTTATGTGGCAGATGGAGAATTGTGGGGTAACCACCCTGGAGATCTGATATGGAAGGTCACTCCTAATGCCGAGGCCATCCGATACGCAGGGCGTGGAAGCGTGGCAATGGATAATAGCCATTTCGGATACGTTGACGGCGATTTGCTTCAGGAAGCCCGTTTCAACGGACCGCACAGTATTGCCTTTGATGAAGTGAATAAGATATTTTATATTGGTGATGAGTATAATCGCCGTATCCGTCAGATTATTGTGGAATAAAAAATAGTATGAAAAACATGAAACAACAATTCTTAGTTATAATAGCCGCTCTATGTTGTTTTGCGGCAGGAATTTCGGCTCAGCAGTCCACCCATAGGCAGATTGTTGTGACTGGAGTGGTTACGGATGAAAATCAAGAACCGCTCATCGGGGCTAATGTGTCCGTTAAAGACGTACCGGGGTTGGGTTCTATCACGAACATAAATGGTAAATTCAGCATTAAAATGCAACCATATAATCGTTTAATTTTCTCTTACATTGGTTATGAGACACAAGAGATCCTTGTGAGAGAAGAGCGCACAGTGAACGTAGTAATGAAAGAAAAAACCGAAACGACATTGGATGAAGTAGTGATTACTGCTACAGGTGCACAGAAGAAACTAACGGTGACCGGAGCCGTGTCTACTATCAATGTAGAACAATTAAGAACCTCTCCTACAGGTAGTATTTCCAACTCTTTGGCAGGGAATGTTGCAGGTATAATAGCACGTCAGACTAGCGGGCAGCCGGGAAAAAATGTTTCTGAATTTTGGATTCGTGGTATCTCTACGTTTGGAGCGGGGTCAAGTGCATTAGTGCTGGTCGATGGTTTTGAACGTGATATGAATGAATTGAATTATGAAGATATCGAATCCTTCACCGTATTGAAAGATGCTTCGGAAACGGCTATTTATGGATCGCGTGGTGCTAATGGTGTAGTCTTGATTACTACCCGTCGTGGTAAGATCAATAAAATAACTGTTGATGCGAAAGTGGAGACAATTTACAATACACGTACATTTACTCCTGATTTTGTAGACGGTATTACTTATGCTAATCTGGCTAATGAGGCGCGCAGAACCCGTAATCTCGAACCTATTTATAGTGGAAATGAACTAAAAATTCTCACACAAGGACTAGACCCCGATTTATTACCGAATGTGGACTGGATGGACACCTTGTTAAAAAATGGAGCTATGAGTTATCGGGCAACATTGAATTTGAGTGGCGGTGGACAGAATGCACGTTATTTCGTTTCGGGCAGTTATCTTGACGAAGGTGGTATGTATAAAGTAGACAAATCACTGAATGAGGACTATAACACCAATAGTAACAATAAGCGTTGGAACTACCGTATGAATGCGGATATTGATGTAACACGTACTACTTTGTTGCAAGTGGGTATCGGTGGTTCGCTAAAAAAAATGAATGAATCGGGTATGACTTCACATGAGATCTGGAATAGCATTTTAAATCAAACTCCTACTAGCATGCCCATTATGTACTCCAATGGATATACTCCTACCAATTCGGACGGCGATATTAACCCATGGGTAGCTTCCACTCAATGTGGGTATAATGAACAGTGGTGGAATAATATTCAGACTAATATTACTTTGAATCAAAAATTAGATTTCATTACGAAAGGATTGAATTTTATAGGGCGTTTTGGTTTTGACACAGATAACTATAATTTTATCAAGCGTTATAAATGTCCGGCTTTATGGAGTGCGGATCGCTTTAGAAAAGATGATGGTACTATCAATTTTACGCGAAAGCGGGCAGAACAAGAAATGACCCAGACTTCCGGCAATACGGGTGAACGAAAAGAGTACTTTGAAGCCGAACTCCAGTATAACCGGAATTTTAAATCCCATATTCTTAGCGGAACATTGAAATATACACAGGATTCAAAGGTGAAAACCCAGGAGATTGGTAATGATATCAAGAATTCGCTCCCTATGCGCCATCAAGGGTTGGCTGGAAGAATTGCCTATAATTGGAATTATCGCTATTTTCTGAATTTCAATTTCGGATATACCGGTTCTGAGAATTTTGCTGCGGGTCATCAATTTGGTTTCTTCCCGGCCTATTCTGTGGCATGGAATATAGCAGAAGAACCGTTTATACAGAATAATTTCAAATGGCTGAATATGTTTAAGGTACGTTATTCCTGGGGTAAAGTAGGTAATGACAATGTATCGGTACGTTTCCCTTATATGTACACTATCGGAAGTTTCAAGAACTATCAATGGGCCGATTTTGGCTTTAACCAAAGTTATAACGGACTTACTTATACAAGTGTGGCATCAAACGGTATAAGCTGGGAAATAGCCAAGAAGCATGATATTGGTTTGGACCTCGTATTGTTCAACGAACGTTTTTCTCTTACCGTAGATTATTTCAATGAAAAAAGAACCGGCATTTTCATGTCAAGAGGTTCATTGCCTCTTACTGTGGGACTTTATGATGGTGACAAGCCTTATGCTAATGTAGGAAGCGTAATTAACAGAGGTTGGGACGGTAACTTTTCATTCAATCAGAACATCGGAAACGTGAGCCTTACCATCAGAGCTAATGCTACTTATAGTGATAATGAAATTCTTGAAAAAGATGAAGGCCATAAGCTATATCCTTATTTGTATGAAACAGGTTTCAGTGTAAGCCAGTCAAGAGGATTGATTGCTCTCGGATTGTTCAAGGACTGGGACGACATAAGAAACAGTCCTACACAGAATACTTGGGGAAGCGTTGAACCGGGAGATATCAAATACAAGGATGTGAACGGTGATGGAGTGATAAACAATAATGACCGCGTGGCTGTAGGAAACACCAACAGACCGAGTTTCGTTTATGGTATGGGTATTTCTGCCAATTGGAAGGGGCTTGACGCAAGTGTCCATTTCCAAGGAACCGGTAAATCTTCTTTCTTCATCAACGGTGTATTGGTGCATCCTTTCAGCCGCGGAACTTGGGGAAATGTATCTACGGATGTTGTCAATTCAAGCCGCTGGATTTCAAGAGATATTTCGGGCGACCCGGCAACCGAAAATCCGAATGCCGTATATCCGAGACTTAAATTTGGAGGAGAAAATAATGTGAACAACAACCAGTATTCCACACATTGGTTGAGAAACGGTTCTTATCTTCGTCTTAAGACAGTAGAAATAGGATACACTTTACCCAAAAATATAGTAAGCAAGATACGTTTTAGTAAAATAAGACTATTCTTTACTGGAACGAACTTGTTGACTTTCTCTAAATTCAAATTGTGGGATCCAGAACCAAGAAGCAACGACGGTAGCTTCTATCCCATTACTAAATCTGTTACATTTGGTCTGAATATTAGTTTATAAAGAAACACTTACGAATATGAAACTTATAAGAAATATATTATTGATTGCAACAGGCTTGAGTATGGCTTCGTGTAATTATCTTGATGTGAATACCGATACCAAGGACAGAATGTCACTGGAAGAAGTCTTTACCGATGAAACCTATACGGAACAATGGCTTGCCAATGCATACAGTTACTTGACAAACAGCGAATTTGCCGATATTAGTATCACCGGCTCAAATCCGTTTAATTTCAGTGATGATATATATAATCCCATTTACAAAAGCTTTAAAGAAGTGACTTATGGTGAAGAGCAATGGCCGTATACATGGAAATACAGTTATCAGGGAATACGTCAAGCCGCTATCTTTATCCAGAATGTGGATATGTGTAATGAACTGACCTCGGAGGAACGGGCAGACTATAAAGCTCAGGCCCGCTTTGTGCGTGCTTATTATTACTGGAAATTATTACAGAAATATGGTCCTGTGCCCATTGTACCAGAAGAGGGCCAGGATTACACTGACAGTTATGAAGCTCTTTCAATACCTCGCAACACTTACGATGAGTGTGCCGATTACATTGCTTCAGAAATGGCCTTAGCAGCAAAGGATCTTCCTTTGAAACGCGAACTGATGTCTGTGTCACGTCCCACAAGAGGTGCTGCTTTGGCTGTACGTGCTAAAGCACTATTATATGCAGCCAGTCCGTTAATGAACGGTAACACCGATGGATATGCCGAAAAGTTGGTGGATGACAAAGGCAACCGACTTCTTGCTGCTGCCTATGATGAAAAGAAATGGGCAAGGGCAGCTGCTGCGGCAAAAGACGTGATTGACCTTAAAGCCTATAATTTGTATGTAGCCTATAAACGTACTGAAGGGTTTGACGGGTATCCAGTTACACTGCCACCATATGACGACGGCAATTTTTCAACAAAATCCTGGCCCAACGGATATAAAGACATAGACCCGTTTGAATCATACCGTTCAGTCTTTAATGGTGAACTGTCAACAGTAGAAAATCCCGAATTGATATTTACACGAGGAAACAATCAGGGCAGTTATGGAGTAAACTATATGGTCTTTTATCAACTTCCGGTCAGTAAAGCCAAAGGAAACAATACAACTTGTGTGACGCAGAAACAATGTGATGCCTATTATATGAAAGATGGTAAAGATATTCCGGGCAAAGATATTGAAATAGGTCGCGGAGACGGTTCTTCACAAAGAGTTACCGGCTTTGTCACCGCAAGTGATGTGAGCAAAGGACTTTATAAACCTCTAGAAGAAAATGTATCGCTTCAATATGCCAATCGAGAACCCCGATTCTATGCATCGGTAGCATACAACGGAGTAACTTGGTGGTTGACAAATGCAACACAGAGCAGTGATAGAGGTCCTTATAGAAGCTGGTATTATCGGGGCGAGACGGAAGGTATGTCCAATAGCCTAAACTGGCTTCAAACCGGCATAGGATTGATGAAGTACGTACGTCCAACAGACACCAATGATGACAAGAACATAAATGGTGAATTTTCTCATATCTCAAAGAAGGCGGATCCTTTGATAAGATATGCCGATATCTTGTTAATGTACGCTGAAGCATTGAATGAACTTGATGGTTCATACCAGATTGCGACTTGGGATAACTCTGGTACTCATAGTATTTCACGTAATGAGGATGAACTGAAGAAAGGAGTACAGCCTGTAAGAATCCGTGCCGGAATACCTGATTTTACGCCAGAAGAGTATGGTAATAAGGAACTATTCCGTAAGAAAATCAAACGCGAACGTCAGATTGAACTTATGGCTGAAGGGCAACGCTATTTTGACTTGAGACGTTGGAAAGACGCTAAAGATGAAGAATCTCTGCCT
>ERZ773208.2410-NODE-2410-length-12714-cov-2.525634_pt1 | contig 12714 bp, 16 predicted proteins | sample MGYA00581006_ERZ773208 | MGnify/ENA primary metagenome ERZ773208 (study PRJEB29015, sample SAMEA2737793) | human gut metagenome | biome: human gut; feature: human-associated habitat; material: faeces | place: China | collected 2012 ... | reverse complement strand
TAACTCCTGCTGGGACAGCGCCTCAGGTAGCACGTCAGCCACGCCAGAGAGCCGTTCACGCGTCTGGTTGAGGATGGTGTTGAAGTGCTCGAACTGGGTGCCGTTAATGCGCCCCGCTTCGAAGTGTGCCACCAGCTGCGCATGCTGCTCGTCCAGCGAGTTGAATGCGCGGATCGTCGGGTCGATTGAACCCAGCAGGTTTTTCAGCGCGGCTGATTGCTTCTCTGCCGCCTGAGTGGTCGCGAGTTCTGCCTGGGCACGCGCAGCTGCTTCGCCGGCATCCGTCAGCTTAAGCCGGGTGTCGTCCAGGATTTTGTTGTAGTGCTGAAAATCATCGGTATCCAGAAAGCCTTTGGTCTGGAAGTTACGCAGCGCGGCCTGTTGTTCGTCCAGCCGGTTCAGTGCTTTGTTTACCGGATCGATATTCTCAAGCAGGCCTTTCAGTGCAGCCTGCTGCTCTTTGATACCTTCGCTGCCCTGCTTCGCAGACTCAGCACCCGCGCGAAATACGCTGTTAAGGTCATCAGCCTTGCCGACGGCACCGGCCGCTGCCTCTCCGAGTTTATCCAGCTCGTTGCTGGCAGTTTTTAGGTCCGAAACATCAGCCCGCAAAGTAATTGAGGCGATCTGGTCTGTCATTATTTCGTCTCCTTATGCATTACCTTGAGAGCCTCACTTTCCATAATTTGAAGGTCAGCCAAGCAGGCCGCCGCATCCTCAACCCCGTGCAACTGAAACACCCAGGGGAGAACGTTGTAGTCAAGGCCGGTCGCACCACTCGCACCGACGCGCCACTGGGTCGCCAGCGTGGAGAAGATGGTAAAGGCCTCCCATATGGATGGCAGGATCCCCACATCTTCCTCTACGTCCTCAGGCGTCAAACCAAAAGCGCTCAGCTCCGCGAGCGTCGGTCCCGGCGTATACAACGCTGCGGCGACCTGCCTCAGTTTTTTTCGCGGATACCCATCAGTTCTTTGGTGTAGGCCAGACCGATGCTGTCGAACGCGCGAGGATAGTTCTTTAGCAGGACGATTACGTTGTCGCGGGTAAACTCGTCAGGCAGCGCCCACCCTTCGACTATCTCCATCAGGTAATCGGCCTGCGGTTCGATAGAGGCTTTTTTGCCATCAGCTTTTTTTTGCAGTTGCTCATCCATAGCGCGCAGCTCGTCCAGCGTTTTATGGCGGAAGGTGCAGGTCAGTTTGCCGTCTTCGGCGCCAGCTCGCGGGATGCTGGCAGTAACGGAAAATGTCGGATTGGGGATCAGGGAGAATTTGGTCATTTGTTTATCTCGGTAAGGCCCGGATTACCGGGCCAGATTAATCAAGTAATGCTGACGGTGCATCCGGCAGAAGTGAGCGTCTTGCCTGCGGCGTCGGTAACTTCGCAGGTATACACCCCAGCATCGGAAGACTGAGCGGACGGAATGTTGAGCGTGGATGCGGTTTTGCCCGGAATGGCTGTGCCGTCCTTCTTCCATACGTAGGTATACGGCGCGGAACCGCCCTGCATGACCACCGACAGATCCAGAGCTGCATTAGCAGCAACAGACTTGGTTGCCGACAGGTCAGTCAGGAACGCCAGCGGCGTAGCGGAGGAATCGGCAATCGGGTAAATCTGCATATCCGATTCGAAGTTCATTCGCGCTTCGTTACTCTCGACGGCGTTGATTTCGGTACGTGGCACGCGCTGGAACGACACTTTGGCAGAGTAGTAACGATCCGCTTTGCCGCGTGGGTTGTGGAACCAGACCGCCGTGGTGTCGCTGGAGTCGTCCAGGTCGATGAGGCGCTTGTAAATCGCCAGATTCGGGTCGTGTGCGAAGGTGTAGACCTGAACCACGGCGTTTTTGAACGTCGGGATGGTACGGGCCTTATCATCCTCCAGGAACTGCACACTGATGGTCTGCTGGTCACCGCCTTCGGTGGACAGCGTCATAACCTGAGGCATGGTGATCCACGAATCAATTTTACGCAGCGTACCTGCCCCAGTACCCGCCGGGAATTTCTTGGTATCGGTGGTATCAAACGCTTCCAGCACGATTTTCGTACCGGTTACTGACTTGACACGCACCACCATGTTGTCAAGCTTCAGCCAGCCAGAGCTAACCTGGACGACATCGCCCGCGAGGATGCCAGCAGCCGAGGCAACGGTCAGTTCGCATTCCGTCGCATTGGATGCCGCAGTGAAGACAATCGGCGCAAGATACGCCTTGGCCACGTTTACACGCGACCCGTTAGGGATTGCGAATGCCATTGCATTCTCCTGAATTGATGAAATAAAAAACCCGCCAGACGACGGGTCAGTAATCAGCGCGGTACTGCATGCTGACGGGAGTGGTGTAAGTGATGGAGCCGCTGCTGCCGTTGGGTGCAGAGGTCGGACGGTCCTGTATCGGTGGGCGCACCTGCGGCGGGCCGTTGATGTATACGGTCAGGTCACCATCCACCAGCGGCAGTCCTTCAGGGAAGGCATCAGCGACAGACGTTGCCAGCCCCCTGGCTTGTGTCACACCGCTGCCTGCTGGCGCAATGATGTTAAGCTGGAGAATGCCCTGGTACGTACGCAACTGACCTTCCAGATCCTGCCCCACAGTTTGCGCAGGTAGGATATAAACGCGCCCGTATGGCGCATTATCCGGGGGAGTGAACGCGATGTTCGGCCAGGCCACCGGCAGGCCAAGCGACGAGCAAATAACCGCAACACGATTCTCCAGCAGGCCAGCGATACGCATTGACTGGTCACTGGCCATTGCGCACCTCGCTCATTGCCTCACGGAACATTTGCGCGGCATCCAGCGCAGTGATACCCACCATGCCGCCGGGCGCCTGACCAGAGTGCCCGTTCTCAAGCGCTGCCGCATAAGGCAGATTATTGGTGAAATAAATCGAGCTGACCTGGCCCACCCTGAACACCTCGAGCACCGCCATGCCACGGGAGTTTGAACCCTGGCCAGAAGCGTCCGGTGTATCGTTGGACTGAGTAGGCTGGCTGTCGAAACCCACATACCAGTTGTTTTTGAAGCGTCCGCCGACGTAGCCCTCAGGCTTTTTGATGTCCATCGAGTCGTTGACCGCCCGCCCGCGCTTAAGCCGTCCCGATTTGGTCAGGTTGGCAGGGTCATCGCGAAGAGCCGCGTTATGCTCCCGCACCGCAGTGTTGTACGCCGTCGCGGTCTGGTTGACCTGCCAGATATCCGGCTGGCCCACCGGGGACATCTCAACCAGTTGAGCGAGGATTTTAATGCCCGTCCGGCGCACCACCTGATCCATATCCTGCTTCGAACTATCCACAAATAACTGAATGGCAGCCAGGAACGGCTGATTAGCAGAACTGGCCATAGTCATGCCCTCAGCTGGATGTTGTAGGAGATGAGTACATCGGCAGGCTTAACCGGATTAGGCTGCACCACCCGCCATGCTTTGCCGTCGATCTCGATGCGGTCGTCAATACGCACTTCCGTTACGGCTGTGGCCGCCAGCTTCTTATCGCCAGTAGTAATCAGAGAGCCATCTATTTCACGAGATGAGTATTCAGTGACAACGCCAGTGACGGTCGCAGTGATAGCCGGGGTGGTTACCTCTTTGCCGAACTGATCGCGGGTAGTGCCACCACCGCGGGTAAGCGGATAAGCCTTCCCGTTCTCGGTCAGCAATCGCGTTGCGGTGTTTCGCATGCGGCGGTAGTCGATTGGCATATCACCCCCTTTCGATGCGGATCTGATTGCCGCCCACCACCAGCCCACGCAACGAGGAGTAGAGCCAGGGGAATGACGGCGCTGCCTTATTCGTGCCTGGTTCGTACTGGACCGTGACTGCGCCCTCTACGCGCTCCATGACCACCGCCCCACCGCCATCGACCGACGGGGTGAGGTCAATCTCCTGCGACTCAATAGCCAGGCGGCATTGAGCATCAATCAGGCGCTGTGGAATCGCATCATTCGGCAGGTCAACACCATCGAAGCGCACGCCGGAACGCGGCCAGGATAGAGGCTGTGATGCGCTGGAACGCTGACCGCGCCAGGCCTTCCCTTCCAGAAAGTCCATTGCCTGCATCAGCATCTGGCTACATTCGCCATCATCCGCAGGAACGGCATACCCGCGCCCCGCCGCGAACGTGCGCAGGTCAATAACGCTGGCGTAGCTGTTGAAGTCAGGCGAATGGGGATCGGCAACCAGCATGGTTATTCCTCCAGACGCCAGTCCAGCGCCAGCCAGTTATCCACCTCGTCAGGGTGAACCTCAGCGCTCAGCGGGCCGCCGGGGAATTCTGGGGTGTCACGTACCATGACCACCAGCTCAATACCCTGCTGAGCTGCAAGCTTTTCCGCTTCACGCTGGGCGCGCTGCTCTTTGGTTAATCCGGCCATTGGGCCTCCTGAAAAACAAAGGGGCCGAAGCCCCTTGGGTTAACCCATGATGATGGCGGAATGACGTGGCGCCACAGCAGCCACCCCCCATGCCAGACCCACTTCATAACGCACCTGACGGTACTGGCGGTACAGCGCCACCTGGAAGGTGATGCCAGACACCGGGTCGGTCACATTCATGACGTCATCAGCAGTATCGCCACCTTCAGGCATCGCAGGGGTACGGCTGGCCAGTAGGAATGCCCCGCGGTCAAACGCCATGTTCGGTACGAATTCGCTCAACACGGTGACATCAGCCTGATCTGCCAGATCCTGACGGAGGCCCGGCGCGCTAATGGTGATAGTGGAAGACGTAGCCGCAACGACCAGATACTGATTGTCATCACCGGCGAACTTCACCGCAGTACCTGCAGCAATACCGCCGGTGCCGGCAGAAATAGCGATGATGATATCGCCCTCTTTCTTCGCGCCATTGACCTTATAGCCAGCAGCAGCGCTTTTCGCGGTACGCTTGATGCTGAAGGATTCGTGGAGGTTGAAGCCCATGATGCGACCGATAACACCTTCACGCAGCAGCTGGTCGGTTCCCGCTTCGTTCGCTTTGAAGAGGACAGCCTGTTTACCACGGATGGATGCCATCGCTTCGCCACCCAGCACCATACGCAAATCGGTAGTCGGCGCACCGTTATCGGTCAGGATTTGACGCGCCAACGCAGCATCAGTCAGATCGTCTTTGATGCTGAACGGGGTATTCTTCGGCGCGCCAACAGCGCGGGAGGAGTTGAGGTACAGCGCAGCGAGGTCTGCATCCACTTCGTTCGCCAGCGCGCGGAAAGCCTGCTTGAACTGGTCAGCCAGGATGGTGTTGTAGGTACCAGCCGGGCCCAGAGCCAATTGCTCTTCACCATTCCATTTCACCGGGGCCATTTTGGATTTGGTGATTTTGACATCCACACCACCGATGGTCTGGTCGCCAGAATTAGGGGCTGACGGACCAGGGACAATATCTTCAGTGGTGGCTGCAGGTGCGACTGGCGCACGTACGGTCTGGTCTTTTGCAGCAGCATCCGCTTTCGCGTCACGCGCCACCGCAGGAATAAAACCAGTTTGCTCGCGGGACACTACGTGCAGCGCGGTATAGATGGTCGGGATCAGACCAGTAAGGGTATTGCCTGCCATTTATGGCTCCTTTCGATTTAATCGACGATGCTGACGCCGTCTTTCAGCGCTGCTTGCTTGCCTGCGCCATCCAGAGCGTCAAATGCACCGCGTTTCATGGTTTTTTGCCCGGCCTGATGCTGCGACTGACGAGAGTCACCGCCGGTATTGCCGGACGCTTTGAGGATGTAGTCTTTCTGCGGATGCAACTCGACCAGCGATTCCAGCGCTTCATCGAAGCTGGCCAGTTCGCCAGGCTTGGTACGGGAGAATACCTTATTGCCCTGTCCGTCGTAGGCCACGACCTTGCCGTCTTCGATTTTGAAGTTCTGCCCGAAGTGAGAACGCACGAACTCAGCCGGGATCGCCATCTTCTCGGAGATGAACTTCGAACCGCCGAAGCGGCCGCCGATCATCTCGTCGTAGAGTTGGGTTTCCAGTTTCTGGTTCTTGCCGTTCACTTCGTCCAGTTGCTGCTGGAAGACCTTGGTGATCTCAGCCTTCACCTGGTCAACGGCGCCAGCATCGATCAGTTTCTTCTGGTCGATTTTGGTCATCATCTCCAGGGCTTCGAGCGCCTTAGTCGGGTCGGTGATGCCAGCGAATTTGGCGAGATCAGCTTCCGCTGTTTCCTTCGCCTCACGGTGAGTTTTGGCTTCACCATTTAGCGAGGTGATTTTTGTCATCGCTGCGGTCGCATCAAACGGGATCTCTTTGCCGTCATCATGGACGTACACAGGCATACCGTTTTCAACGACCACATTTCCGTTAGCATCGAGTTTGAGTTTCATTGTTTTGCTCCATCCTTCCGGCCATTGGTAGTGGGTCATCCGACCCGGTCACCGCGTCGCATCCGCTCAGCGGCAGGCATAAAAAAGGCCACCCGAAGGCAGCCTGATGTTGATTAGGTTTACGTTACTCGAATGCCGACGCATCCACACGGCGCAGTTCGTCCAGGGTCATGAACTCCCCTGCATCGTTGAACAATTCCGGCACAGTGATTTTACCGTCACGCAGCATCTGCGCACGAGTAAAGCCCAGTACCTGTTCCTGCCGTGCGTAAGGCTGCCTCGCAAGCCACTCGGCATAGCTGGTATGCGCTGGCACCTGTCCGTCCATTGAGGCGCGCGTGGCGCTGCTCAGCTCGCCAGACGGTATCTGCAATTCTTCCCATGATTTCGTGATCAGGATTTCACCGGAGCGGCAGCAGAAGTGGATTTTGCCGGGCCCGCGTAGATACGGGACTGCATGGCCCAGCGGCTTGCCGTTGAGCGTGTAGAGTTTGCGGTCGCGGATGATGCACCACTGGCTGGTGTGGGTGTCCAGAGTCGAAGACCACTGTTTGGCCTTCACGATATCGCTGTTGGCTTGTGCGAACTCCTGGCGCGCCGTTGCTGCCATATGATTCACCGCTGTGCGGGCAACAACAGCAAGGTCACGACGTGAGGCATTGATAACCCCGTCCTGGCGGTTAAGTTGCGGCGTGCCGGCGACGCGCTTAACGATCTGCTCTACCGTTTCGCCTTGGAGAAACCCAGAACGCACAGCGTTAGTGATTTTGTCCAGTCGATCCGATTCTAGCTTCTGACCCCATTCCTTAAGCAACCGCCCCTGAAAAGGCTGAGCCACGGCAGCAGCGTAAACCTGCTCAGGCACGATGCTTTGGAGCGGTACATGTTTCAGTATTTGCTGAGGGATTATGTTGCTGAACAGGTCCATCTGATACACGGCCTCATACTCAACATAGCGCGTCAGTTCACGGGCAAGCGCGGTATTAACCGGTTCGTAGGCCTGCTGGTTGAGGTCCCGCACACCAGCCAACAGCGAAGCCAGGCGGCGGGCACTGTAGGTATCAGCGCTCTTACCATCCAGCAGCACCAGTAGTTTGGCAGCCAGGTCAGCATCCATCTTGCTGAGCAACGCCACCATGCGCCGAGCGACGCCGGTGCCGTAGCGCGTCACATAAAGTCCATGCGCTATGGTCTCGTCCTGCAGGCGGTCATTGACAGAGCGGGCCATGCTATACCTCGTCTAACGTTCTGGTATCCAGAGAAGATGACTCAGCCAGCAATTCGTCCAGGACCTTCTCCGGGTCTGCATCGGCATCAATCAGGTTGAGTTTTTGCAGGGATTTAATCGCATCGATGCGGCGAAGGTCACCGCCCTGACGTAGCGACTGAATGGCCAGTGCAGCAGGAGGATTGAACTCTTTCGATTCGACATCCAGTTCGGTGCGGACATCGACGTTACCACCTTCGGATTCACCGATGTACTCAGCCATAATCTGCAGGATATTGTCGATCGCATCTTCCAGGCTGGTTGCCATAGTGTAGAGCGGGGACTGCTCCTGCATTTTCTCTTCTGAGGTCTGGTCAACAGATTTGGTCGAGGTATTGTCGGTGCGCAGCAGCTTTGCGCCCGCCTGGCGCATCTGTTCTACAAGGTCGGTCAGTGACTCTTTGCCCGAGCTGATCGAAGTACCTGTGTGTTCGACGTATTCAAGCCCCTGTTTCTGTCGATCGGAGAACTGAGTTGCAGACGAAGAACCGATAACCAGCTCTTGCCCTTCTTCAAGCCCGAATACGGTCAGTAGCGGCACGCGCGCTACGTGCAGAATGTTGTCCTGCTCACTCTGGCTCTGCCAGTGCTTGATGTTTAGCAGCGCCATATTGAGCAGCGGTGGTGAACCGCACATAAAACCGGTGCGCTTGGTGTAGAGCGTGACCAGGGTTATGTCCTTGCGGGAGGTCTGCCATTCTTCATGCAGCGTCCAGTTCGCTTGGGCATTCTCGCCGGTCGCCTTGCGGTAAATCTGCACCTTCCCGGGCGTCAGCAGTCGAATCTGCTCAACCTTGGTCTGCCCGAAGTCGTCTCCGTCCTCGACCACCACTTCTTTGATGCGCAGCTCGGTCAATACGACCTTGCCGCCGGTCATCTTCGATTTCCAGCCGATCAGCTGTCGGGGATTCAGCATCGTTACGTACGGTCGTGCGCCAGTGGCTTTCTCATCCGCCTTGGTCTTCACTTGCTCGGCGTCCACCCGGGGGTAGTCCACCAGCGCATGGGAAAGCCCATACTGCATCGCCAGGCTGAAGAACGACTGCGCCCATACATCCAGGCGGGTGCCTTCAAGGTCCACGTCTTTTGCGAACTCGCGCAGCTGATCTGGGACGTTCTCGCCCAGTTTAATCGGCTCAGCAAATACACGTCCGACGTTCTGATTGATAGTCTCTTCGTAGGCAGGCAGAAGCGTGGCCACAGCCAGGCGCTTTTTGTAATCCTCTTTGTCTTCCTTCGGCCAGCGCGGCAGATAGACCTCACCCAGCTGACGCATGTACAGCGTGCCGCCCATCAGGGCGTCGTTAATGTCCCACGCCTGCACCATGTTCCCATAGTCCAGATTGGGTGTTGAAATATCAGGCATGGGTTTAGAGCCTCAAATTGGTGACTTTGCCGACTTTCTTCGGCGGTGAATGCAGGACGGTATATCGCGTACCGTCCCAGTCGTGGTCTTCCTGCTGAGTGTCTACATCATCAGGATTCTTACTGTCGCGAACGAGTACCGGCACACGACTTATCCAGCCCCGGCAGTAATCAAACACGTAAAATGCTGGCTTCTCAGGCATGCCTGACTCCAGCTTCTTGCCTTCAATGACGGCCTCGAGCATGTCAGCAAACAATGCTGCGCCGTTCACACGCGATCCGGGTTTCTTATTGGATGGCACCCATTTAACGCCCTGCGATTCCATCTTCTGGGCAATAGATAGCTCATCATCGCCGGTGTTGTAGATAGCCCCGTCAGCAGGCCCAGGAACAACCTTCTTGCAGATACCGGGCATAATGTTTAACTGCCCCTGCGAGACTCCGTTGAGCTTTATTTCTTCGGGTTCAGCCAGTTCCTCTCCCACCAACCGTTTATCAACCCACGCCACGCCTTTTGCGACGTTTGTCGAGGACATATTCAGGCCTTTGTTCAGCTCGTCCGGCGGGCATCCGTACCACTCGCCAATGAGGATTAGCGAACCGGCTGGAGGACAGAACTGGCGACCGTCAGGCAGATCAGCAGCAGTACCGTCGGCATGCGCCCACCAGAGATTAGAGAACGGCTTTGATTCACCCCAGTCATGTGAACGGTCAACGGTCCAGCTATCCGGTATACGGAACGGCTTAATGACGTGCAGCGATGCGTTCCACAGATGGTCAAAGCGCCCGCCGCTGGTGACATCCCAGGAACCCTCTACCCACGCTTTGCGACGGTTCGGGTCTTTGATAGCCATCAGCGTCGCGATGTACTGCGGATCCAGATACGGGTTTTCTTTGAACGAGCCGTGAATCGCAACGCGGGTAAGCGTCACATCCTCTTCGCGCTCGGTCTGCGGGTTAAACACCTTCTGCGTTTCGCGAATGATGGTTCCGCGGGGCGCTGGCTCTATGAAGCGTTTCTTCACCCAGGTATGACCGATGCCGAACGGGTTGGTCGTGCTGAACGTTTCCAGTGGGATCGGCTTAAGCAGCGAGCCATCATCCAGCGGGTAGTTCTCAGGCCGGAACGAGGAGCGCCGACAGGAGAACATCATCTCGTAGAACTCACCCGACTGCTGCTTGGTCAGTTCGTTAAAACCAATGAACGGGAACTCCTGGCCGTGATAGTCCCAGTAATCGCCCTCTTCTTTGCCGAAGCGGAAGAGCAGTTCTTCGCCCGTTGGCCACACCCAGCGTAGCTCTGACGCTGACGCCAGGTAGCGCGCGCCGTCGTTAAACAGGCGGTACATACGCTTCGACTGGGTGATGATGTCGGTGAGGTTTTTATACTCGGTATCGAATATCACACCTCGCCAGAACGAACCATATCCAAGGCCAACCAGACGACGAAAGCGAGCCAGCTGCGCAGCGGTTTTACCGGGCCCACGAGTTCCTTCATAGAGAATCTCGTTACACGGGCAACTCAGGGAAAGCGACTGCGACCCCGGCAATGGTTTCCAGACGGCTTTGTAATTCATCCACCCAATACCTCGCCTTGCTGCTTCTGCGCCGCTTTTTCCCAGTCATCCACGTTGTCGCATGACGGAACCGGCATTACGTTATGTGTGGCGATGACATTTTGCTCCACCTTCTGCCTATTGGTGTAAACGTCACCAACTTCCTTCGCTGCCTGCTCCATAAGCGCGGCAGTGAGCGCCATGTTTTTCATCCCTTCTGCTCTCGTAGCCATGCGATCAAGAACACGCAGGCGATATGCTTTGTTCGCGATAGGGATTTCGGCTATTTCGGTTTGAAAGCGAGTCCTTGTCGCATTGAATAGCGCCACCCATTTTTTCGCCAAGCCACGACCGCTAACCTTCGTAGGATCGTGCGTCTCAACTTGCTGCGGGGTGATCTTTATGCCGAATTCTTTCTGGACGGCATCGACCACAATCGATGGAGTGTCAAAACACGCAAGCTGTTGAATGATGAAGGCTTTCACTTCCGGTTTTAACGCAGCCATAAATCACCATTCGTCCAGAACAATCCAAAAGTTAAGCCAACTTCAGCATGCACGTCCCGCATGACCTGGCTATATCGATGTGAGCCACTTCTGCCGGCGCATTGGCCGCATCAACGAACTCCTGTACTTCTTTGCTGGCACCGTATCGACGTACGACTCCAGTGAATTCTTCGACGTCGTGGCCACGTAGTGTAAGTACTGGCTGCCCGGTCTCTTTGTTGAACTTAGGCGCGCCGAAATCATCGGTGGCCTGGGCGATGTGGTAAAGCTCATGCTCAACCAGCGCGCAGAATTCAAGGTCACTGCATTGTGAGCAGTAATCAGCTGCCAGCGTGATGATGAACTTCGGAATACGCCCAAACCATTCATACATCTGCTGCTCCATTCTTGCTTTTTGCCAACCACCGGAACGGAGCATTACCTGTTCGGCCTGACCGAGAACATATCGCCCTTTTTTCGCGAATGATTCTGAAGCCCACATAAAGCACAAATCAGCTTCCATTAAATGGGCGTGGTCAGGGTTATGGATGCTTCCGTCATCACTGAGGATTTGCCGGCTTATCCACTCATGCACTTCGTTAGCGGGGATTAGCATGGTGTATGGCTGCCAGTTGTCGGAGGCGATGAAGTTTACTGGCGGATATGGCCTCGTTTTTTTTGCTTCCTCCGTCACAATTAACAACCTCACCTTATTGATTTAAAGGGATACACCCCCAAATAAACATCTAATTCAATTTCTGGGGATGATTATGTATCACTACTTTTTGTTAACCTATTCAGTTGAGAATGTCGGCAATTCAAGTTATGAGTCCACCGCTAAAGCTGTTAGAGATAGCATTGGGACGTTGACGCTCGAGGCTGTTAAGTCCACTAATGAAACTATTGCTTTCGCCATAGATGGGTGGGAAAAACTTAAAAACGTCGAAACTGCAATATCCGGGCAGATATGGATTTACGGTGAAGATGAGGAGTCTGACAGCGCCAAGGAGGCATTTTCAAAGAAACTAGTGCGTACGTTATTTCGAAATATTCTCGAAGACAAAAATGCCACGCGAGACACAACAATCATACATTGTGCAATGATCATCGGCGGAGCTGGGCAAACCTTCACCTTCAAAGTTTTACCTCGAGCGTAACTTATTGGCCCCATCTCTAGTGGGGCCTCAACTCAACAAACGCAGCATTACATTATCGAAGCCCCTCAGTGAAGAGCTTCTGTAATGCGGTCAGGCCTGCGCCTTACTGGCAAGCTCAGCTAAATCTTTGAAGTCCTGGCACATATCCAGTCGATGACCATGATCGTCGACAAAGTTATACCCTTTGAATAGCTCTACGATTTCCTCGGGACTTTTCCCATACAAACGAGGAAACTGCTTTGATTCGTCAACCTGTTTCATCTTCAAATCTCCAATCAGTAGGTTATGACCAGGCCACTTCAACGCTGGAAATTGCATTCCATAGTAGTGGCATTTATCAATACTCTCGGGTTCCTTCTGCCGTGCACACAGCGTTAATGAATGCACCGTCAAAAGGTCAGTATTTTGATGCCCACATTAAAAAAGCTGGCTACCCTTATCGCAAAGTTGGCTAACAGCTAGCGGGGATTCGTCCCCGCTTTTTGCCACTTCCCGTTGTTCGACTGTCTCACCGAATCGTAAATGCGCTCACACGTCATTCCAGCCCGGTAGCTTTCGTCAGATCG